>JGI12210J13797_10101741_pt1 | contig 24964 bp, 18 predicted proteins | sample ElkSlonscriptome_3_FD_13797 | JGI IMG/M metagenome (IMG submission 13797)
CCCGAGCGTGCGTGGCCTGCTGCTGCGCGTAAAGCAACATTGCCGCACGCTGCTGCCGCTTGCGTTTTTCTTTCGCCAGCCGCTCACGTTCGATACGAGGCAACGAGCAAGCCAGGCCAGCCAACATCATATAGGTCATGGTCAGCGGCGTTTGACGCCAATTCCACTCCAGTTTCCCGATCAACATCGCGATCGCAAAGCTCGCCAGGAGTCCGATCGCAACGACTCGCTCAAGACTATCTTTCCGTTTCAGCACGAAGAGGAACAACACCAGGATGAAACCGAGCATCATCAGCGCAAACAACGTCACCCCGACGATGCCCAACTCCGCATAATGCAGCCAGTAGATGTGATGCGCGAGCCCGCCCTGATCGATCGGCGGCAGCGAGTCGCGAAAATGCTCGATATAATTGCCGGCAAACGAATAATTGTTCAGCCCAATGCCGAAGAAATTCGTGCTCCCCATCTCGGCGGCCAGTTCGTTGAAGACATCGCGGGCATGGGCGGATGCTTCCGGCGCCGTCTGAAACCGTTTGATGATCTCGGGCAGCACCACGGCCAACGCTGGCAAAGCCGCGATGAACATCACGCCGAGCGCTCCGAATTTTTTCTTCACCTTTCGCCCGTCCTGCTTCAACCACAACACCAATGGCGTGATCATCGCGTAGCCCATGATCATGGTTGCCATACCGCCGCGGGACAGCGTCGCGACGCTAGTCAGCGAACCGGCGCCCAGGGCCGCCCAATAGATCAGCGTGCGGCGGTCGAAGACCTTGTCTGTATCCCCCATCAAGATCGCGAAGACAATGAAATTCATGATGTTTTGAAACGTTACCAACGAATTCTGGTGGTCAAAGGTGCCACGCGGCGGAAACACACCGCGGCTGTACTTATCGAGCAGCACATCGTTGAAGCTGTAGAACGTCAGGCCGATCACGCAATAGACGAAGAAACGCAGGTCATCCTCGCTGCGGATGAAATTGTAAGCCACCCAGAAAAGCGCATAGCCACGCAATAAACGTGTCACGCCGAAGAACGAGAACTGCGGCACAATGGCGACGGCAATGGACAGCACGCACCAGCCGAGATACAGGCCCATGAGTATCTCGTTGGGATTGCGGTAATACAGCTTGCGCTTGCGCCAACGCGGCGCATACTGCATCGCGACGATCAAGGTGATGGTCAGCCAATCGGTGACACCGAACTCGATGCCACGGATGTCGCCACGGTAATTGGTATAGCTGAAGAAGGTCACGTCGACCGGATTGATCGCCATAAACAGGACGCCACCGATACAGACGCGGTCCATCCAAGCAAAGCGCATCGCTGCCGGAATGGACACCGCGAACCAGCCCAGCGTCATCACCACAAAGATGATCTGTTTGAGGCTGATCGGCTCGGGAAACAGTTCGGGGGGGAGCGGCATTCGGTGTCGGCCTGTCGAAAAAGGCTCAATCCTGCGTTCAGCATGTCGCAGACCGGCCGACGAGGCAAGCGTGGCAAATTCGACACGCATTGGTTACCATCCGTGCAGTACGGATATGCGGACGTGGCAGAATGAAGCCGGACCCGGAGGCGCACCCCAAGGCCAACGGCCCGGGCGCATCCGGAGGCCTGGGCACCAGAGCGCATCACCGGATCGCACCAACGGCCCGAGGCGCGCGACCTCGCGTACCCATGGGCCATCGAGATGCGCCGGTGAACCCCGATCACGACAAAGTCTTGCGGAGGCCAACGTGAAAGCACTGATTCTGTCCAACACTGGCTTTGGTCATGGATCGTTGTATCCGTTCATTCACTATGCCGACTCGCTGCGTTCACGCTTTGGCTTGGAATCCGAGGAACGGATCAGCGACGACCTCCAGGAGAAATTCCGCCAGGCCTGTGCTTCCGACGGGGAGTTGATCGTCATTTCCGTCCCCTGGGACACCGATCGGCACAAGCTCAGTGATTTCTATCGCGAACTGCGGCGAAAGCGCCCACAGCAGAAGATTGTCCACTTCGACTATGCCGACGGCAATCAAAGCCCGTTCTTCGGCATCATGCCTTACATCGATGTCTACCTGAAACAGTACCTCAACACCGAATGGAAGGACTATGAGCAGCGCTTTCTTGGTGGCTCAAAGTTCATCGAATACCTCGTACGAATTGGTCTGGCCGAGGACAGTATCCTGTCCGAGGTATGGACCGACCTCTTCCAATCACATCTGGCTCCGGAATACCATTCGAAGCTGATGCTCGGATGGAATTTCGGCCTTTGGAAGCGCATGATCTATCTCGCCGAGGGCAAGAAAGACATTGTCTTGCTCGGCAAGGATAGGCCGCACAGATTCGCCAAGGCCAAGGCCAAGGCGGCGGTCGACGCAATACGTCAGCGCAAGAAAAGCATCGACGTCTATTGCCGTGCCACCCTCTACAAGGGATGGACGCGCCAGCATCGCGAAAATACCATCAGCACGCTGAACGAGTTGCCGGACAGCTACAACGTCGTCTCATCCACCGGCAAGGTGTCATTCTCGGAATACTATCGCGAGATGGAACAGAGCCGGATCTTTGTGTCTCCGTCGGGATGGTGTGAATATACACCCAAAGATTACGAAGCGATGTACTTCGGCGCGTTGCTGATGAAGCCGTCGGTCGAGCACATCAAGACCGAACCGGACGTACTTGTTGCCGGCGAGACCTACGTGCCGCTGAAATGGGACATGAGCGACATGCTCGAACAATGCCGTTATTATCTCGACAACGAGGGCGAGCGCGCGCGTATCGCGGACAACGCGCGCGATGCATACGTCGATTATTACCGGGAACAACGGCTGGTTGATCACATCGGCACGATCCTCCAACGCATCGAGCTTGCGAGCTAAGCGCATGCGCGTGCTCCATATACACGAGCGTGCGGGCTTTTACGGCGGGGTCGAGCAGATCCTGCATGACATGGCGGCCGCACTGACCGCCCGGGGCTGGCCCCAGGCGCTATTTCATGCCGACTCCGCACCCCGCCCAGACTATCTGTCCGTGTTCGCGGACAGTAGCAGCAGTGAATCGCTGATCGCGCGCTTTCGGCCCGATGTCCTGCTGATCCACAAGTTGGAAGACGCCTCACGGGTCGCCGCGCTTTCGCAGCAGCGTCCTACCGCGTGCATGATCCATGACCACGACCTGGTCTGCCTGCGCCGCCACAAGTACTTCCCAATCGACACTCAGATCTGCGATCTGCCGGCCGGGGTCGCCTGTTACCGCCACCTGTGCTTTATTCAGCGCGCTGCCGCCAGCAGCGTCTTTCCACTCGCATTGCGGAGCGTCGGTGAGCGCAAGCGGGCCATCCGCGCCCACGCCGATGTGCGTCTGTTCATCGTCGGTAGCCGCTGGATGCAGCGCGAGCTTGTCATGAATGGAATTCCAGAGGCCCGGGTGCACGTGTTGCCGCCGGTTCCCAATTCGCTCGCCGACTTTCGCCCGCAAACGCCCTCGGATCGGCGCGAGGTCCTGTTCGCGGGTCAGGTCATCCGCGGCAAGGGGGTCGACCTTCTGCTGCGGGCGCTGACGCAGGTGCAAGGCGATTGGCACGCCACCGTCGTCGGCACCGGTAACCACCTGGAGGCTTGCAAGGCGCTGGCCGTGGAACTCGACATCGCGCATCGGGTCACCTTCACGGGCTGGATACCTCACGCCGAACTCGATGCCTACTACGCCCGTGCCGCGGTCAGCGTCGTTCCGTCGCGCTGGCCGGAGCCCTTCGGCATGGTCGGCATCGAGGCGATGGCGCGCGGTCGCCCGGTGGTCGGATTCGCCGCCGGCGGTATCCCCGACTGGCTGGAGCACAATGTGACGGGCCTGATTGCGCCCGAGGCCGATACACAAGCCCTTGGTGCCAATATCGATCGCCTGCTCCGCGACCCGGTCCTCGCGCAACAGCTTGGCGCTCGGGCGGCGCAGCGCGTGCAGGAGCGCTATCAGCCCGGGATGTTCCTAGATGGCATGACGCAGCTATTGGAACGAATCGCGTGACGTCGACATCCTGGTTTCGGGTCGTCACAACGATGCGAATGACTCGCTGCGCCGCCGGCGACCACTGAACAAGGCAAGCACATGAAGATTGGCATCTCTGCCTTCGCCGGCGACGGCGGCAAGTCCGGCATCAGCCAGTACATGGAAAACGTCGTCGGTCGGGTTGTCGAATCGGCACCGCAAAACGACTTTGTCGCGTTTGTCGGCGAAGCCGACCGCACCTGGGTGCAATCTTGGCATCCGCGCCTGCAGGTGGTCGGCTTGCCCAATTGGACCGCACATCCGGTGGTGAATATTCTTTGGCACCTGCTGCGGCTCCAGCCCGCGCTCAAGGCGCAGGGTTGCGACCTGGTGTTCATGCCAGCCGCCAATCGCCGACTGAACTGGCATTATGGCGTGCCCAGCCTCGGTACCGTGCACGACTTCTCCCAACTGCACGTGCCGCAAAAATATGATGCACTGCGTATGCTCTACATCATGCGCGTGCTTCCGGCGATGATGCGCCGCCTGACGCGCGTCATCGCGGTCAGCGAATCGACGCGCCGCGACCTGTTGTCTTTTGCCAAGGTGCCGGCAAAACGCGTCCGCGTCATCCACAACGGCGCTGATCTGACACGCTTTAGTCCGGGGAAACAGGCTGAGGCGCGCGCCGAAGTGGAACGCTATCTCGGCGTCCGCGGCCCGTTCTTACTGTATATCGCGCGCCTGGAGCATCCGGGCAAGAACCATGTCCGCCTGCTGGAGGCGTTTGCCAAGCTGCGCGCCGAGCGTGACCTTCCGCATCGCCTGATCCTCGCCGGCGGACGCTGGAACGGCGCCGAGGCGATCGACGTCAGGGCCGAAGAACTTGGCCTCGGTGATCAAGTGATTTTCACTGGTTTCGTGCCAAACGAACTGCTGCCCAAGCTCTATGCCGCCGCGGATCTGTTCGTCTTTCCGTCGCTGTTCGAGGGCTTTGGCATTCCGGTCTTGGAGGCGATGGCATCCGGAACGCCGGTCTGCGCTGCCGACACGTCCAGTATTCCCGAGGTGATTGGCGACGCTGGACTGCTGTTCGACCCTCAAGACGTCGACGCGATGGCGACCTGCATGGCACGACTGCTGGACGACGCCGCGCTGCGCAATCGTCTGGTCGCCGCAGGGATACAACGCGCAGCGGAGTTCACCTGGGACCGAGCGGCGGCGGAGGTATTGGAAGAACTGCAACGGACCGCCGCATGTTGAGACGAATGCGACAGGCCGGTAACCTGTTGTTGTGTGCCATTGTGATCGGCGCCATGTGGCTGAGCGCCTGCGGCTCGAGGCAACAGTTGCGCTGCGATCGCAACGTACAATGCTCACCGTTTGATCAGGACTGCAATCTGGAACGCGTGGGTTGTCGCAGTACGGACGACGGCGCAACGGAGCAGTGGGTCGACATTGGCAGCTGGCCGACACCAGCGGCGATCTACTTGAACGAGCGTTTCATCGGCTACAGTCCTATGCGATATCGGATGCGTTTCACCAGTCAAGACAGCAGTATCAGTCTGGTGGCCGTGCCGCTGTACGCGGGACAGGCACAGCAGGAGCAACTGATCGCCGTCCCGCCACTGCCGAAGCGCATCGCGTTTTTCATGAACAATCCGGCGCTCGATCCCGGCGCAAGCGAACGCGCCACGCGTGCGCCGCGCAAGCCTGGACCCGGCACACAATGACCTGTTTGTTTGCGCACTGACGAACTCGCCGACAGATGTAACCGCTCGAAGTAGCCTGATGTCACAAGATCGGAACCTGCCGCAGGATAGCCAACCCGAACAGCGGGAACTCGTCAACACGCGGAATCCGCCGCGGCCCCCGTTCGAGAATACGCGCGACACCCGCTTTTATTTCGCGTCCGCCCGCCATGCCGAGGCGCTTTCCAGGTTGCTTTTTCTTGCGCGCGACAGGAACATGGGCATTGGCCTGCTAACCGGAGAGATCGGAGCTGGCAAAACGCTGCTGCGTACGCTGCTGTATGCCCAACTCGCTGCCGACCAGCACGTCCGGGTCAATATCGAGAACAGCCTGCTGGACTTCGACGGGCTGCTGCTCGAAATCCTCAGTCAGATGCAAGGCGAGCGACTGCATCCCGCTGACTATCCAGATCGGTACAGCCGTCTTGCGGCATTCAAGCGCCTGCTCTCCGAACAGATCGTGACGCGGGCGCGCCACCTGATCGTGCTCATCGACGAGGCCCAGCAACTCGACCTGGCGACCATCGAGGGACTGAAGGCGCTCACCAACATCGCCTCCGAGCGCCAGAATTTCATGACCCTGATCCTGATCGGTCAGCCGGAATTGCGTGAGCGTCTGAAACAGTTGCCGCAGGTCGAACAGCGCGTCAGCCTGCGCTTCCATCTGACCGCACTTGGCACCGCTGAAACAGGCGACTACGTCATGCACCGATTGCGCGCGGCAGGTTATGTCGGCGAGCAGCCCCTTGATGCCGAGGCGCTGCAACTGCTGCACCGCGCAAGCCGCGGCATGCCACGCGAGATTAATCGCTTGTGCAAGCTTGCCCTAGACCACATCGTGACCCACGAGGTGAGCCGTTTCGACGTCGATGCCATCGCCGTGGTGGTTGAAGATTTGCGTCGCCATGGTGGGCTGCATGATGTGATCAACGACGCCCTGTGAATGACGGACTCGACATTGGCGCGAGCATCCGACGGCACGAGGCCGAGGGGGACGCGAATGCCGATCATGAGGATACCGGCGAGGCCGCATGGGATCTTGCCGATTCGGGCGCCACTGGGGCAAGCGCTGGCGCAGCGTCTAGGACGTCACCACCTCCGGCGACCGATCGCGATGCGGACCCCAAGACCAGCAACAATTTTGGCGTGATCGATCCACAGCGGGACAAGCCAAACAGCAAACGAGGCGACCAGCTCGACCTCGAGCTTGACGACGAACGAGACGCAGCGGCCCCCGCATTCCCTGCCTTCCCCGGTTTCGTCGACGAAGAGGATGAGGCGCCGACCGGCCCTCGACTCGATATCGGGCGTTTCGTGCGCGGCGTCTGGAAGCGCAGATGGATTGTGGCCGCCATCTCGGCCATCGTCACCCTGCTGTTCCTAGTGCTCGCTTTGATGATCGAACGGGAATGGCGGGCAACCGCGACATTGATCACGCAAACCCATCAGGATCAGTTTCAGATCGGCGAAGTACCGCCGTTCAAGCCCCAAAGCTACGACATCAAGACCTTCATCGATACCATCAAGCTACCCAGTTCCCTAGATAAGACCATGGAGCTGGTCGGCGTCGACGTCTTGCGCAGGACCATGGCCGCCGCGATCGACATCGGGATCGGTAACGATTCGAAGATTTTTTCCATCAGCGCCAACTGGGACGACCCGAACATGGCGGCGCGCATCGCCAACACCGTGGCCGAGTTGTTCATCGAAAACAGCGCCCGCATCAACCGCAAGGATGCTGATGAAAACTTCAATTACTACAGCGCCCAGCTACGCGAAGCACGTATTGAACAACAAAAAGTCAACGCGGAACTGCTGGCCTTCGAAGAGGCGAATCAGATCTCAAGCCTGCAAGATGAGGTGGCGGTCCTAGTGAGCCAGGTCTCGGCCCTCGACGGGGAATACCGCACCAAGGTAGCGGAGGCAGGCGCCATGCGAGCGGCACAGCGACGTATCACCGCGCAGGTGGAGAAAGAGCCGGAGATGGTCGTGGCCATCGCGCGTTACCGCAGCCCCTTCAAGCAGCGCTTGTCCGATTACCAATGGGAACTGAAAGAGGCACGGACCCGCTACACCGACGAGAACCCGAAGATACAGCGGCTGCAAAAGCGCATCCAGACGCTGGAGCAGCTAATTGCCGAGAGCAACGACGAGGTCGCTCCCGAGAACGAGTATCGGCTCAACCCCAAGCGCGAGGACCTGTCGTTGCGCGGACAGGAGCTGGAGGACGAGATCAAGGTGGTGGAGGCGCAAGCAAACGCCCTACGCGGCACGCTGGACGAATCGCGCGCCAAGCTCGATCGTCTCACCATCGCCCGCAATGGTTATTTGGAGCTGACCGCCCGTCTGGCCGACGCGGATCGACTGGTCAACAAGCTGGCGGCGCGGGTCGCGGAAATCCGCGTCGTCATGCTGCGTAACGACTCCGGCTTCAGCATGCTGGAGCGCGCGACCGCGCCGAATCTGCCCGAGCCGTCGATGCGCAAGCTGGTGGCGGCCGCCGGCGTTATCCTCGGGGGCGGCTTGGGCCTCTTCGTCGCGCTGGTGCTCGAGTTTCTCGACCCGCTGGTGCGGACCGCCCGCGATGCGCAGGGCATCACCGGCTGCAACCTGGTGCTGGAGTTCCAGCAGGCCCCCCATGAAGACGATGCCCTGATCGATCATGGGGTGCCGACGGCGCCCGTCTCAGTGCTGTTTCGGCGCATCTTGAACGACCTCGACACCGCGCTTGAACCAAAGCAATGGCGCAGCCTGGCGATCACTAGCGCCGAACCCACGAGCGGCCGTTCCCTGATCGCAATCAACCTTGCTTCTGCCCTTGGTTTGAAGGATGAGATGACCCTGGTGGTAGATGCCGACGTGCGCGCGGACGCCGGTGTCCGACCGTCTGCGATACTCGGTATCGAGGCGTTGCACCCGGCCGAGACCATCACCGAGGTGCTAATGGGCGCGGCGGCGGCGCAGGAGGCGTTCGAGCCAACCACGAACCCTTTCGTGCGTTTACTCAGCGCCGGCGACTATCACAACGATAACGGACTGTTGTTGCTCGGCAGCAAGGGCTTCAAAGACCTGGCACAGAAGTTCGACCGCGAACGCATGCACGTGCTCTACGACCTGCCTCCGTTCCAAGCCATGGAGTCGGTGGCGGAGGCCGCTGCCGCCGTCGGCAACGTCATGCTGGTGGTGCGCAGCGGCCATACCCGCCGCTCCGACCTGAAGCAGATCAGTGAGACGCTGAAGGCACGCGAGATCGAGATCCGCGCGGTAATCGTCACGATGATTCCGCGGGAGTTGCTGACCAAGAAACCCGCATTCGAACAATCGGCACAGGAACCCCGTTTCCGACGCAAGCGCCGCGACGGCGGCGCCGACGATGAACGCGGCAGAATCGTGATCGGCGATGACGTGCCGATCATCTAGCGAGGCTTCGCCTTAGACTGATCCTTTTCGTTGTCGTGTTTCGGGTCGCGCAATGCAGGTATGCGATCGATGATATAAAGTGTTGATGCGCAATGAAGATTCGTCTATTCGCGGAAGTTTCGCGTACGACAACGACAACGACCAATGTGGCTTATCTGTAAAGATGCGGCGCTCTCAGACAGTCTAAGTCCAATCCGACAACACCCGATTGACCTGCGCGAGGCCGTTCCGTAGTGGTCCCAACAGCCGGCTGGCTTCATCCAGGTCGCCGTCGCGCCCCGCATCCTCCATGGCTGCGGCCAGATCCTGCAACGCCTCTGCACCGATGTTGCCGGAAGAACCCTTGATGGAATGGGCCCGGGCGCGAATGACGTCCGCCTGACCAGCGCCAACAGCGTCGGCGAGCTCGGCGAGCAACTCCTCCGAACTGGACACGAAGATCTCGGCAATCTCGCGCGCAATCTCCGCATCATTGTCCAAGCGCTCGATCATGACATCCACCGTGAACGCTTTGTGGGCACCGATGGGGGCATCCTCCGCGGCGCTGTGGTTACTGGCCATGCTCGCGTCTGGAGGGTCGATGTTACTGGGCTCGCTTATTGCCGACATAGGCACCTCGGTTTGGAACTTCTTGAGGTTTGTGGAAATGGTCTTGCCAAGGACCTCACGCTGAACGGGCTTTGTGATGAAATCATCCATACCCGCATCGAGACAGCGCTCGCGATCACTCAGGGAGGCGTGCGCGGTCATCGCCAAGATGGGCAAGTGACGCCCGGTGCCAACCTCCAGCGCTCGAAACCGGCGGGTCGCTTCCAGACCGTCCATCTCCGGCATCTGCACATCCATTAGGACAAGGTCGTAGGGTAGCAACTTGAGCGCATTCAAAGCCTCGCTGCCGTTACCAACCGCATCCGCGTGATAGCCCAGCCGTTTCAACATCGACAGCGCCACCTTTTGATTGGTCGGATTATCCTCCGCCACCAGCACTCGCAGCGGCGCTCGAGCTTCAGCGGCGTTGTCGCCGCGCGGTTGCACATCCAACTCTGCCACAGGCGTCTGCCTGACTTCGTAAAGGCGCACGAGCATACGCCGCAGTGCATTGCGCTTGACGGGTTTGGTCAGGAACGCATCGAACCCGGCCTCCTCGACGGCCCTGCCGTCACCGCGCTGGTCGCGCGATGAGAGCATGACGAGCTTGACCGCGCCGAATGCGTGGCTGCGCCGGAGCTCGCGCCCCAGAGTCAGACCGTCCATCCCCGGCATCATCATGTCCAGGATAACGATTTCGTAGGGCAGATTCTGTTCGATTGCCCCCGCCAATTCGGCCTTGGCCTCCGAGGCATCGCAGGCTTGACCAATCACGCAATGAAACGCCGTCAGGTATTCCGACAGGACGCGCAGATTGGTCGCCATGTCGTCCACAATCAGCACGCGCTTGCCTTCCAACACATGCGCCGATTCATCGATCGGCTCCGACACATGGGCATCGATCTCGAACGGAATCTCGAACCAGAAGGTGGAACCCTGGCCCTCGTTGCTGATACAACCGATACGACCGCCCATCAGCTCGACCAATTGCTTGGAGATCGCGAGCCCCAGACCGGTGCCGCCAAACCGTCGCGTGGTGGACGCATCGACTTGGAAAAACGAGTCGAACAGGCGGTTGCGACGATTCGCCGGAATACCGATGCCGGTATCGTTGACTTCGAAGCGCAACAGGCAGCGCGTCTGGCTGGGATCCTGATCAAGGCGTTTCACGTCCACCGAGACCTCGCCGTGCTCGGTAAATTTGATCGCGTTGCCGGTGAGATTGACCAGCACCTGACGCAAACGGCCGGAGTCGCCACGCAACCGTACTGGAATGCCCTCCGGCAACAGACAGTTGAAATTCAACCCCTTTTCAAAGGCCCGCAGCGCGAGGATGTCGGCAGCCTCCTCGAGGGTCGTGCGAAGATCGAATCCCGTGACTTCCAAGTCCATGCGGTTGGCTTCGATCTTGGAGAAATCGAGGACGTCATTGATGACCTCCAGCAGCGCATCTCCGGAGCTGCGAATGGTATCGACGTACTCCTTTTGCTGCTCCGACAGGTGGGTATCGCGCAACAGGCCGGTCATGCCGATCACACCGACCATGGGCGTGCGAATCTCGTGGCTCATGTTGGCAAGAAAATCGCTCTTGGCCTTGCTTGCCGCCTCGGCAGCCTCTTTCGCCTCCTGCATGGCTTCGACTGCACGGCGGCGCTCGGTGACGTCATGAATACTCGATCGTCGCCCCAGATTGACGCCGTCAGCGTCGAAGATGGGTTGCCACGAGATGGCAGCCCATGAGGTTGTTCCGTCCTTGTGCAGCAATCGAAACTCGAGGTCCATGCCACGCTCGTCGTGCGCGACGCGAAAACTTCTGGAGAATTCCTCCCGGTCTTCCGGATGCACCATCGGAACCGGGTAATCCGACATCGCCATACAGTCCTCGACGTTGTAACCGCTGACCCGTTCGACCGCCGGATTGACCCACAGCAGACGGTTGTCGGGATCGGTCCAATCCTCCCAATCGTAGGTGTAGTTGGCGATCGCGCGGAACTCGCGTTCGCTGTCCAGCAGTGCCGCTTCCGCCCGGCGCCGTTCTGCCACCTCCACCTTTAGCGCCTCGTTCTTGGCCTGGATCTGTTGCTCGCGCAACGCGGCCTCGCTCAGGCGCGCCGTCAGCGTGGCGAACTTCAGGTTGGCCCTAAACACGAACCCAATGCCGGAAAGCACCAGCAAGGCCAATGCGCCCACACCCAGCACCTGCCCCCAAGGATTCAGACCACCTTCGACCGCCTCGATTCGATTCAGCTCGACCAGCGCGAAATGAGTGCGCGGAACCTGAAACGCTGAGACATAGACCTCAAAATCGGAGGCCGGCACCGACGCGCGGCGTTGTACTGCGGGCTCTCCCGGCAATGTCGCAAGATCGGGGTCGGTCTGGGCCAGCAACTTCGCCCAGGGATTCAAGACGCCGCTGCCGACCAGACGCAGTCCGCCGTCAGCGGCTTGCTCCGTCAACAGATAGGCAAGTGCCTGGGCGTCGCCATCGATACCAAGCAAGTGGTCGTAGATGACGGAAGGCCTGATCCAGCCGACGATCTGCGCTGCATAGTCGTCCTTGAATCGGTAAGGCATCGACACAACCAGCGATCGGCCATCATCCTGCGTTAAAATCGCCCCGCCCGTATCTTGTGGACGGTTGCAGGCCGGCAGCGTGCCGGCGCCGATGGTGATGTCATCGAGGTTGGTGTCGACCAGTATCTCACCGGTCTCATCCACTAGCACCAGACGGTCGAAAATGGGTTCGCCGGCGATGCGCTTACGCTCGATCAATTCATCGAACAGCTGCTTAATTGAAATCAGGCTTTGTTTGAGGCCATAGCGCAGACTCATGCCGAGGGCGCGGTTCTCGAAGAAGACCTCGACCTCGCGCGAACGTGCCAAATGCGCGACATCACTCCGGCGTTCGCCAAAAAAGTAGTCCAGGGATACCGCCCGGCGGGCGGCCTCCTGATGCATGCGTTCCAGCAGAGTGCGCTGCAGGCTCGCCGCGGACTGGTAATTGTCGAACAACAAAAAGCCCATCAGTGCCACGAGCGAACTCGCGACCAGGATGGTCACGATTGTCAGCGCGGAGCGTCGGGAGGGGCTGCCGAAATCTTCGGTCATGCTGCGTCAGTGCTGTCGCGCGGAGTTGACCACCGCCGATGATCCGAAATCCGGCACCGCCGGCCCGAGCAGCCCAGGGTTGAGGTCCCCAGCATTACCCCAGTTCACCTGCGGCTTTGGACAAAGTCCGGAAAATAATCGGTGACGAACGGATAGTATTTGAGCACCAGTGCATCAAAAGAACCATCCGCCTTGCGTTCACTGAGGAAGGTATTGAAGGCCGCTTGCAGTTCATGATCATCTGGGCGAAACGCCGGCGCCATATCCTGGGGCTCGCTGACAGGACCGATCACCTTGATGGCACCAGGCCATTTCTCCAGTGCAACCAAGGCATCGGGCACGTCCAGCAGGGTGAACTCCGACTCGTCGTTCAGCAGCGCGGGCGCGAGTTCGTTCAGGGTGCCCTCGAACAGCGAGACCTTGGCGCCAGTGCGATCCATGTCGTACAGGGCCGGATCGAGGCAGGTATCGAGCTTACCCAGGAGCGACTTGCCGTCGAGTACGGATTTGGTCTCGACGATGTCGTCGACCAGGCTATGGGTCGGTCGGATCGGGCTCACTGGCGAATCTGCCCGCGACAGGAGCCACACCTGGGTCGGGAACGTGGTCTCGCCGAACAGCACGACCTGCTGCCGCCAGGGAATCACGGTCATGCCGTTGGCGATGACATCGCCCTTGATTGGCATCTTGCCGAGGTGCTCTAGCTCGCCCCCTCGGGACTTGATGTTCTCGCCGATCAGGTCGCCGATCACGCTGGACCAATCGGTTGGAACGTACTCATAATCCACCCCCAGCCAGTCCGCGAACCACTGCATCAGTTCAACGTCCATGCCGTCACCGGCGCCGGTCACGAAATTTGCATAGGGCACGCCGAGATGCCGGAGCACCCCTCGCTCCTTGAGTTCGTCGAGGCTGTTGGCCGCGGCGATCGTGGGCAACAGTGCGACGCTGAGCATCAGCATTAGGATCGGTTTGATCCAGTCGCCTGGGGTACGATAATTGAACATTAGGAGCCTCCGGACTGAATTCGTCGTTGGATCGACCCGCCTACCGTTCTGGTCTGATCAGTTATCCCGCTATCCACAGCCGCATTGTAGCGAATCGACAGGTGCTGCACTGAGGTCAAATCCGGCTCTGCGAATGTTTTGCCCCGTGACGGTACACGAATTTCGCTTGCATGACTGACCGCCGTCAACAGATCCGCGTTTTCTGCGCTTGAATAAAGGCGTCTATCGCGTCGATGGGTAAGAGTAAGGACGTTGCAAAGTGACTAAAATTGCGCAATCAATTCAATCGGACACAAAAGGCGGGAAGCGCTTTTTCATGCATCAGCCGCGGACATCCCTGATTGTGCCGACTTTGTTGGCCATCGTATCGATCCTAGCCGTCGGCTGCATGCCGCAGCCTCGCCCCGAATTGCCCATTGACCTGTCTCAACCCCCGCCGCTGCAGCGTCCGAGCGAACTCAAAGAACCGCCCCAGCGCGTCACACAACACATGACGATCGACGACCAGTTGACTGAGCTCAGGCGCATGGTGGACCAGACACGCGTGCTGCCGGGGCTGGGCAAGGGCGATGTCCTCAGTGTTTCGGTCTACGACGAGCCAGATCTCAGCGTCAGCGGAATTCCGGTACGTCCCGACGGCATGATCTCGTTCCCGCTGATCGGCGATGTCCAGGCTGCGGGGCGCAGCGTCGACGAACTGACCGCTTCCATCAGCGAGCGGCTCGCGCGTTTTGTCATCGAACCCCGCGTGTCAGTCATCGTGCAGCAGTTCAATAGCGTCAATTACACCGTCAATGGCGAGGTCTCCGAGCCGGGCGTGTATCCGCTGGTGACGGATGTGTCGCTGACCGAGGCGATCGCCAGTGCTGGCGGTTTCAAGAAGGGTCAGTTTCGCTCAACTTCCGTTGAAGTGGCAGACCTGTCCACGGCCTTCATTTCCCGTCGTGGTCAGGTGCTGCCGGTGGATTTCACGCGGCTCTTTCGCCAAGGGGATTTGCGCTTCGATATCGAACTGCAGGACGGCGACTACATCAACATCCCCTCTGGTCTGTCGAAAGAGGTGTATATCGTTGGGGAGGTGAGCAAACCTGCCCAGTTCGCGTTCCGGGAGTCGATGCCGATGTCGCGATCGCTGGCACTGGCGGAAGGTTTCACGCGGGAAGCGGATCTCAGCCGGGTGCACATCGTGCGCGGGGCCTTGGTCAACCCGGAACTGATTGTGGTCAATTACAAAGACGTGCTCAATGGCAAGGCCCAGGACGTGCAGTTGGAACCGGACGATATCGTCTATGTCCCGCCCACCCACCTGGCCAGGTGGTCGCAGATGTTGAACCAGATCGTACCGACAATCACGGCGCTGCAGACCGGCATCATTCTCGGCAACTCGGTCAGCGGCAGCGACTCCAATTGACATGAAAGCATTCACGCCGCTCATCGCCGCGCTGCTTGCTGCACCGTCAGCGGCCGCCGAGGCGCCCGCTCGTGAATCAGCGCTTCAATGGGGCATCACGACGCCAATGGGGCTATCCGCAGCCCAACTCGGTGCCTATCAGGTCGAGGGGCAGAGTTCGGCGCCCCTGCAATACCTCGAAACCCGCTCGGCACGGTCCGTGACCCTGGGCCTCGCAAGTCTCGACACTGTGCCAGAGTCCCCCGGTGCCGCCGGGTTCCGGCTCAGCGAGGCGGGTGATGCCTCCGGGGAGACGCTAATGCGCCCGGTCCGCATCGGCCGCGATCGACAGGTCATTGGCTACGACGATGACATGCAGCCGTTGTTCGGCGCGCGTCTCCATTTGCTGTTTCCGCGGCCCTTGCAGCCCGAAACCGCGTATCGGCTGAGCGTCGATCCTGCGCTGACCGGTGGCGCGAGATCGATCACCCTGACCTATCATCCGCAGCGGATCAGCGGGTCGATCCAGGTCAATCAGGTTGGCTACGCCCCCGATGCGCCGAAATTCGCCGTCATCGGCAATTGGCTCGGCAGCGCCGGCCCCATGCCGATCGACGATGCAGGGTTTCAGGTGATCGATTCCCGCAGCGGGAAACCCGTGTTCGCGGGCACCGCGGAACGGCGCGCGATCGCAGACCCTTGGAGCGGGAATGAAGTCTTCGCCGCGGACTTCACAAACCTGGAGACTCCTGGGGAGTATCACATCAAAGTACCCGGCGTCGGCGTCTCCGACCAGTTTCGGATCGCGCCAGACGTCTATGATCCGGTCTACCGCGGTGTCATGCGCCTGTTCTATCACAGTCGCAACTCCACCCGGATACTCGCGCCCTGGGCCGACCCTGGACATGAACGACCCGAGGGCGGCATACCGGCGGCATTGGACGGTGTGTATCACGCCGCAGTTGCCGGCTCTGTGCTCGGCTGCGCGGAGCCGGACTGCCGACGCCGGCGCGTCGCGCGCGGTTGGTTCGACGCGGGCGACTACGGTCAGTACGTGCCAAACGCCGCGCCGGTCTGGTATTACGTCGGTGCCGGTCTCGACCTGACCCCCGGGCGCTTCCGCGACGGCGATCTGCGCATCCCGGAGAGTGGCAACGGCATTCCAGATGTGCTCGACGAGCTGGAATGGGGCATGGACTGGATGCTGGCGATGCAGGACAGCGTCGATGGCGGTGTCTATTTTCGCATCGCCAGCGCCAGCTGGGACGACACCCTGCCGCATCGGCTCACACAGCAGCGCCTGATCGCCGAAAAGACCACCCACGCCACCGCGTCGTTCGCGGCAGCAGCCGCAATTCATGCCCGATTGCTCAAGCCCTATCGCGAAGCGCGCGCCCGGCAAGCGCTGACGGCCGCCGAACGCGCCTGGCAGTTTCTCGAGACCCATCCACAATGGCCGGCCGAAGGCGAGCGCTACAAGAATCCGAAAGGCGTGCATGCCGGCGAATATGCCGAAAAGACCGCCCTCGACAACCGCCTCTGGGCGGCCGCCGAACTGTATCGCACCACCGGGAATGCAGGTTATCGAACCGCCTATGAGCGCCTAGCGCCGAAGGTGCATGTCGACCCGACCAATGCGGTCTCCTACGACAAACAGGCGCTCGCCGCGTTCTGGGCCTACCTGATGAGCGACGACGCGCAACGCGATCCGACCCATATCGAGCAGGCCTGCAAGGCGATGCTGGAGTCTGCAAATTGGCGTATTCGCATGGCAACGGACAATGCCTACCGCGCACCGGTGCATCACTTCATCGGCTTCGTCGGCTGGGGTTCGTTTGCCCAATCGACGCGGGCCACCATCCCGCTGCTCCAGGCCTACAAACTCAGCGGAGAGCAACGCCTGCTGGACTGGGCCTGGCAGAGCCCCAATCCGCAACTGGGCGTGAATCCGCAGTCCTTGAGTTACATTACCGGCTTTGGCAAGCGCTCGCCACGCTGGCCGCTGTCGAAACTCTCCCAATACGACGACCTCGCCGAACCGCTCACCGGCATCCCGGTTCCGGGCCCCCATTGGCACATACCAGCCAGCTGGCCGCAGATGGCCGCGGTCAATGCCGCCTACCTGCCTCCGGACAAGCCTTCTAAGAAAGACCCCAGAGAAGCCGCCGATTTCGCTGACGCCTATCCCGCATTGCGCCGATACACCGATTCTCAGTACTTGCCGCACATGTCAGAACCCACGGTGGCGAACTATGCGGAGACAGGCATCGCCTTCGGCCTGCTGCGCGAGGCCGGATTGGGCAAGGCCATCAGCCATGACTCATGCGCCTGTTGCTCGGACACGGCGCGCTGACCGGGAACGCCGACTTCTAGTCGGTTCGATCGTTGTCGTTGTCGTAATCGAGCTGACTCGCTGTTGGCCGCGCCGAACGATGACGACGACGACACGGCCCAGAATGACCTCGCGACTGCGGATCTGCAGCACGAGTTAGAAGTCCGCGCTCCCAGTTGTCAGCATACCCTCGCGCACGATAAAGCCGACGACGTCGTCGACGCCCTGCCCCACGCGCAGGTTGGTAAAGACGTAGGGCCGCTCACCACGCATGCGTTTGGAGTCGCGGTCCATAACCTCCAACGACGCGCCGACATAGGGCGCAAGGTCGATCTTGTTGATCACGAGTAAGTCAGAGCGGGTGATGCCCGGTCCGCCCTTACGCGGAATCTTCTCGCCCTCGGCCACATCGATGACGTAGATGGTCAGGTCCGCCAGCTCAGGGCTGAAGGTCGCGGCCAGGTTATCGCCGCCGCTTTCGATAAAGATAAGTTCTAGGTCCGGGAAGCGCGCTTGCAGGTCTTCTACAGCGGCCAGGTTCATCGAGGCGTCCTCGCGGATGGCGGTGTGCGGACAGCCGCCGGTCTCGACGCCGACGATGCGCGCCGCCTCCAGCGCTTGGCTTCGGATCAAGAACTCCGCGTCCTCGCGGGTGTAGATGTCGTTGGTGACGACCGCGATCTGATAATCATCACGCAGGCGCTTGCATAGGGCGTCGAGTAGCGCCGTCTTACCGGAGCCGACCGGGCCGCCGACACCGACGCGCAAAGGGGCTGGATTGGTCATAGCTTGGAGCTTCGAGTCAAGAGCGGAACAGCCGCGTGTACTGGGTCTCGTGGTTGGCGCTGGCGATCGCCATAGCCGGGGTCGACGCGCCGATCTCTTCGTCCGCCAGCGATTGTGCCACCGCGACCGCCGTCGGCAGTTCGCCGGCAAGGCGGGCGAGCAGTTGCTGCCCCTGGCGTTGGCCCAGCGGCACGATCTTGACACCGGCCAACACCAGGTTTTCGGCCCAGGCCCAGGCATAGCCCAGCGCCATGGCGCGTGCATCGATACCCCAGCGTTGCCCGGCGAAGGCGAATCCGGCGAGCTGGCTGCGCGCCAACACGGCGCGCAATAGGTCGGCGCCTGGCATTTCCCAGGCCAGTAACAAATCCGCCAGCGCCCTGCCCCGTTGGCCCTCCTCGGCGCGCAGCTCGGCCGATTCTCGTCCCGCCAGCAACAGATCGATCCAGTGCTTGATGGCGGCGGCGTCATTGGCGGCCACGGCCTGTGCCATGCGCGGCAACAGCGGCAGATCGAGCCGCGCGATGGACTGCTCGAGCTGGTCCATGGCCCAGCCCTCCAGGTCCGCGGCCGTGCGCAGCCAGCCGGCCTCTACTGCCCACTCGATGCCCTGGGAGTAGGTGAACGCCCCCGTCGGCAAGGTCGGACTCACCAGATGGAGCAGACGCACCACGGCCAGATCGTCCAGGATTGCGTCCTTCACCACGACAGTTCTAGCTTCCTTGAGGGCGCCAAATGCTTGCGAATGAGTCAAGTTTTATGGCGACAACGCGCTTGCTTGACGAAGGGCCGAGCGCCAAGGGCCTAGGGCCAGAATTGCGCAATGGTGCGGGACGGCGGCCCTTGGCCCTCGGCGCGCGGCACACTCGGAGCCGCGCGCCGGCAGAGCAACAAGGCAACGTCCGCTCGTCGGTCTGGGGCATCGCCTCGCTAATGATGATGCTCCTGGCCATGACCATCGACGCGCCCGCCGTAGGCCCCAGGCTCCGGCTCGAACGGCGCGTCCTTCACCGTCACNTCGAGCCCGAGCCCCAGCACCATGGCATCGAGCACGTGATCGTGCAGCCAGCGCAGCCTGCCGGGTTCGATCTGCAAGGCCACGTGCCGGTTACCCAGGTGATAACAGGCCCGAGCCAACAATACCGGATCATTGCAGGCCGCAACCGACACGCATTCCGGCGCCGCGACGATGCGCACCGTCAAACTACCGTCAGTGGTGGCAAGGAGGTCGCCGTCTTTCAATGTCTCCCCTCGGGGCAACACGATCCCCGCCTCGCGACCATTGTCGAGCCGAACGCGCTGCCGCGAGCGCACGCGCTGCTCAAGCGTCAAGGCGGCGACGGCGTCGATTCGAACGGCCGTCGCCAAGCGCCGGGCGAGCATCGCGAGTGCACTATCGTTCATCGAGTACTCCTACCGATGCGCTTGCGGATGGCCTCGGCGCACCGCGGCAAGCCATCCCTCGCGACGCGCGACTCGAACCTCAAAACAAAAAATACCGCTGCGCCATCGGCAACACCTTCGCTGGTTCGCAGGTCAGCAACTGACCGTCGGCGCGGACCTGGTAGGTCTGCGGATCGACCTCGATGTGGGGCTGCCAGGCGTTATGGGCCATGTCGGCCTTGGTGACATGTCGCACATCCTTGGCCACCCCGATCAGGCGCTTCAGACCCAGCTTCTGAGCGATGGCGTCCTGCATTGCCCATTGCGAGACGAAGGTCATCGCGGTGGTGCCGATCGCGCGACCGAAGGCACCGAACATCAGTCGATAGTGCACCGGCTGTGGGGTCGGGATAGAGGCATTCGGATCACCCATCGGCGCCGCGGCGATCAGACCGCCCTTGATGATCAGGCTCGGCTTGGTGCCGAAGAAGGCCGGCTTCCACAACACGAGATCGGCCAATTTGCCCACCTCCACCGACCCCACCTCGTGAGCGATGCCGTGCGTGATAGCCGGATTGATGGTGTATTTCGCGATGTAACGCTTGGCGCGGGTATTGTCGTGCTCGGCGGGATCACCAGCAAGCGCACCCCGCTGCACCTTCATCTTGTGGGCGGTCTGCCAAGTGCGGGTGATGACCTCGCCGACCCGACCCATCGCCTGGGAGTCGGACGCAATCATGCTAAAGGCACCCAGATCGTGCAGGATGTCCTCGGCGGCGATGGTCTCGCGGCGGATGCGCGACTCGGCGAAGGCGACGTCCTCCGGGATCGACGGCGACAAGTGATGGCAGACCATCAGCATGTCCAGGTGCTCGTCGACTGTGTTGACCGTATAGGGTCTGGTTGGATTGGTCGACGATGGCAGCACGTTGGGCAGACCTGCCGCCTTGATGATGTCCGGCGCATGGCCGCCACCGGCGCCCTCGGTGTGATAGGTATGGATGCAACGATCCTTGAACGCCGCGATGGTGTCCTCGACGAAGCCGGACTCATTCAAGGTATCAGTGTGGATGGCGACCTGCACATCCATCTTCTCTGCAACCCCGAGGCAGCAATCGATGGCCGCGGGCGTGGTGCCCCAGTCCTCGTGCAGTTTCAGGCCCATGGCGCCAGCGCGAACCTGCTCTTCCAGCGGATTCGGCAGGCTGCCGTTGCCCTTGCCGAGAAAGCCCAGGTTCATCGGCAGCCCCTCGGCCGCCTGAAGCATGCGGTGGATGTTCCAGGGCCCCGGCGTACAGGTGGTGGCATTGGTGCCAGTCGCCGGCCCAGTGCCGCCGCCAAGCATGGTGGTGACGCCCGACATCAATGCCTCTTCGATCTGCTGCGGGCAAATGAAATGAATGTGCGCGTCGATCGCGCCCGCGGTCAGGATTTGACCCTCGCCGGCGATCGCTTCGGTGCCGGGGCCGATCAAAATGTCGACGTCCGCCTGAGTATCGGGATTACCGGCCTTGCCGATGGCACTGATGCGCCCGTCCTTGATACCGATATCGGCCTTAACAATGCCCCAATGGTCCAGGATCAACGCGTTTGTGATGACCGTGTCCACCACCTCGTCGGTCTGGCGCTGACACTGGCCCATGCCATCCCGGATCACCTTGCCGCCGCCGAACTTCACCTCGTCACCGTAGTGGGTGCGGTCCGCCTCGACCTGGATGATCAGCTCGGAGTCGCCGAGCCGCACGCGATCGCCCACGGTTGGGCCGTACATGGAGGCATAAGCCGCCCTGCTCATCTTGCTCATGGTGCGTTGCCTCCATCACTGTCGCTGCTCTTGGTACTCGCGGCGCTGTCGTTGCCGTCGGAGACGTCCAGCGGGCCCATCACTTGGCCGTTAAAGCCATAGACCTGCCGATCACCGGAGTAGGGCACGAGCTGCACCGTGCGCGACTGGCCAGGCTCGAAACGCACCGCTGTTCCGGCCGGGATGTCGAGCCGATGACCGCGCGTGGCCTCGCGGTCGAAGCCGAGCGCCGCGTTGGTCTCGTAAAAATGATAGTGGGAACCGATCTGAATCGGCCGATCGCCGGTGTTGGCAACTTCGAGGGACAACACCGGGCGGCCGGCGTTGAATTCGATATCGCCAGGGGCAGTCATGATTTCGCCTGGGATCATGCAAGGTTCCTCAGTCTAGAAGGGGTTGGCCTCAGGATAAACGCTCAAATAGATGGTACATGGTTGGAGACAAGCCGTAGCGCTGCACCACCGGATCGGCAAATTTTGGCTCACGGGCAATCAGTCGATAACCGTGACGTTCGATCAGCTGTCCGAACGGGCGACCGTCGTTGATTAAAAGTTCACGGCCACCATTGTTCATGGCGTTCGGCGCGGCCATCAGATAGCGCACACCTTCGCGCGCCAAGAGCGCGAGCCACCAATTAATGGCCTCGGGCTGACACTCCGAGAAGCTGTGGATGTTCAGGGCCACATCCACCGGCGAGTTCGTCAGCATCGACTCGATCCGATCCAGCGGGACGACGTGGGCGCGACCGCCGAGACCACGAAAACCCAGGTACAAACTACTGAGATAGGTCGACTCGGCCACCGCGTCGGCACACAAAAAGCGCTCGATCTCCGGAAAGGCGTTCAACGCTCGGTGCGCGAGCCTACCGTAGCCCGCGCCGATGTCGAGGATTCGCGAGATGCCGCCCTGCCCCAGGCCGAGATACTGGTCGAGAAACAGCAACTCCGCGATCGAGTCCAAGAGGTCACGCGATACGGGTCGCCCGCCGATCTCGTAGGTTACCGCGCCGAACAGTCCGTCTTCATCGAGGGCTGGCAATCGATCGGAAAATTGCCGCGTCAATTCATTCGCAGCCGCTGCGGAAGCGGTGCCCTCGCATCCGAGCGAAAACAGGTAATACGCCGTTAGCGCATAGGCATTGACGCTACGCCCTGCCCCACGCCGTTGCCAGACATACGCGTTCTCACCTCGAAAGTGCGCGAGATCTTCTGCCGACAGCGTATCCGGCTGCCAGAGCAACGGGGTCGTCACCCGCGCGTCGACCGACGCATAACGCCGACGCAAGTCTTCCAGTTCCGGGTCATCGGGCCGCAGTCGCTCAGCCACGGCCGGCGGTACATCCGCGGTGGCCTGCACCGGCTCGATATCCGATTCGCCGCGCTGCCAGTCGAAGAGCATCGCTTTGTCGACGATCCGGCGGCCATCGCCTACCAACCGGTCAAGGAGCCCGTCAGTCCATCCACGTCGAATGAGCATAGCGCGGCGCTATCCCTCGACACCATGCAGTCGGCTAGGCGTCTGGCTAGCGGCAACCATCGGAGCGCGTTTTCCCGTTGGGATCGCCCAAAGCCTTAGACAATCGGCGCATGCACCGTCACCAGCTTGGTTCCGTCGGGGAAGGTGGCCTCGACCTGCACATCATCGATCATCTCCGGGATGCCGTCCATGACGTCGTCGCGGCTCAGCAGCGTGCGGCCGTGGTCCATGAGCTCGGCGACGGTCTTGCCCTCTCGGGCGCCCTCCAGGATGGCGCAGCTAATGTAGGCGATGGCCTCCGGATAATTTAGTTTCAGGCCCTTGTCCTTCCGCCGCTCGGCCAGGAGACCGGCCGTAAACAGCAGCAACTTGTCTTTCTCTCGCGGTGTAAGTTCCATCGGCGTTTTCTCTCTGCGGATGTTCTAAAGCAGTTGCGGAAAGGAGGATGAGGTGGCGTGATATCAGGTGGCCCAGATGCGCGGAGAGCACGCCTCGCGGGCGCGCAGCATCGGTCGCAGCGCCGCCCAAAGTGTGCAGAATACCCGCTGTACGGGTTCGGTTGCACCCGCAAGACAGCGGGCGACCAACAGATCGTCGAGCAACGTCATGCCGAGCAGCACACCGGCGGGAGAACCGGCGGCCTCACGCGCCACCTGCAAGGCGTCGGCACCGCAACCGGTTGCGGCAAAGGTTCCCGCGACTGGCCTGCCGCGCAATCCGCTGGGACCATCCAGATGGCGCGGCCGCGTGACACGCAGCCGATCCGTCAGCAACGGCCGACCGTCCCGAGTGAGACAAAGACTCGCGTGCAGCGCGCCTCTGTCGAAACGCTCGCCAATCACCGGCCGACCCAGACTCAGCAACTCCCAGCCGATGAAGCTAGCGTCGGCCTGCAATGCGACCTCGGTGCGGCTCCGCACCCGTGCGCCGGGGAACAGGATCGTCTCTTGCGGGAACCACTCCAGCCCGGCCCCGGCCGCCACCGAAAGCCGCTGCGTCACCAGGGCATCGGCGCCAGCGCTGCGGTAGAACTTGGTGGCCCCCGGCGTGGTCACCAGGGCGCGGGCTCCAGGCCCGAGATCGATAGCGACGGCGAGGGAGTCGCCGCCGACCACCCCGCCCGGCGGATGCAGCAGATACAGATGGCAGACCGGCCCTTCTGGATAGAACGGCCGCTGCAACGTCAGCGGTCCCACCTGACGCTTGCGGGCCAGCACCGTGCGCCCGCCAAGTTGCTCGCAACAGAGCCACAGCTCCGCCCGCCAGCCTGGCTGTAACGAGGCATCCGCATTAGCCAACGCGGCTGGCGCCGTTGCCGTGGCAGTTGTCATCACCGTTGCCGGAGCAAGCGCGGCCGCATCAAGCATATCCACCGTTACTCCTCGCGCTCACTAAGGCGATTGCCGGAAACAAAGATACCGAATGGCGCAGGATTTTGGTTTGCCTTCAAGGAGCGGCAGCGGGTGCATCGTCGAACAATGTGCCCGCTGCCGCGACACCGAAGGCGGGCGAAAAGACAAGCCAGGCGGTATTTTTACTGACAGAAATCGCCTAAGCACCCGCGGCAGGCCTAGATTGTTTGACGGCGCAAACTGTTTGCAGATGCGTCAAGTGGTCTTGCAGACATGCGCTTGCCCACCGAAGGGCCGAGCGCCAAGCGCCTGGGGCCGACATTGCGACATGGCGCTGCGCGGCGGCGCGTGGCCCTCGGCGCGAGGCCCGCTCAGAACAGCGCCCAGGCTTAGCAGCAGCGTCTCGTCGGCTCGTCGGTTCGAGGCGAAGCCCCGCTAGGGCTTGGGGGCTCACATCGGGAACCCGCTTCCGGGAGGGAGGCCGCCCGGCCCGCCGCCACCTATCCCGCCCGGGCCGCCCATACCGCCCATCCCCGGCGGCAGGCGCCCCTGCATCTGGCGCATCATCTTGGCCATACCGCCACCCTTCATCTTT
>JGI12210J13797_10754343_pt1 | contig 24959 bp, 23 predicted proteins | sample ElkSlonscriptome_3_FD_13797 | JGI IMG/M metagenome (IMG submission 13797)
ATAACTAAATGTCTGACCTGATGTTTAACACAATCATTCTTTCCATCACTTCTACAGGCATTTGTGTTGTTTTAGCAGTGGTCGTCTGGCTGCGAATAAGATCCAGTAGTAAACTCGACAAAGAAGATTCCGAGCTACATGACCAGCGGACCGCCGCAGTTTTGATGAAGACTGGCGATTGGGCCAACAGTGCGATAAAAGTCGTAATTGGCGTTTTTCTGGGGGTGGCGATCCACGCCGTCGCCGAACTGATGTTGAGTGGTGCCTGGTTTTCGGTGCTCATCATTGCGGTGCTATCGGCCGGGCTGTTTCTAATCGTGCTATTGCATAAACGTATCGGTGACAAGCTTTTTCCCAGTGGAATACGGCCAGCACGTAAACGAAAGACGAAACCTAAAGTACCGCTATCACGGCGTCTTAGCCTGCCTGCAGGTCTTTTTCTTGGGGTTGTTCTAGCCGCTCTCGGGTTGAACGACCCACTCATTGGCTGGCTTTTCTAACCTCCATGATCTTCCAATTTGACCGTATGACGCTTACTTGCATACCAGAGCCACAACGTTTCTTCCGGCCTAAGGCCTCGACCGGACGCCCTTATCAGTGTGCCGTTTATGGCTGGCGCTATGTGTCTTATTGCGGCTCGTTTCCTAGGATGAACGCAGTTGCTCGGAAAATTACCAGAGGAGATCAGCCATGATCCTGTACTTGTCAGCAATCGCCATTGTGGCCCTGAACATTGCAGCCACCAGGCACGTACTACGAGACGGTCAAAGGCTCGGATACGAAAAGGCAGCCGAGATCGGGCTCATCTGGATACTGCCCATAATGGGAGCCTTGGTGTCAGTGTGTATCAGTCTGCAGGGTCCATCCAAGGTTCGCGAGTACGAAGATATCAACAAGTTCTTCCGCACTCCCAACTAGTGGTTCGCAAGGCAAATGGATGAACCGCCTTTGATTGGACACATAACAGGTTGTTCAAGTTCGCTCCCTCCGGTCGCCCGATGCAGCTTCGCTGCGCGGCTTAACTACGGCGTTAGGTTTCATAAGAAAATTACCCATTCAAAAATAGACACCCACTGTTAGAGAATTGGAAATTAATGGATTTGGTCTGCCAAACACCAATGTTTGCTGGAACTATGGCTTGATTCCGTTCAGCTGAGTCGGTTGACCAGCCGGATTCGGCTCATTCAGCTCAGTTGTTGAAAAACAGCCATGACAGACCACCGCGACAGCCGATGATGTTCTGATTCGGAATGCTAAAGTAACGATGCGAGGTTGAGCGGATTTGGTACTAACACAACGGCGCTCGCCACTGACCGAGCCGATCCGCTCGCATGGAGTTAACCATAGATCAGTAAAAAAACCTGAGGCATCCCGTTATGAACGCGCAGTCCATTGAAGCACTCCTGAATGATTTACGCCTGCTTGGCGATGAGCAAATCTCGTTGGTTGAGTCTGTTCGGAAACTGGTCAAGAAGACCATCCCGTCGGTAACCGAGGAAGTCAAGTACGGCGGTATTGTTTTTACTTCGGGCGTGATGTTCGGCGGGGTGTTTGCCTACAAGCAGCATGTCTCCGTCGAGTTTTCCTTCGGCGCCAGGATTCCTGATCCCCATGGCCACCTTGAGGGTGGCGGTAAAGGTCGGCGTCACATCAAGCTGCGCTCGACAGCGGATATCAAAGCCAAGTCGTTGGCGGACTATCTTCCGCTGGCGCTGGAAGCCGCAAGAAGTGGTGCCTGAGGGTTTATTCAAATCATTGCCGCTTCGCATAGCGCATCAGTCAAGCGTGCGGTCATCAGGATTTCGAGGATCTATGCCGGGGCGGTTCGTGTAAATGAAAATGAGGGATACGCAGGCGGCTGTGACTTCTATTGCAGTCTTCGACATTGATGGAACGTTGCTCGACTCCTCGGACGTGGATTTCAAGCTGTATATGGAATCGGTTCAGGCCGTGCTCGGGGATGTCGAGTTCCGGGATGACTGGGCCGCGTATGAGCACGTCAGCGATCTGGGGATATTGCGCAGCATCATTCGCGACAACGGACTGTCACATGAAGCTGCGCTGATCGCGCAGGTCAAGCGCGTGTTCGTGCAGTCCATGGATGATTATCTGCAAACACACGGGCCGTTCAATGAAGTGCCCGGTGCGCTGGACTTTGTGCGGGCATTGCGGCGATCAAGCGATACCGACGTTGCCTACGCTACAGGCGGATGGAAAGCAACCGCAACGCTGAAACTGCAGGCCTCGGGATTCCCGCTGGACGATCTGCCGCTGGCCACATCCGACGAGTACGAGGATCGGGTATCCATCATGCGCAGCGCGGTGTCCGCGCTGTCGCAGCCGGTTTCAGGCATTACCTATTACGGCGATGGCATCTGGGACCAGCTCGCCTGTGAGCAGCTTGGCTGGAACTTTGTCGCCGTGGGCAAGCGCCTCGGCGGTATCGAGGCTTTTGAGCCGATTGCCTGACTACTGATCAAGCGCGGCATTGATTCGAGCGCATGGCGACGGCCGGGTTCAGGGCTGTGCTTAGCTTCCGTTATCGTCCATCGTTGAAAGCTGCGACTGAATCGCATCCATAAATCCGCTTTCAGACATGCGGCGCATGTTGATTTCAAGCATTCGGCAGTCGGACATGATGGCAATTTGATCATCATCGGATACGCCTTCGATCGAGTTCATGTCGGCGAGGGCTTCCATGTCTTCGAATGTTGCGTCTTCGCGGTCCAGTTCGTCAAACAAGGTTTCCATCCTGTCGAGCATGTTGTCGATGCCGGAATTGCCAATAATGTCTTCATATCGGTCCAGCATGCACTGACCGGCTTCACGATATTCATCGTCCCATTCAATGTCGGGCATGACGGCCCGGATTTCTTCGGGATCGGCACCCATGGATGCATATTGCCGCAACATCAGCTCCAGGGAGATTTCACCGCCGCGCTCGGAAATGGTTTCAAATCGCTCGAGCCGATCGTCTGCCGTGGCTGAAAAAGAGACCGCGAGTAAAACGAGCGCAATCAGTGCGTCGCGTGCTTGGCTAAGTTGCATCATGAAAGTTCCTTACAGTGAATTTTGGCTGGATCGGTGCTGATCCTGCAGTCTTATAACGTAAAACCGGTGTTCAACCAGACAATGGTGGGTCAATCCAGCGCCAGTGTCGGCGATTGGCTCAGCGACGATTGGCTCAGCGATTGGCTCAGCAAGTGGATGATTTAGCTCAACAGATTACTGCATCGGGCGTGAGGCCGGTCCATGACTTGCCTGACTGGATGAATTCAGTGGGCCGGGCATGTATCGGCGATAGACCGACAGGATCGCTGATGGCATCCGTTCGGTTGGTGCTGTATTCTTCACCGGCAGATGACGAGCATTTCTTAGAGTTGAGCATGATTCATGCATGAGGAACCAAGATGACTTCATCCATACGATACGGCGGATTCCTGCTTTTTTGTTTCACCCTGTGCTTGGCCAGCGCTCAGGCGGGCACCTGGTCGATCGATAACTCGGCCTCGCGATTGTCGTTTATCTCGACCAAGGCCGGCGCCATGGCCGAAGTGCATGGCTTTGATCAACTGTCCGGCACGCTGCGCGGCGACGGGCAGTTTGAACTGACGATTGATCTGGACAGCGTGAATACCGCGATCGATATCCGCGATGAGCGTATGCGGGACTTGTTGTTTGACACGGCCCGGTTTCCGACGGCCAGCCTCGAGGCTCAGATCGACATGGCGCAGGTTCAGCAGATTGCGGTCGGTCAGCAGGGCCAGGTTGCGACTGAAGCACGACTGAATCTGCACGGTCGTGAAGTCGACTTAACCATACAGGCTGAAGTTGCGCGCCTGGATGAGGGCACGCTGCTGGTGACCAGCAGTCAGCCGATTGTCGTGACGGCCGGTCAGTTCGATCTGCTGCCGGGCGTGGATCGGCTGCGCGAGATCGCCGGTCTGTCGTCCATCAGTCCTGCTGTACCGATCAGCTTCCGGCTGACCCTGGTGCAGTCATCGGCCGACTGAACGTCATTCGGACTGAATGCCAATCAATGATCCGGACCGGCACAACACGAACAAGCCATTCGCTGTGACGCAGCCCACGGCTTGACGCCGCCCACCCGAAATGCCGGTGGCTGTGATGAACTGATCAACTTGGGCGTACAGTGTGCGCTGCATCTCATCCGGCTACATGCCTGATTGCGCTGGCACTCAGATTTCCGTTAAGGTTGGCGCTACGCCAGCTCGAACGGAAGACTGAACCGTGATAATGAATAACTTGACCAGCAAGCGACGGCTGCAGCGCATCTTGCTGGCTTGCCTTGGATTGCTCAGCATGCAGATTGCTGCAACCGAGACCGGCGAATTGAATCCCGTCGAAGGCCGGCTGGATCTGGTCTGGGGCGATCCACAGCCCGGCACCGGGGTCCCAGCACAGATCGCCTATTCCCTGACCGACGATTCGGGCTCGGTCATCGACCTGAACATCAGCAGTGCCCTATCAAAGGCTCACGGCGGCTTTGTCGCCTGGAACGGGCTTCGTGTGCGTGCGTATCTGCCCGGCGCGGAATGGTCGGGCCATTCACGTTCGACGACGGGTAGTGCGCGTGTTCATGCCTTAACGCTGCTCGAGGGCCAACGGGCGGGCTCAGCGAAAGTGTTCGGCTCGCAGCCCTGGGTTTCGATACTGTGCAAATTTGCCGATATCAATGACGAGCCCGAAGACCTGGCCTATTTTCAGGGCATGTATGAAAATGCATTTGGCGGCCTGGACGACTACTGGCGCGCGCAATCCTACAATGCGATCGATATCCAGGGCAGCACCGCAGTTGACTGGGTCGTGCTGCCAGAAAATCGTTCGGCCTATATTGACGACCCGAACAGCGGTAGCAATCTTGATCGAACCGGGCTGTTCGAGGACTGCACTGCAGCGGCCGATCCGTTCATTGACTTTGCAAATGGTGGCGAGCCCTTTTCGGGAATCAACCAGATGTTCAACGCCCGCATTGGCTGCTGTGCCTGGGGTGGAAGCCGATTCGCGACCCTGGATGGCGTAACGAAGAGCTGGCGCGTGACCTGGGAACCGCCGTGGGCCTATGCGAACATGGGTGTCATCGCACACGAGATGGGCCATGGGTTTGGCTTGCCGCATGCCAATAACTTCGATGGCGATTCCGACCCCTATGACAGCCCGTGGGACGTGATGAGCGCGGCCACTCGAAACGGCGTCAACTTTTCACCCTATGGACGCCTGGGCAAGCACCATACGGCGTATCACAAGAATCGATTGGGCTGGATCGTGCCCGATGAGTTGCTGGCGGTAGAGCCGGGCCAGAAAGCCACCGGTATTATCGATCCGATGACAGCGCCGACCACCGGCAATTACCGCATGGCGCGTATTTCAACGCTGCAGTCCAATGAATGGTATACGGTCGAAACTCGAAACACCGAAAGCTATGATGACAATCTGCCGGGTACGGCGGTGATCATCTCACAGGTTCAATTGGGCCGTAGCGAACCGGCCTGGGCTGTTGATGTCAGCAATCCTCCTGGAAACTTCGGGTCAAACGAGGGCACGATGTTCCGCGTCGGCGAAAGCTTTACCAGCCCGGACGGTCGCGTCGTGATTTCAGTGAATGCCCAGGTTGGCGACGGTTTTGAGGTTACCGTCAATTCCATATTGCCAGAAGAATTGTTCGTCGACGGCTTTGAATCGTCGCCATGAGGTGACGTCGACTACCGACCGTACTGCATCAATCGAAAATGCTCTGGATCGTGCTACCGCGAATTGGCCGAGCCGATGGCAATCAGACAAACAAATCCGGCAGTAAAGGCTGACCTGGTTCAACGGCGTACTGATCGAGGTCGGTAATGCCGACTTCGGCCAGGATTTCATCATCAATATAGAAATTGCCGGTTGCGGTGTCCGGCGTACGCGCCAGAATGGCGTGCGCGGCATCGGCCATGATGGCCGGAGTGCGGCAATTCTCGGGCTTGACGGCATCACCGAGCATGGCCAGGGCCGCGGTCGCGATGACGGTTCGCGGCCATAGCGCGTTAACGGCAATCCCGTCGTTCTTGAATTCCTCGGCCATGCCCAGCACGCACAGGCTCATGCCGTACTTGGCCATGGTGTAGGCCACGTGTGGCGCGAACCACTGCTTGTCCATATTCAATGGCGGTGACAGGTTCAGGATGTGTGCGTGATCGGACTGTTTCAGATACGGGTAGGCAGCCTGGGAACAGACAAACGTGCCGCGCACGTTGACGCCGAACATCAAATCAAAGCGTTTCATCGGCACGTCGGGCGTTTGCGCCAGGTAGATCGCCGAGGCGTTGTTGACCAGGATATCGATACCGCCAAAATGCTCGGCCGCCTGCGCCATGGCCTCGGCAACGGCTTGTTCATCGCGAATATCCAGCTGGATCGGCAGCGCCTGGCCGCCGGCCTGCTCGATGGCTTCGGCCACGGTATGGATGGTGCCGGGCAGCTTCGGGTGCGGGCGGTTGGTTTTGGCTGCAATTACGATATTGGCGCCGTCTTGTGCCGCACGCAGGGCGATCGCTTCGCCAATACCGCGCGAGCCACCGGTGATGAACAGGGTTTTATTGGCCAGGGTCGTCATAGTCAATTCCGATTGGATGTCGTGGTTGCCGTCATGCTTCGAGCATGCGGTCGTTATTGCTTTCGATCAGCGCCATCAGGTAGCCCAGCCGCTGGTTGGGGTTGTTCATTTCGAGCGCAACCTGGGCCTGGGCGTCGTCCATTGGCAAAATGGCGGCCAGCGCCATGCTCAGCGAGGAGGCCTCGCCCGGATCGGTATCCGGATCAATGGGCAATTCTTTCTGCTGCATGATTTGCTGCAGTAAGCTCTGCAGCGCGCCGTATTCGGCTGCAACCGGCTGGCGCTCCTCTTCGGCCAGCCAGTCGACTTCACCAAACAACAAGCCATCGTCGCGCGCAATGGTGCGATGGATTCGAAAGCGCGAGCAGCCTCGACAGTCGATGCCCAGTAGTCCGTCGTCCAGGGTGGAAAAATCTTCGATCTGTGCCTCGGTGCCAATGGCAGCATGCTGAGCGCGCGGTTGGTCCTTGTTTTGCTCGAGCCTGATCACGCCGAAGCCCGAATTGTTGCGCGTGCATTCGCGCACCATGTCGAGGTAGCGTTGTTCAAATATGCGCAGTGGCATCAGCGCGCCGGGAAACAGCACCATCGGAAGCGGAAACAGCGGGATGCGTTCCAGCGCATCGGGATCTTCTGAGCGGTCGGTCATGACTTGATCATCCTGTAGTCTTAATCAGCCATTGTTTGCCTGAGTGCATCAACAAAACGTCGTGGTGCATTACCGAAGCCCCGATTGCTCATGAACACCACGTAGTCACCGGGCTTGACTTCGCCCAGCATGTCATCGAGCAGGTTGTCGACATTGTGCCGGAAGCGGCCGCCGGCTTCGAGCCTGTTGTAGATTTCGGACGGGTCCCAGGCCAGGTCATCGGAGGAATGCATGAACACGCAGTCCGCCGCCGCCAATGCGGGTGCCATCAGATCAAGATGATGGCCACCGCGCATGGTGTTGCTGCCCGGTTCCAGTGCGACCAGGATGCGCGCGCCACCGACCGAGCGACGTAAGCCTTCCAGCGTCAACCGGATGGCCGTCGGATGGTGAGCAAAGTCGTCAAATACATGTACCTGGTTGATCTCGGCCAGGGCCTCCATTCGACGCTTGACGCCCTGGAACTGGCTCAATGCAGCGGTGACCTCCGTCGGCTCCAGGCCTAATCCGGCTGCAGCGGCAATGCTGGCCAGGCCATTCATTGCATTGTGCCGGCCCGTCAGGTTCCATTCCAGTTCGGTAACGGCTTCGGACTGATGCAGAATCTGCAGTTTGCGTCCGGCCGGCTCGAGCAGCTTGACCGTCCAGTCGGCTTCGACTTCACCCTCGATCCCGAACGTGGTCACCGGCGTCCAGCAGCCCTGTTCCAGTACGCGTTTCAGCGCTGCGTCGTGCTGGTTGACGACAATGCGTCCATTGCCGGGAATGGTGCGCAGCAAATGATGGAACTGGGTTTCGATGGCGTCCAGGTCCGGGTAGATATCGGCATGATCGAACTCCAGATTGTTCAGCACCAGGATGTCGGGCCGGTAGTGAACGAATTTCGCGCGCTTGTCGAAAAAGGCAGTGTCGTACTCGTCGGCTTCAACGACAAAGGTGTCGCCACCGGCGCGTGCAGAAATGCCGAAATTGCCGGGGATACCGCCAATCAGGAAACCGGGCTCCTGCTCGCAATGGTCGAGTATCCAGGCCAGCATGCTCGAGGTCGTTGTTTTGCCGTGCGTGCCGGCAACGGCCAGCACACGGCGGCGTGCCAGGTATTTCTCGCCGAGCCAGCGTGGACCTGACACGTACTTGATTTTGGCATTCAGCACATGCTCCACGGCCGGATTGCCGCGTGCCAGCGCGTTTCCGATCACGACCAGGTCGGTGTCCGGATCTATGTGTTCGGCCGCATAGCCTTCATTCAGCGCAATGCCGAGCTGTTCGAGCTGCGTACTCATCGGCGGGTAGACGTTGGCATCCTGACCGGATACCTCGTGGCCATCATCACGAGCCAGCGCTGCAATGCCGCCCATGAACGTGCCACAGATGCCGAGAATATGAATTTTCATAACGTTCGATTCCGCCTGTTTACCCGGGAGTAGTGGACGTGACAAAGCGCTGCATGATGACAAAATTGATGACAAAAAGCAGCACTGCAACCGCCAGTCCGAACCCGAACGAGCGATTCAGCGCATGCCGCCAGATGCTGCCATCAATGGCCAGGCTCCAGAATAGCCCGGCCAGGATCAGCATGGCCAGGCTGGTCGGAATGGGTGGTTCTGCCATCAGCCAGAGCGGCAGGTTGATCAGGCCGAGCAAGGCACCGGTTGCCAGCAAGGCACTCATGGTCTGGTTGAAGCGCTCGAGCCGATTGCTGATCATCAGAACCGACAGGGCGAGAATGAGCTGGACTCCGAACGATGCAATCAGCGGCCCGTAGCCACTCGACTCATTGGTCAGGGTTGTAACCGTGACGGCAACCAGCGCATACACAATGATGGCTGCAAACAGCGATGCCTGCGTGCCGGGTAGATCCTGGGGCCCGGCGCGGAACGTGGCAATGCGAATAATGGTCTCGATCCATTGATTCATGCCTGTCGGTCCATCCGGAATTGCCTGAATTGATGCATACGACTCGGTAGTGATTCAGTAGTCTGGGGTGTGCGTGACGGCTTGGGCTGAAAGTACTGCATAGCGCACAGTGTACTGTTCCCGTGAATCAGGCATGATGGATTCTGCGGTCCTTTGTGGATCAGACCGATCAAGCCGACCAATCAAGCCAGGAAACCTCCGAATCACGATGCCGGATTCCAACGAAACAGCCCGTTGTCACCTGGATGCGAGGGGCTTGATCTGTCCGGAGCCGGTGGTCCGTGCCCGCCGGGCTTTGAGTCAGATGAATCCAGGCGAGCGATTGCTTGTGGACGCGGATGACCCATTGGCGGAACTGGATTTTCGAGTGTTTTGCGAACGCAGCGGTCACGAACTGGTCGATGTCGAGCACTTGACCGATGCGGTGCTTCGCTTTTCCATTCGCCGCAGCGCCAAGGCCTGAACAAGCCCCGCCCGGGTTAGGGCCTCGGATGAGTGCCGGGCTGGAAACACCAGAATGCCGACTGCACAGTCGGCACGCCGGCTGATTACAGCGTGCCCAGCGTTTCGACCAACCGCTGCTGAACGGTTTCAATACTGCCCATGCCATCGACCTGACGTAGCTGTCCACGGGCATCGTAATAGCCTGCAACCGGGGCCGTCTGTTCGGCATACACACGCATCCGATTGCGAATAACGTCCTCGGTGTCGTCGGATCGGCCTTCCTGCTTGGCTCGATTCAATAATCGTTCGACCACTTCGGTTTCATCCACGGTGACTGCAATTGCACCGTCAAGCGGCTGTCCAATGCGGTTCAGCACGGTGTCGAGTGCTTCGGCCTGGCTCAGGTTGCGCGGGTAGCCGTCCAGAATGAAGCCGTTGGTGACATCGGCCTGGCCCAGGCGTTGTTCAATCAGGCCCAGCATCAGGGAATCCGGTACCAGCTCACCTGCATCCATGAACTGCTGCGCCTGCTGGCCCAGTTCGGTCTGGTTCTTGACCGCTTCTCGCAACAGCATGCCGGTTGAGATGTGTACGACCGAATGCTGGTCGCGCAACAATGCGGCCTGAGTGCCCTTGCCGGAGCCCGGTGGGCCAAGCAGAATAATTCGCATAGGGATGGTGCTCGTAGTATCAAACGACCAAAACTACCCTGCTGCCATGAAACTGTCAATATTGAATTCCAGTGCGCTGGCCACGATTCCGATCGGCCCCGGGTATTGAAGGGTTGGCTTGGCGCCCGGTACCTACCCGATTTCGATTATCCTAGACAGCCTTTGAATTTCGGCAGTTCAGCGACGACCATGTCCGCGAAGAATATTCTGTACGCACAGTCCGGTGGCGTGACGCCCGTGATCAATACCACGGCTGCGGCGGTGATTGAGTCTGCGCGGGCCCATCCCGATCAAATCGCCGGTGTGCTGGCTGCCCAGGACGGCATCATTGGCGCGCTGGAGGAGCGATTGATCGATACCGCGCAACTGAGCGATGAAGACGTCCAAGCAATAGCCCAAACCCCGGGCGGCGTTTTTGGCTCATGCCGCTACAAGTTGAAGTCGATGGCGTCGAATCAACGTGAATACGAGCGCCTGATTGAAGTCTTCGATGCTCATCAAATCGGCTATTTTTTCTACAACGGCGGCAATGATTCTGCGGACACGGCCTGGAAAGTCGCGCAGATGGCCGAGCAGATGAACTACCCATTGCAGGCCATCGGCATCCCCAAAACCATCGATAATGACCTGGCTGTTACCGATAATTGTCCGGGGTTCGGTTCGGTTGCAAAATACGTGGCGGTCTCGATCATGGAGGCCAGTCTGGACGTCATGGCGATGGCTTCGAGTTCGACCAAGGTGTTCATACTGGAAGTGATGGGACGCCATGCGGGCTGGATAGCCGCCGCCGGGGGACTGGCGCAACGCGCCGAGGGTGATCCGCCGCAGATCATATTGTTTCCCGAGGTGCCGTTCGAGCAGGACCGCTTCTGCGCTGCGGTCGAACAGTCCGTGCAGCAACATGGCTACTGCTCGGTGGTCGTATCCGAGGGCGCACGCGATGCTGCCGGCCAGTTTCTGGCTGATGCCGGCACCACCGACGCATTCGGCCATAAGCAACTGGGCGGTGTAGCGCCAGTCGTGGCCAACATCGTTCAGCAGCAGCTCGGCTATAAATATCACTGGGCCGTCAGCGATTATTTACAGCGCTCGGCTCGACACATTGCTTCGAAAACCGACGTGGAGCATGCCGATGCAGTCGGCAGGGCGGCGGTGGACATGGCCCTGGATGGTGTCTCCGGGCAGATGCCGGTGATCGAGCGGCTCAGCGATGAGCCCTACCGCTGGCAGATTGCGCGCGCGCCCTTGTCTGCGATTGCCAATCATGAAAAGAAGATGCCGGATGACTTCATCCGCGAGGATGGATTTGGTATTACACCCAGGGCGCGTGCGTATCTCGAACCGCTGATTCGGGGGGAACATTACCCGACATACGATGTTCATGGATTGCCCGAATACCTGCGGCCCGAACTTGCGCTCGTGCCACCCAGACTGCCAGCGTTCGAGCCCGGGTAATCGCCTTTCGAATTGCTGGATCGGGCCTGATGTTCGTACCCGGCCCGGATGACCGAAATTTATACGCCTTGGAACCTAACGTATGACAACACAATTGAAAGCACTGGCAGACTGGGTTGACCAGGTGGCCAATATGACCCAGCCGGACAGGATCGTCTGGTGTGATGGCAGTGGAGAAGAATATTCCGCCCTGGTCAATGAAATGCTGGATACCGGCGACCTGATTGAGTTGAACCAGGCAACCCATCCTGAATGTTATCTGCACCGCTCGGATCCCAATGATGTGGCCCGGGTTGAGCATCTGACCTTCGTATGCACGGCGAATGAGCAGGACGCAGGCCCGAATAACCACTGGATGGCACCTTCTGAGGCGCACGCCAAGATGGACGCCTTGTTTGATGGTTGCATGAAGGGCCGCACGCTGTACGTGATTCCGTATTGCATGGGGCCGATTGATTCACCGCTGTCGAGGTTGGGCGTCGAGATCACCGATAGCGCGTATGTAGTGGCCAACATGCGCAAAATGACCCGGATGGGTGCACCTGCACTGGAACGCATCGAGCAGGAAGGGCGATTTGTCCGCGGTCTGCATTCGACCGGCGAACTGGATCCTGATCGCCGCTTCATCATGCACTTCCCCGAGGAGCTGCAAATCCAGAGCTATGGTTCCGGCTATGGCGGCAATGCGCTGCTCGGCAAGAAGTGTCACGCACTGCGTATCGCCAGCCACCAGGCTCGAAGTGAAGGATGGCTGGCCGAGCACATGCTGATCGTCGGGATCGAAAGCCCGGCCGGTGAAACCCGCTACATTGCCGCGGCGTTTCCTTCGGCCTGTGGCAAGACCAACCTGGCCATGCTGATTCCGCCGAAGCCGTATCTGGAGGCTGGGTGGAAAGTGCACACCGTGGGTGATGACATCTGCTGGCTGCATCCCGGCGAGGATGGTCGTCTGTATGCGATCAATCCGGAAGCCGGCTTCTTTGGGGTAGCGCCCGGCACCTCCGAGTCCACCAATCCAACGGCACTTCGCATGCTGGACCACGAAGCCATCTTTACCAATGTGGCCGTTACCGATACCAACGAGCCCTGGTGGGAAGGGCTGGATCAGCGCATACCGGTGCGCGACTGGCAAGGCCGTCCATACGACCCGGCCCATGGTGCCGCGGCACACCCGAATTCGCGCTTTACCGTTTCCATCAAGAACTGCCCGAGCTACAGCGACCAGGCCGAAAATGCGCGTGGCGTACCAATCGACGCGATCGTGTTTGGCGGTCGTCGCGCCACACTGGCACCGCTGGTGCTCGAAGCGCGCGACTGGGAGCACGGCACCTTCCTGGGCGCGGCGATGGCGTCGGAGACCACGGCTGCGGCCACTGGCAAAGTGGGCGTGGTGCGGCGTGATCCAATGGCCATGAAGCCGTTTGCCGGCTATCACTTTGGCGATTACTGGGCGCACTGGCTCAATGTCGGAGCCAAGCTCAGGCATCCGCCGAAGATCTTCCAGGTCAACTGGTTCCGGCGCGGCCCGGAAGGCGAGTTCCTGTGGCCGGGCTTTGGCGAGAATCTGCGCGTGCTTGAGTGGATCCTGAAGCGGAGTGCTGCCGACGGCGAGTCCGCAACAGGCGCAGTGGATACGCCGGTCGGTTTATTGCCCGAGCCGGGCGCAGTCAACCTGGAAGGACTATCGGAGCAGCCGGATATGGAGACGCTGTTGACGATCAAAGCCGATGAATGGAGCCAGGAGTTGTCGGCCTTCGAGGATTACTTGACCGATTTCGAGCCGCGTGTACCTCAAGCATTGAAGGCCTTGCTTGCTCGCATGCGTGAGCAACTGTAGTGCTGACATGACCCGACGATCACAAACGAACAGGAAGATAGCCCGATGCTGACCAGCCCGAAGAGCGAACGAAGCAGTTGTCCGATTCAGCTTGTCGATGCCGAAGCGCTGGTGCGCTGGCAGCAATCGGCATCCGATTTTCAACGACAGTGGGCCATCAGCAATGACTTTCAGGCCAAGCCGGGCCAGCACCTCGTCATTCCGGATGAGTCCGGCAGACCCGGTCTGATCCTGTCCGGTTTCGAGGGTCGCCCGGACTTGTGGACACTCAGTGGCCTGCCCACTATGCTGCCGGAGGGCCGCTATCATCTGGATGCCGTCGAGCGCGCGTCTGAGCTTGAGCAACTGGCGCTGGGCTGGTGTTTCGGCCACTACCAGTTTGATCGTTACAAGCCTGCCGATCCGTTTTCGTGTCAGCTTGTCGTTGAGGATTCGATCCGTTCCCGCGTTGAAATCTTTCGTGACGCCAGCTTTCGAGTGCGCGACTGGGTCAACACGCCGGCCAATGATCTGGGCCCGGCCGAGCTCGCTGAAATTGCGCACGAGATGGCCGAGCGCAACCAGGCAGACATCCAGGTCATTCAGGGTGACGAGCTCGAACGTGAGTTCCCTGCCATTCATGAGGTTGGCAAAGCCTCCAGCCGGGCGCCGCGTTTGATCTGCATGCAGTGGGGCCAGGCCGATCATCCGCCGCTGGCGCTGGTCGGCAAAGGCGTGATATTCGATTCCGGTGGCCTGAACATCAAGGGTGGTTCCGGCATGGTGTTGATGAAAAAGGACATGGGTGGTGCGGCGCACGCACTTGGCCTCGCCGAACTGATCATGCGGCTTGCACTGCCGGTTCATCTCCGGGTGTATATTCCGGCGGTCGAGAACGCCATTGCCGGTAATGCCTATCGCCCGTCGGACATCATACGAACACGCAATGGCACCACGATCGAAATCGGCAATACCGATGCCGAAGGTCGTGTTGTGCTGTCCGATGCACTGACGCTGGCCGGAGAGCAGGGCGCTGAACGCATCATCGACTTTGCCACGCTAACCGGCGCCGCGCGCGTCGCACTGGGTGAAGACCTGCCGCCGTTGTATGCGCGTGATGCACAGGCAGCCCGGCAACTGCAGGACCTTTCCTTCGAGCACGACGATCCGCTCTGGCACATGCCGCTGTACGAGCCTTACCGCGAGCAGATCCAGCCGCGCACGGCTGACTTGTCCAACAGCGGCACTTCCAGGTTCGGCGGCAGCCTGACTGCTGCGCTGTTTCTGGACCATTTTGTCAAGCCGGACATCGACTGGATGCACCTGGACGTGTATGCCTGGAATGTGTCCAATCGGTCGGGGCGCCCGGCGGGCGGTGAAGCGCAGGGAATCCGTGCCGTCTATGCCTGGCTGGAGTCGATCTACGGCGCCGGATAGTGCTCTAGCCGGCCTGAAAATAATAGGATACACCGGTCACTTTGGCCTGAATTGGGCATAGTATTGACCGTTAGACTGCGTTGAGGCGTCTCGGCGCAAACAGGATAATGAAGTGTCTTTGAATTCACCTGCAGCACCCCAGCCCGGTGGTCAGGGCCTCGGCTTTGAAATCCGCCGCACCATCGTGCTCGCATTGCCGCTGGTCATCGGGCAGCTGACCAGCTTTGGCATGAATTTTGTCGATACGGTGATGGCGGGTCGCCTGGGGCAGATTGATCTTGGCGCGATTGCGATTGGTTCTTCGGTATGGGCCGCGGGCCTGTTGTTTGTCATTGGCGTGCTGATCACGGTCTCGCCTGTGGTGTCCCAATATGATGGTGCAGGCCGGCGCGCGCAGGCCGGTGAAGCGACCCGTCAGGCCATGTGGGTTGCGCTGGTACTGTCGCTGATGATGTTTGTGGTCATGCGCAACGTCGAATGGATCAAGCAGTGGCTCGATGTCGAGCCCGAGGTAGCCCTCCTTTCGATCGAATACCTGCGCGCCATATCCTGGGGCGCGCCGGCGCTGTGTCTGATGCTGGTCTTGCGCACTTTTTCCGAAGGTGCGGGTATGACCCGGCCGACCATGTATGTCGGCATCCTGGGCATTGCGCTGAATATTCCGTTGAATTACATGCTGATGTTCGGCAAGTTGGGCTTGCCGGCGATGGGCGCCGTTGGCTGCGGTTGGGCCACGACCATCGTGTTCTGGATTCAACTGTTTGCACTGGCGCTGTACATCCAGGTTCGACCCCATTATCGTGAATTCGCACTGTTCAGCCGTTTCAGTCGGCCGAACTGGACCGAAATCAAGGGTTTTTTGAAAATCGGCCTGCCGATCGGGGTCATGATTTTCTTCGAAGGCAGCCTGTTTGTCGGCGCTGCCCTGCTGATCGGCACGCTGGGCGCGCTTCCTATCGCTGCGCATCAGGTGGCAATCAATTTTGCCTCGATGGCGTTCATGGTGCCGCTGGGACTGGCCGGTGCCATCAGCGTGCGTGTCGGCAACGCCATGGGTCGTGGCGATCCCGAAGCCGCCCGCATGGCTGGCCTGGTCGGAATCGGCATTGCCATCCTGTTTGGTGTCTGTTCTGCGATGTTCATGCTGCTGTTTCCCGAGGCCATCGCGCGGATGTATACACCCGATCGAGACGTCATTGAGCTGGCAGCCCAGCTGCTGTTGCTCGCCGCCGTGTTCCAGGTTGCAGACGGCATGCAGGCTGCCGCGGCTGGCGCGCTTAGGGGCCTGAAAGACACGCGCTTGCCGATGGTATACAGCATTCTGTCCTACTGGATGATTGGCATGAGCACCGGATGGTGGCTGACGTTTCGCGAGGATTTCGGTCCGCAGGGCATGTGGTACGGCATGATTGTCGGCCTGTGCGTCGCGGCCGTATTGATGTGCACGCGCTTCTGGCGTCGAACAGAAGCGCTGAAGACCGAGACCTATTCCATTGATCTGAATCGATAGCGCCGCGAATGACCGTCCGGTTGCCTGCTTTGCGCTGTACTGCGAAAAAGCGCGCAAGGCTGACTTCTGGCCCTTGTCATCGGCTGCATTCATCGTAATCATTTACGCTATTCTTCCCAAATTACAGCGTTCTTACAAAAGGGACTATCTGATGACCGAAGCTTCATCCCGCAATATTCTGGTTCGAATCTGGCTGGGTTTCTGGAACGGCATTACCGCATTCCGGATGGCCGTGTTCAACATTCTTTTTCTGATTGTGCTGGCCTTGATTCTGCGCGCGCTGTTTTTTTCCGGTGATGCCATTACGGTTGATCCGGACACCACCCTGGTGATCAATCCGAATGGCCTCATCGTCGAGGAATTGACCGGCACACCGGCTGAGCGGGCGTTGAACGAGGCGCTGGGTCAGCAGCTGCCCGAAACCCGCCTGCGCGATATTCTGCGCACGCTCGAACTGGCGGCCGAGGATGACAATATCGTTCAGGTCATGCTCGATACTCGTGAGCTGCTGGGCGTTTCGCCCGGCACGATGACGGAACTTTCATCTGCGTTCGACGCCTTCCGCGAATCCGGCAAGCCGGTTGTCGCCTACGGCAGTTTTTTCACGCAACCGCAGTACGGGCTGGCCGTGCTGGCTGATGAGATCTGGTTGCATCACGACGGTATCGTGTTGCTCGAGGGTTTTTCATATTTTCGCAACTACTATCGCGAGGGGCTGGAAAAGCTGGCCGTCGACGTCAATCTGTTCCGGGTCGGAGAATTCAAATCGGCCATGGAGCCGTTTATTCGCGACGATATGTCTGAAGCCGATCGAGCGGCCGCTGAATTCTTCATCGGCGATCTCTGGCAGCAATATCTCGGGATGGTTGCCCGCCACCGCGGCATGCCGATGGAGCGAGTCACCAGCATTATTGATCGACAGGTGGACCTGGTTGACCAGGCCAACGGCAATGTCGCCGAGGCCATGCTCGAAGCCGGTTTGATCGATCGCCTCGTATCGCGCCCGGAGCTTCGCCTGGAAATGGCCGACCGCGGTGCGCCAGACGAACAGGACGGCTTTGTGCAAATGGCCATGGCCGACTATCTGCTGGTGCCGCGAGCGCCTGAGCTCGGCGTTGACCAGGTCGGTGTCATCGTCGCTTCAGGCGGTATTGTCGATGGCAGTCAGTCGCCCGGCATGATCGGAGGTGATTCCACGGCCCGCCTGTTACGGCGTGCGGCAGAAAACGACGACATCAAAGCCGTCGTATTCAGAATCGATTCCGGCGGAGGCAGCGCATTTGCTTCCGAAATCATCCGCCAGGAAATGCTGGCGTTACAGGAAACCGGAAAACCGGTGGTCGTCAGCATGGGGGATGTGGCCGCATCGGGCGGTTACTGGATTGCAATGGGTGCCGATGAAGTCTGGGCCTATCCGAATACCATCACCGGGTCGATCGGCATCTTCGGGTTCTTCCCTACGTTTCAGGATACGCTGGCCAAGATTGGCGTCAATACCGATGGCTTCGGCACCTCACCGCTGTCCGGCATGTTCCGCGCCGACATGCAAATGACCGAGGCCGCCCAGCGCACGTTTCAGAACGTGATCGAGCATGGCTATCGTGAGTTCATCGGGCTGGTCGGCCAGTACCGGGACATGAGCCTGGACGCGGTCGATAACGTGGCCCAGGGTCGGGTCTGGACGGGCGTGCAGGCGCAGGAGCGCGGACTGGTCGATCAGATCGGAACGCTCAAGCAGGCCAAGGCTGCGGCAGCTCGTATGGCCGGACTCGGCGATGATTTCACCACCGTGTATGTCCAGGCCAAGCTCAGCCCCTTTGAGCAGTTTCTGGCCAATATGGGTGGCCAGGCGCTGGCTCATGTCGGGCTGGAGATTCAACGGCCTGCGATGGCTCGCCTGCTCGGTCGGGACTTGTATCTGAGCATGCTGGAGCAGTTGAATACCATTGCCCAGCATAGTCAGCCAAGCCGGGGTATGCCCGACGTCATGGCACATTGTTTATGCGAACCACCGATGTAATTTCGTACGTTGAGCGCGCCCCCGGAGAGCTGAATGCGGGGCGCGATCAGACCACAGTCCAGTGGGCCAGTCTCGTAAGTTAATCCGGCGGGTCAGTCCAGCTGGTTAATCTAGGGGCCCGCTGAATTCGGCACGCTGGACACCGGTAACCAGCCTTCCAGCTGAGCCAGCGTAATCAAATCCGGCAGGTCGCGTTGCAAGACGACACGTCGACTGCGCAGTACCCTGAGTCGATCATCAGCGGGCTGGGCCTGACTGCCAGACAGTTGCTCGATTTCGCGTTCGATGGCGGCCAGCTCCGACTGCTTTTCATAGAGCAAAGCACCAAGCTCGAAGGCATGCTGATACGCGCCAGCGCTACATGCCGCAGGCCGGCTTTGCCCGGCGTGACCGGTCTTGAAACCTTGTTCCGGAGCGCACAGGGTTTCCCGGCCCTGTTCCCAGGCCTGTTCGACGTCGGTCCTGCAATCGGTATCGATAGCCTGAGGCAACGGTCGGCCCTGCGCGCCATCGGTTTTGGCACTGCGCGCAGCCGAGTCGCAGTCGGGCGAACTCGCACATGCGCTGAGCAACAAAGCGAAACCGCAGAGCAAACCCAAGTTGATGAGCGTTCGTAACATGGCTGGCATACACTGTTGAAGTTAGCACGCGCAGGATAGCAGTTCAGATGGATCCAGTGACACAAGGTTTGGCGGGCGCATTGTGTGCTCAGGCCGGCTGCCGGAAGCGCGACATGAGGTGGGCGGCGGCCGTGGGCGTGGTCGCGGGTATGGCCCCGGATCTGGATGTCTTGATCCGGTCTCCCTCCGACAGCCTGCTGGCACTGGAATATCATCGTCACTTCAGCCATGCACTCGCGTTCATTCCGACCGGCAGCCTCCTGGTGGCGCTGATTCTGTGGCCTGCGCTTCGTCGGCTGCAGCGCTGGAAGGGGTCGGCAACAGCGTCTTTCGCGCGTGTTTATCTCTGGTCACTGCTCGGCATGGCCTCGCATGGCGTGCTGGATGCCGCCACGTCCTATGGCACCCGGCTGTACTGGCCGTTGACCGATGAACGCGTTGCGTGGAACATGATCAGCGTCATCGATCCCTTGTTCAGTGTCCCGCTCGCCATTCTGCTGGGCATTGCGATCTGGAGAAACAGCCGGTTCATCGCCGGTACTGCCGGGCTCTGGGCGGCGTTTTATCTGGCATTGGGCTGGTTCCAGCAGGATCGAGCCGAGCAGATGCTCAGCCAGTGGGCAGAAGCTCAGGGGATTTCAGTTGAACGAAGCGTCGCCAAACCGGCCTTTGCCAACCTGATTCTCTGGCGAGGGCTGATCGATGACGGCCAGCAATTCCACAGCTTGGCCGTCCGAATTGTGCCCGGTCAACAAGCGCAGGTCTGGCCGGGTTCGGTCGTTGAGCGGATTTCTTCATCGCGCTTGCCTGAAAACAGCCGGATTGCCAGCGACATGCAACGATTCGAACATTTTTCCGATCGCTGGACCTTTCGCTACTTTCCGTACGAGACGCAGGACGATTGGTTCATCGGTGATTTCCGCTATGCAATTGATCCGGCCAGCGAACGACCGCTCTGGGGCATTCGATTGAACCCGGACCAGCCGCAGCAGGCCGTGGAATTTGAACGTCCTGCACGCGTGACGGATGCCGAGCGTGAAGCCTTTATCCGTCGACTGCGCGGCGGCGACGCTGAATTCTGAGGTTGAAGTTCGCGCGGTTCAATTCGGATCTGCCCAGCGGGTTAGCACCTGCGTAAACAGATCCGTTACGCTTTTCCCCGCGATTTTCGGCTGTGAATCCAGCCCAGTACCCTGGACCATTCGTCCCAGTCCTGCTGCGCCTGATAGGCCGGCAGGTCGGAAACCGACAAGCCGCTTTCGAATGCCCGCACGTAGTTCATTGAATCACGAAGATGGCCGACGATGGGCGCCTTGTAATCGTCCAGGAAGCCGCGCAGTTCGCGGTAGATAATCGTGTGTGGTTTGACGCGATTCGCCACCAACCCAACTTTTGCATCGCCGGTCGCGACCGGTTTCAATGAAAACAGATGACTCAGGAATCGATGCGCGGCACGCATATCGATAAATGACGGCAGCACCGGCACCAGTACCGTCTGTGCACGACGCGTAAGCTGCGATAGCTCTGGACCGTGAATGCCGGCCGGCGAGTCCAGAATCAGAAAATCCGTGCCTTTGGACGCTCGAATCGGTCCATCGGCAGAATTGATGTGCGTGATGGCCGGATACTCCTCTGGACGTTGCGCGCCCCAGTCAGCAGAGGATTGTTGTGGGTCAAGATCACCCAGCGCGACGTCATAGCCTTCCCAGGCCAGTGCTGCGGCCAGGTTGGTTGCCAATGTGGTCTTTCCACAGCCGCCCTTGGCATTCAATACAGCGATCGTTCGCATGAGCTTTGTTCTCCCTGGTCTGGCAAATACTGGTGTGAAGCCTTATCGCGCCTGGGTCACGTCGGGTAAACCGGAATGCAGCATCCAGCGTTCCATCTCCTCATCCCAACGCCAGGATTCAAGATACTGGATTTCACGCTCCCTGGCCGTGTGGATATGGTAAAGCCTGAGCTGAATGACGCGGTCTACTCCATTGCCTTCATCGACCGAGATGACCTGTCGCACGCGATACCCGGTGACACGAAATTGCCGCAGGCGCTCGATATCCAAATCACGAACCGGGTTCTCCATCAGCCATTCCGGATGCATGTAGTCGGGCATGGCGTCGAATTGACTCCAGCGCACCAGTGCGCTGTACTGGTCCATGATTTCGGTTTCGGTACGGTCACGTTTGTTGCTGCTGGCGCAGGCACACAATCCAAGGGCCAGTACAACAACAATCAGCAGTTTGATCAGGCGCATGAGTTTCCGCTTCACGATGGTCAACTTCTTCTAAGAGTACCTCAATCAGGCAACGGCGACATAGCGCGCCATCAGGCTTGCGGTCACTTCATCGTTGATGACGATTCTGGGCCTCAGGTCGATCGAGCCCTTGTGTTGCTGCTGCAGGCGTTCAAGAAAATGATCGATTGCAGCCTGTTCTGGCCATTCGCAGACCGCCTGAAAAGCCTGATCGACGGGGCTGGAAAAATGCACCTGGCAGCGGCCAATCACCAGTTCGGCCTTCAGGTCGTGACGTCGCAGCAAAACGCGCGGCAATGACCAGCCGGCCAGAATCATCATCGAAACCAATGCACCGCCAAACGCCGTGCCCTTGTCGTTGACGTTGGGCGCCAGTGGCGCGCTGAGCACAATACCCTGGTGATCCAGTCGAGCGACGGATAGCTGCATTGCCTGACCGAGGGGGATCTGGCGGGTCAGGGTTTCAGAGAGCCATTGGCGTTCGGGTTCGGAATTATTCATCGGGTTATTTTACGAGTTTGTGGCTTGTGGTCAGTGGAAATAAATTGTGAAAGATCGAGTGCATGATTGCGTACGGGTGCGTCGGCTGATCACTGATATTGAACTAGTTCGAATGTAAGTCAAAGGCATTCCGCCGCCCGCTGCGCGGGCTGATGCGTCTTACTTTTTTGGCAAGACACGATTGTTATGACAAGCAGTGAGTCGCATCAGGCGGCGAAACGGTTTTGATGTTGATTTTCTTGCAATTGACCAATGCATCGTCATCAAATCGAATGCAATAGTCAGCATTCGTGCGTTTAAAAGAATGCCGCATGACATCAAAGTCGCCACCACCCACTAGAATAGCCGGGTGGCTAACCCTCAAAACACCATTCCTTATATAGCAAGAACCCTGATGCCTCGCGAGGTTCAGGTCAATGGCCTGCTGGCCGTGACGCTGGGGGTGCTCGAAGGGGGGTTGCTTGGGGTGATCGTCAAGTCAGGGTTTGCTGATGTGGCCAGCGTGGCCACGGTCAATCTGGCCGTTGCGATTGTGACCGGGGCGCCGGCATTGGCCAATGTGGCCAGCCTGTGGTTCGCCAAGATTGCGCAAGGTCGACACAAGTCACGCTGGGTCGCGAGTCTGATGGCGCTGACCGCCTGTTCGGCGTTGTTGCTGGCATTCATGCCGGTATCCGCGTTCGGTTTGATCGGTTTGGCTTCGATCATGGTGATTGGCCGGTTGAGTTTTGCGGGTGTGGTCACATTGCGAGCAGCGATCTGGCGGGCCAATTTTCCCCGACACGTGCGCGCATCCATCACCGGCCGGATTGCCGTGATTTATTCCATCATCATGGCGTTGACTGCCGGCCTGGTTGGCCTGGCCATGCAATGGCAGGAAGCCTCCTGGCGATGGTTGTTTCCAGCCGCCGGATTGTTCGGCTTGATTGCAGCCTGGCGCTATCGCCGCTTCAGCGTTCGCGGGCATGGCCGATTGTTGCGTCAGGAGATCGCCGAAGGATCGGACGGTGGGCTGCGGATTGCGGACGTGGTTGAGGTCTTCAAGTCCGACCTCTGGTATCGACGCTACATGATGACGATGTTCGTGTTCGGCTCCGGCAATCTGATGGTCATCGCGCTGCTGGTTGTCATCCTGACCGAACAATTGGGCATGAGCCAGCTGAAACAAGTGCTGATTACTACCACGATCCCGCTGCTGGCGGTGTCGTTACTGACGCCGATCTGGGCCAAGCGACTGGATCAGGTTCATATTCTCGATTACCGCGCCTGGCATTCCTGGATGTTCGTGATCACGATGCTGCTGTTCATGCTCGGCGCCATTGCCCGTGCGGAATGGCTGTTCTGGCTGGGTGCGATTGCCATGGGCGCGGCGTTTGCCGGCGGTAAATTGGGCTGGAACCTGGGCCATAACGATTTTGCCTCGGACAGCCAATCAACGCTGTATATGGGTATTCACGTAAGCCTGACCGGCGTGCGCGGCCTCATTGCACCGCTCATTGGCGTTGGAATTTACCAATGGCTGCAATCGATCGAACCGGGTCTGGGTCGCTACGTGCTGATTTTCCCGCTTTTTTTGACCTTGGCCGGGGCCATCACATTCGTCTATTTGGCCCGACTCCGGCGCCAAGAACAGGCTGTGCGCGTGGCCAGCGGAAAAGCGTGATCAAGTTCATCCTGTGATCGAAAATAAGGCATCGCCTGGTCCCTGGGTTTTTCACGCAAAGCCCTCTAGACTGGCACGTGTACGAGTTACATCCCAGCGAATTACCATTCATTGATTATTTGAGTCCTTATGTTCAGCATTCTTGCCTTGCAGATCGCGCTGGTCACCAGCCAGTCCGAAATTGATCATCGACCGGTCGATCTGCCGTCCATTCGTGTCCAGGCCCGGGATCTGTCAGCCGAGGCCAGTGAGTCGGTTGCACGACTAAGCGCTGCAACGCTCGCGCCCATTCGACCCAGCCATCCAACCGAGATCTTCAGTCGTGTGCCGGGCGCGTGGGTTACCCGCGGCAGCGGTCAGGAGCACTTGACTGCGATTCGCTCACCCTTGTTGACCGGTGCCGGAGGGTGTGGCGGTTTGCTGTATCTGGAAGAGGGCGTGCCGATTCGGCCGCCTGGTTTTTGCAATATCAATAACCTGTTCGAGGTCAATTTGCTGCAGGCGGCCAGCGTCAGCGTGCTGCGCGGGCCGGGTGGCATTGGCCATGCCTCGGGCGGACTGCACGGGGTGATTGACGTCAACACCCGCGTACCGGATCGGCAAGGGTTGCCGGGCGCGGTTCGGGTTGAAGCCGGCGGTGAGGACTACACGCGGCTGCAGGCATCGGCCACGCTGGACCTGGAAGCCTCGGGCGCGCTTGCGCTGGACGCCAATCTGACCGACAGCGGCAGTTTTCGTCAGGATGAGGGCTACCAGCATGGATTTGTGACCGCTCACCATCAGATCGATACGGCCCGTGCTCGCCACAGCACGATTCTGACGGCGGCACATTTGGACCAGGAAACGGCCGGCTTTCTGATCGGCGAGGATGCGTTCCGAGACCCGGACCGGCGCGGCGATAACGACAATCCCGAAGCCTTTCGGGAGGGCTCTGCAATACGCTTGATTCACCGCGTTGAATGGCAGGCACACCGCCTGACGCTGTTTGCGCGTCGTTCCCGCATGACGTTTTTGCAGCACTTCCTGCCCGGCAAACCGCTGGAACGCAACGGCCAGGTTTCGGCTGGGCTGCAGTTCGACAGTCGCCGCATGTTTGATTCGTTTGAGCTGGACTGGGGCCTGGACGCGGAATTGTTCGACGGTTTCCTGTTCCAGCGCCAGGACCAGCCTGCCGAAGGCTCGGCATTTTTGGTCGCAACAAGGCCGGTCGGATTGCACTATGACTACGACGTGTTCGGACAGCGTGTCGGCGGCTATGTAGCGGGTAACTGGAATCTGAATGACCGCTGGTCGCTGCGCGCGGGTTTACACGCAGACTGGATTCGCTACGAGTACCAGAACAATTTGGAGGCCGGCAATCTGAACGACCGGGGCGAGGCCTGCGGGTTCGGC
>JGI12210J13797_10157737_pt1 | contig 24958 bp, 21 predicted proteins | sample ElkSlonscriptome_3_FD_13797 | JGI IMG/M metagenome (IMG submission 13797)
GTTGACCTGCTGACATTGCGGCGCCAAGAATTCTTTCAAATATCCGCATAGCTAAGCGCCATCGCGCCGATCGGCGGGGCTGGGTTTTTGCGCGATGGGTCGCACGAATTTTTGAGCGATAGAATCGGAGTGACGGACGCGCTCAGTCGGGGCGCGAGCATTCCGCCCGTCACCAACTCCAAAGGTGCGCAGCGCGAAAACATCGTGCGGAGCGCGGTGGCGAAGGATCTGCGAGAAAGAAGCTTCAACGGATTGGAAGTAGGCGGTAGAGTGATTCGAGAACATGAAAATCGCGTTGAAAAAGAAAACTGAGACCATCTCGAATAGCAATGGGTTCAAGAACCTGCTGGGATGGCTGCTCGTCTATCTGATCATAGGCCCTTTTCTCGAGGCCAACTCCATCACAGCCGAGATTGCGAGCCTCTTCCTTAGTGTCGTGCTTCTTTCCGCGATTTACACGGTGAACCGAGGAAGCCCGCTGCTGAAGCTTTCCGTGGTGGTGGTTCTGGCGACGCTTTCCGCTATTTGGCTCGGGAAACTGCAGATCCTGAATATTCCCACGGTTGTCGGGGGGATCCTGTTGGCTGCCTATCTGGCTATTTTCGTGTATTCCTTTCTCCGGCATTTGATCGCCGTGACGAGGGTGGATGGCAACGTCATTTGCGCGGCTTTGTGCCTCTATCTGATGCTTGGTCTGCTGTGGGGTGCGTGGTACCAGATTCTCTTTTTTTTCGATCCAACGGCATTGGCGGGCGGACTATTGGATACTGCGACGGCCCCCCTTAACCGCGAACATGTCTTCAATTACTTCAGCTTTATCACTCTCTCCACATTGGGTTATGGCGATATCACGCCGCAATCTCCAAGCGCGATGGCCCTTTGCCAGACGGAAGCAATCGTCGGGCAATTCTTTAGCATCGCACTCGTCGCTCGGCTCGTCGGCTTGCATGTCGCCCAGAACACCGTGCCCATTGAGCCCTCGGCAACGGAGGAACGCGCCGACAATTAAAGGATTGATACAATCGGTCGTAAGCTCCTAGGTAAGGATAATGCCCGCATTGGTTCTTAAACCAGAGCGCCTGCTTGCACTTATTGTGCAGAGCTGGGCGTGGTGGTCAGTGCAGCGGCTCTGCGCCCCTACCGGGGAGTGACTTCGCCTTAAGCCAGCTCCACCACTTTATCCGTGGAAGCATTGCTCTTGACGGAGTCGATCCCCTTATCCCGGGCTGCTTCGGAGGAATACATTTGGCTGGTCCCGATCACCTGCCCGTTGCCGGCTTTCACTACGAAGTAGGCTTCCTCTTTGGCCGAGGTTTTGCGCTCGAAGGAAGATTCCTCGGGTCCATTCGTTTGGACCGAGGCGATGCCGGTGCGCATGGCTTCTTTGGACGTGTAATGCTGGCTGGTTAAGATGATTTCGTGATTGGCAGCTTTGAGATTGAACATCTCTTTACCAGTGGGCGTGGTTTTGGTTTCGTAATATCCAGTCATGTCAGTGGAGTGGGGGTTGTAACTATTTCGAAGGACGAGAGGGGCTCACTCCCTTCAATTTTCGAAAAAAGAGCGAGAATGAAGATCATAAGCCGATCGCGGTGGGGGACGTTTATTGGAGGTTGAAGTAAAAAAAGACCGAAGCACCCATGTTGCATCATCGAAGCCTAAACAAGCGACAAGCGCGGCGCTGGAATTGTCAACAACTTGAAATCCACAATGCCTCTACGATGCTTCGAGCGCCGCGCCGTTTTCACAATTTATGGTGCTGGGGAGAATAATGGGGCGTCCACCCACGTTAGCACTAACATCAGATGATGAATGGCGCGGGTTCGTTCTTACTGTCGAAGTGATTTGGACATATTCCACGTGCCAATCAGCGACCCTTACCGCCACGGTTTCCGACCCAAAGATCAAAGGCAATGAAGTAGATGCCTTTGTCGTGCGTCAACGGATCAAAAACATGAATCGGTCACGAATCTCTCACGATCCGAAATTCGCGCCGCTCGTTTGTCGGGGATGCTCATTTTCAGGGACGCAAAAAGGGCCGAGGCGGATGATGAAGCCTACACCGATCGACGAGCAGATGGGCAACGGCCGGGATGATAACGAAAATGATCGAGAGCGGATGGGGTGGGAGTTGCCCAATGATTGGGGGGAAGATGGCCATTCCGATCCAGAAGTAAACCCGGTCCCGGGTCGTTTTGAAGCCGGTGCACATTAAATGATAGGGTATCGAAATGGGGTGTCGAATGCAAGCAAGCCGGTGGCGAACCAGAGAACTTTGACGGAAAGAAGGGTGTGCCCGGAATCTGTGGATCGGCTTGAGGCAAGGCGGATTCGGGGTGTGATGGGGTAGTTTGAATGGGGGTGCCGCTTAATGATGCGGGAGTCGTTTCAGGGGGGGTGAAGCGCTCTGAGCATCTGGACGTCTCGATCGGAATTAAGCTTTTCCTGTCGACATTCTTCTGGCAGGTATTGTTTAAGTAATTAGGCGATGATTCGCCCGGTGAAAGGCTGGCACCATGGTAAGTTCAAACGGAATCCCCGATCACTCGAGCTTTGCAGGTTTACCGCCGGCAATGTCCGAAACAGGGGCTATTCAATGGTTGGCTTCTTTTGGAGAGCCAGCTTGGATGGTCGATGAGGAGGGGCATTTGTCTCAATGGAACGCGGCCTTCGCTCAGCTGCTTCAATTGGAGGCCGACCCGAAGGATCCACCGCTCTGGCGGGAGGTCGCTCCGCTCCCTTTGGCCGATTTATTTGCGAATCTCCATCTCGGAACGACGAAGGAAACTCTGCAGCTCCGCTTGCCTAGCCAGCCCGATGCGGTGCGGACGTGGTTGATTTACCGATTTCCCGTGGTGGACAAGGACCGGGCGATTGGTCTGGGCGGTTTGGCGATCGATCTTCTGGTCGAACATCAGGTTGAAAAAGATCTCATCGCCAACCAGGCACGGTTGCAGCGATTGAACCGGCTGCACTCATTGCTCAGTCGCACCAACGAAACGATCATTCGCACCCACGACCGAAGAGCGCTCTGCCGGGAAGCCTGCCGGATGGCGGTGGAAGAGGGACGACTGGAATTGGCTTGGATTGGGGAGTTGGAATCGGAAACCGGCCGAATCCGCGCCGTCACTCGCTACGGCAATGACGATGGGTATGTGGATCGCGTTGCGCTCTCGATCGCCGAGCCATCCAAAGCGAGTGGACCTGCTGGTCGAGCGATTCACAGTGGCATGTTCGCTTACACCAATCACATCGCCGCGGATCCCGGCTTTTATTATCGGGAGGAAGCCGTGGCTCGCGGCTTCGGCTCGTGCGCGGCGTTTCCGCTGGTGATCGAGAAGAAAATTCAGGCGTTACTTATGGTTTATGCCAAAGAGCCCGGTTTCTTTCAGGACGAAGAGCTCGGAGTGCTCAGTGCTCTAGCGGATGACCTCGGGTTCGCCCTGCAAGCCATCGCGCTCGAACAGGAACGGCGAAAGACCGAACGCCTGTTGCGCCGGAGTGAACAGAGTCTGACCACGCTGATGAGTAACTTGCCGGGGATCGCGTATCGATGCTGTTGGGATCGGGACTGGACGATGATTTTCTTGAGTGAAGGTTGCCGTAGTCTGACCGGATACGATGTCGAGGATTTGATCGGTAACCGAACGTTGAGCTTCAATGATTTGATTCACGAAGAGGACGAGCATCGGGCAGCGGCGATCGTTCGCGGCGCGGTGGAATCGGACCAGCCGTTTGAACTCACTTATCGGATCCGGCGTGCGGATGGAGAAATCCGATGGGTTTGGGAGCGGGGCGTCGCCAGTTACGATAGCGAGGTTGCGGAAACGCATCTTGAAGGATTTATCACCGATATTACGGCGCAGCGCGAGGCCCAGACCCGGATCCATCGTCAGGCCGAACTTTTGAACAAGGCCAGTGATGCCATCATTTTGTTTAGCCTCGACGGCCGGGTGCAGTATTGGAATCGCGGGGCGGAACAGATCTATGGCTGGCAAACGTACGAAGTCCTGGGCCAGGAATTTCTAGCATTGATCGGCTTGAACACAGAATTGGAACAGTCGGCTATGAAAGCGGTGGAACGGGATGGCGAATGGCATGGGGAGTTGCGGGAACGGCAGCAAAGCGGCGGTTCTATCTTGGTCAGTTCCCGTTGGACCTTGATTCGCGGTGTGGAAGGCGAGCCAGACACTGTGCTTCGCATGGATACCGACATCAGTGCTCAACGACAAATGGAAGACCAATTGCTCCGATCCCAACGGTTGGAAAGTATCGGCGCACTCGCGGGAGGTATCGCTCACGATCTCAACAACGTCCTGGCACCGATCACGATCTCCCTCGATCTGGTGCGTGAAGGGGTGCATGCACCCGAACATCTCGCTTTGTTACAGACCATCAAAGAAAGCGCCAGACGAGGCGCGGGTATGGTGCAGCAGATCCTGAGTTTTGCGCGCGGTCTGGAATCGGAACGGGTGCAGATCGCTCCGACCGAGATACTGAAAGATTTGCGCATTTTGACGCGGGAAACTTTGCCGCCCTCCATCGAGGTCTGCATGCAGGTGGATGAGACCTTGCCGGATATCGAGGTGAATCCGACGCAGATTCATCAGGTGCTGTTGAATCTTTGTGTCAATGCCCGGGACGCCATGCCGAATGGTGGGGAGTTGATTTTACGCGCCTTCGAGTGCTTACAACCGGTGAGCAGCGATCGGCCGGCTGGGCGGTATGTGGCCTTTGAAGTCGTCGATACCGGCGTTGGGATGGCGGCGGAGATTGCGGATCAAATTTTCGAACCTTTTTTTACGACCAAACAACCGGGACAAGGCACGGGGCTTGGTTTATCCACGACCCGATCCATTATTTGCAATCATGGCGGATTCATCGATGTGCGTTCTGTGCCCGGGGAAGGATCGACATTTCGAATTGGTTTGCCCAGTCTAGAGGCCAAAGCAAAACCAACTATGTCGGCTGAACAAACCCCGCCCCCGATGCAAGGCCATGGAGAATGTGTACTGGTCATCGAAGATGAAGCTTCGATTCGTTCGATCGTGCAACAAGTGCTGGAAACCTTCGGGTATCAGGCGCTGACAGCGGCCAATGGACAGGACGCTGTGCGATTATTTGAGGAAAAGCACGAGACGATCGATCTGGTGATCTCCGACATGATGATGCCGGTGTTGGAAGGGCCCCAATTGGTGTTGGCGCTTCGGAAAATTCGACCTGACTTGCGTCTGATTGCCATCAGCGGGCTGCCGGCCGATGGCATTTTTGGTGGTTCGGAGGTTGACCCGAATACCTTGGATGGGTTTTTGATGAAGCCGTTCAGTGCCGACACTTTAATCAACGCGGTCGGCCGCGCTTTGCAGGGAAAACCAACCGACTGACTCATCATATGACGCTTCCCCTTTTTCAGGACCGTTTCACTGGCAAAAAAAATTCCAGCTTCCGATTGCTCGATGTCGCGGTCAGTCCTGGCGAGCACGCTTCTTTGGGGCTGCCATTGCCTGAACTCATGGAGTATGCCCCGCTTTACATGCCGGTGAAGGTCATGAACGGAAGGACCGAAGGCCCGGTGCTGCTGGTATTCGCTACCATGCGGGGAGATGAATTCAATGGGATGGAAATTATCAAGCGAGTCACCAGCCTCGCTGCGATGGATCGCTTGCATGGGACCATTATTGCCGTGCCGGTCCTGAATGTGTTTGGCGTGCTCAATCGCAGTCCATACGTCCCGGGAGATGCCTTGCTCGAAAACCAATTTCCTGGCTCGCCACATGGTGATTACGCTCAGCGACTGGCGCATCTTTTCGTGGAGAATTTATTCAAACGCTGCGATTTCTGTCTGCAAGTCGGGTCGGGGCATCTGAATCATCGGATGCTACCTCATATTTATGCCGATTTCAGTGTGCGGGGCAATCGGGAGCTGGCCACGCATTTTCCCGTCTCAGTGGTGGTCAATTCGGATGCGGACCCGGGAAGCCTTCAGGCAGTGGCGAAAGCCTGCGGTACGCCGATGGTCAGCTATAGCGCTGGTGAAGCGATGCGTTTCAGCAAGAGCGCGATTCGGCTGGGAACACGTGGCATTCCTCATTTGCTTCGGGAGATCGGGATGCTGCCTGGCGATGGTCATGAGCCTGAGAAACCGGTCGCTGCTCCGATCGTTTCTGAAGAGAATGAATGGTTGTTCGCGGACAAGAGCGGTATCAGCCGGCACGAAGTGGCGCTCGGCGATCGGGTGGCGAAAGGGGATTTGCTCGCCACCATAACCGATCCGCTGGCCGGTTTGCAGGAGGTCAAAGTGCAAGCGCCTTACGATGGAGTCGTGGTTGGGGTGAATGAAATGCCGCTTGTTTATGAAGGCGATTGTCTGTTGCGGTTGGCAACGTTCGAACAGATGGAAGAAGCGGCGAGCGCCCTGCAGGAACTTGCCCGCGAATCCGGTGCACCGGAAGCCGCCACACCCGAGCCTGAAGCTACTTCCACTCCGTGAGCGGCGCAGCATTACCGACCGGCGGCGGTGGGGGCGCGCAGCGAATCACCCCCATCGGCATTTTCATCTGGGGCATCGCCGCGTTCTTTTTCCTCTATGAATTTTTTCTGAGGACCTTTCTTGGAAGTCTGGAACCTCAGATCATGGCGTCGCTCCGGTTGAATGCGACGAGCTTCTCGATTCTTGGCTCCTGTTATTACCTCACTTACGGCCTGATGCAGATCCCGGTCGGGATTATCGTCGATCGGGTCGGAGTGAAGCTAACCATGTCGTTCGCGGCTCTTGTCTGCGGCGTCGCTGCCCTGCTGTTCGCGGGCGCTCAGGGATTCGGCACCGGATTGGCCGGGCGCTTGTTGATGGGATTCGGCTCTTCGTTTGCGTTCATCGCGCTGTTGGTGATCGCGCGCGAATGGTTCCCAAGAAAGAATTTTGGGTTGTTTGCCGGGCTCTCACAATTGATCGGGACGATGGGCCCGATTTTGGCCGGGGGACCGCTGGTGCTGTTCCTCAAGGCTGAGGGGCTGGATTGGCGGCAATTGATCGGCGGCTTAGCATTCGTCGGCATTGGTATTGCGGTGGTGAGCTTTATTTTCGTGCGGATTCCGAAACACAGCAATCCCGACGCAATTCAATTGCTAAAACCGCGCATGCCTTTGCGGCAACAGGTCATGATGCTGTTGACTAACCGGCAGGCCTGGTATGTGGCGGTCTATTCGGCCTTGATATACACGGCCATCGCGACGCTGGGCGCGATCTGGGGGGAGCGTGTGTTGATGGCTAAAGGGCTCAATCAGGAAGCTGCCGCCGATGCGGTGTCAGTTCTCTGGATCGGATATGCGCTGGGATGTCCGGCGACGGGATTTGTTTCGGACCAGATCAAACGACGACGCACGGTGCTGATCGCGCTGGGCTTATTAGCGATGGTGGCCACGGGACTGTTGCGCTGGGTGCATGACGGATCGTTCCTGCTATTCGCCTCCGTATTTTTCATGATCGGCTTCGCGGGCGGCGCTCAGAATGTTGGGTTCGCCACCATCGTGGAAAAAGTGACGGATCGGTTGAGCGCCACCTCGATGGGGTTGAACAACGGGTTGATGCTACTTTTCGACACCGTGAACCCAGTGATTTTCGGGGTGTTAGTGACGGTCACGCTCGCCAACAAGAACAGCAATGATTTCGTTTCCAGCAATTTCAATCTGGCACTCGCTTACCTGCCGCTGCTTTGTCTCGCCGCCGTCCTGATTGCGGTCTTGCTGATACGGGAGACTTACTGCAAGCCGGAACAGGATGTGACGTTGCTCCACCCGCAGCGGGATTAAACCAATAGGGGAGCTTGGAGTCGACTTGGCTTTCCGATTAGTTACAGTCGCCCAGGTAAGTGGGGCCTGGCTTGCCGACACGGGTGCGTAGCGCTTTTGGGAACAAATTGATCTTGGTCAAATCTTCGATCGGCACCCATTCGATGCCGATCTGGGTATTATCGACGTTGGTCGCTTCCCGGACATCCTCACCTGGCATCGGTTCGCATTCGAAATAAAATTCGATCTGATGCACATGCGCATCCTTATCCGCAAAATCGTGATGCGCTCCGATATATTCGCGGACGAAACGCAACCCACCGACTTTAACCACCAACCCGGTCTCCTCGAGGCACTCACGGCGCACGGTCGCTTCGAGCTCTTCGGCTGGGAGCTGGCCGCCGCCCGGGAAAAGATACCAATTTCCTTTGGCGCCACGATTGCGGGTTAATAAGATTTTGTCTTCGAAAAAAATAATCGCGCGCGCTGCGTTACGCAGACGCACTGAAGGCCGTCGATAAGGCCTCCGGTTTCCGGAAGGGGGGAGCCGAGAGATTTCGCGCGGCTTGCCGTCCTGCGAATTGGAATCCGCATGGCCGCTCATAAAGCGGGTTTCTTTCGGTTTAGAAAAAAGGAGGGCTTCGGAACATTGGCGTGAAGCTTAGCAACCGGTAAAGCGGGGTCGCTCACGGTTCCCATGGCAATCGTTCCCCGGCCAAAACCGAAGTCGGATTTGCAAGATCGAATATGCATGCCCCAACCCAACTGGAGTTGGCGCAACTGGCAAGTCTCTTTCCTGAAAGCTGGAGGGCTGGGCGTTCGCCCGAGGGCAACGCCCGAGGATTAGGGTTGCCCGGCGCCGGGGGCGGGCCGGTCATCTTGATCGCCGTCATCTTCGACCACGGCTTCGATGACTTTATAAACCATGAACAAGACCAGCGCCGGTTTCAGCAGGTGTAATGCGGCTTTAATCAACAGGATGAATAATCCACGAATCGGAATGCGTTGGATGATCAAACCAGCCAAAGCCGCCACAATGACTGAGCCCACCGGCTTTTCGCGGATCGTTTCTTCAAAAGCCGTTTGCCACTCTTCAACAGGACACGTCTTTTCCGTCGCGACCGGTTCCGTAGGATTCGCCAATTCGTCACTCATCATAATGAATATCGATTTAACAGGCCGGCTTCCGCTTGTCTCGCGCAAAAATTCCCGGTTTTTTGTGAGGATCTTTTTGAAACATGGCGCCGCGGCTCAACGCGTCCAGGGAATCCGGAAGCGGAATAGCCGGGCGGCAATCGATTTTTCACTGCCAGCTAATTGGGCGCCCGGTGATTCCCAGGTCACGGCCATCAGCCCTTGGCCGCGTCCCTGCGAAATGGCGACAGCCGGCCGCGTCTGGATCGATTGCCGGTCTGAGGTGAGCACCGCTGGCCCTTGAATGGCCTTGCCAGTCTGATCGAACAAGGTCACCACGAGATCCCACGGGTCCGGCGGACGGCCTTCCAACGCGTGAAAAACCGCGAAGGAACCATCGGCGAACAGTTGCACAGTCGCCCGTTCCTTGTTCCGATCGAACTCGGGCGCCACCTCGATCGGGGCCATTTTCGCTTGGGCGAACCGGTCGAAGGCTTGGGCATAGACACGGTCGGCGCGGTTCTCGATCCGGACCACCCAGGAAATCACGAATTCGCCCACGGCATTCAGGCTCACTGCTGGACGTTGGCTTCTGGCTTGGATCCGCGACGAGGCGGCGGTCAACTGCTCGCGTTTGCCCGGGACAGGGCCGGTGGCGATATCGAATTCGGTGAAACAAATAGCACTGCCGGCCTCCGCGTTGGCGTAGCTCCAGACAGCCACCACCCATCCACCACGACTGACGTCCACTTCCGGCAAACCGAAAAGGTCGACTGTATTTCCCGCCAAGCTGTTGAGGCGGCGGGGCTCCCAAAGCGGACCGCCCACGGCATCGAACCCGGCTGCCCATTGGTGTTGGGCGTCGTCCGTGAACTCGCTCCAAACAATCAGAAACGTCCCATCGGGTGCCATCCCGGCCGAAGGAAAATTCTCTTGTGAAGAGGGTTCACCCACGGCAAGCGGTTCGGAAATGAATTGGCCACTGATGTCGAGCAAACGGTAATGCGGACGATAACCGGTCGCGTCATCCCCTTCATTCCAGGCGATGATGAAGCGTTGCCCCCCATCCGTCGCAACGCTGGGAGTATTCTGATCCAAAGCCGAATCCGGGCTCACCAGAAACTCATCCGTCAACGGCGTCCCGTCCGCGTCGAACAATCGAGCGCGCACATTCAATCCGTCGTCACGCATCAGACTGGCCGCGTTGGAATTCCACACGATACAAAATCGGCCGTCCCGCAGCATGGCGACGGTGCCATGGTTTTGGCTGCCTTCATTCACTAAATGATCCACCTGAAACGGTGGCGTGACCGCGGCGAACTGGGCGCCGGCGCTACTCGCCAGCAACCAGCTCGACAGGGCCAGCCAGGTGAGAAGCGGCCGCCCTGTTCTCATCGGGAAAACAGCAGGAGAAGTTTGGCCACGATCGATTTGCCGGTCCCAGTCAATCGGCGTCCACGGGATTCCCAGGTCACGCCGAGCGAAATCTCGCCGATTTCACCAGAAGCACTCACGCTGGGCCGCACCTGGAAAGTGTCGCGAAGTCCTTGATTCAGCAGGGTTGGTGGAATTTGCAATTGCCCAGCTTCCGAGTATCCGGTGAGGATGATGTCGGAGGTATTGGGCTGGTTGCCTTCCTGGGTGTAAAGGGCCACGAACGAGCCGTTGGAGAATTGTTCGACCACGACATGCCGTTTGGTTCGAGGGATCAAAGGTTCGAGTTCGATGATCGGGCTGATTGGGATGGTGAAAGGATCAAAGGTGCGGGCGCAGGCGATGTCGTGGGTGCCGCGCCGCACTTTCACCCAGCCGATGACGAATTTACCCGCATCATTCATGCTGACCGACGGGCGTTGAGCCAGCGGACCACCAGGATCGTTAAACCCGATAAATTGCTCGGAACGAGGAGACGCTGGCGGTCCTTCCAACACCGAAAAATCGGTGAACGCAATGGCTGACCCTTGCTGACGGTTCCGGTAGCTCCAAGCCGCCACGGCCCAGCCATTCGCGCTGGCATCAATGTCGGGTAGGGCGAACGCTTCGGGATCGTTGTTGCCGGTCAAATTCAGGCGGCGCGCTTCCCATAATGGATGGCCGTTCGGATCGAACGCCCGGGCGAACACTTGTTGGTTGCCGTTGCGAATGCGTAACCAGGTGACCACGATGTTGCCGTCGGGAGTCATGGCGACATCAGGATACACCCGCTCCTCCGAAATGGTGTCCGAGATCAGAATCGGGTCGCCCAGTAATTGCCCGGCCGGACCTAGTATCCGGAAGTAAGGCAAAAAGCCTTCCGCATTGGAACCTGCGCTCCAGGCGACTACATAGCGATGACTCCCATCCGTCGCGACTGAGGGGAAATGCTGGCGATCTTCCGAGATCGGACTGATCAGGAATTCGTCGCCGATGGGAAATCCACCCGAATTAAAGAGTCGGCCACGAATATTCAGATCAGGATTCGCCTCCAACTCATCGTCCGAATGCCAAACCACCAGAAATTGACCATCCCGCATCATGGCGATGGCAGCATGATCCTGATCATTTTCGTCGAAAAGATGGTCGACTTGAAACGGGGCGCCGAAATCAATGGCTAGCTCGACAGACCTCGCCTGGACGGTGGCGAAGGTGATCAAGGCGAGAAGAAGAAGGCGAGTCGGATGGAATAACATCAGTTTTGAGCAAAAAATTGTAGGACAGCTTCCGTCGCAGGGTTGGACGACTGGCCGAAGGTTTTATTTAAACTTCCATGGCTCTGCCCGCGCGCTTCGAAATATTTGGCAGCATGGCCATTCCGTTTGAGGGCTGAGTAAAAGGCTTGGTGCCATTTTGTCCGCACTGGGCTTTTGCCGATGCCGACGACTAGCGTTGGTGGAATGCGTTTGCCGCCTCCGAGATGGGCGATCGGGGAAGCTCTTTTCCAGATCTCGGGATTGGTGCCAAAGGCACGGACGGCCGCCTCATCTCGGCCCCGATGCTCCATGGAGGCCGCCACATCGTAGCTGGCACCATCCAGCAGGGCCATGGCTTGAATATGCCGGGTCGCGAGACCGTAGCGCTTGATAAATGCTTGGTCAGTCATCGCCAGAGCGACCAGATGCGCGCCGGCCGAATGGCCCATTAAGAAAATCTGATCGGGATTGCCCCCGTATTGGTCGATGAATTTATGGACCCAAGCAATGGCTGCGGCGACATCCTGCACGTTGCCTGGATAAGGTGGAGCGGGTTCCAAACGGTAATTGATGCTGACAAATTGATAGCCGTTGCGCGTGAAGAAGTCGGCTTTCCCATGCACATTGGCCTTATCCCCCGTTCGCCAAGCCCCGCCATGGACGTAAACCACCACAGGCGCCGCTTGTTTAGGCGCGGGATAAATGTCGAGACTCAGCTGATCAGTCGGGACACCGGCAGATTGGCCGTAGACTTTGGTGATGGCCCGGCCAGAATCGGCATGGGAGCAGGAAGTGCATGCGAAGAGTCCCAGCAACAAGAGCACGATTCGGAAAGGAGCGACGATGTTCATGAAGAAATGGGTGTCGATAAGAAAATACCTTTGGTATCGGCCACAATCGGCCCGCTGATTGCTTCAAAGGCCAAAAAACCGATCGTGATCAATTTCAGCCACTAGACGAAGAAGCAGAAGAATGGGAGATTACCCCCTTGCTTCGAACTACGCAACCGCCATGGACCATTCAACTTCCGAGCAGGATAAGTTCCTGAGACCCGCCCATCAAGACCAGGTGGCCATTGTTGGGATGAGTTTGCTGGTGCCGGGCGCTCACGAACCCGGACAATTCTGGCGTAACCTGCTCGACAAGAAAAATTTGATCCGGGAAATCCCCCGCGAACGATGGGACTGGCGGCTCTATTACGATGCCGATCGCAAGAGCCGGGACAAAATCTATTCCAAATGGGGAGGATTCTTGGACGAGGTGCCGTTCGAGCCGACCGAATTCGGGATCCCGCCTGCTTCTGTGAAGTCGATCGAGCCAATGCAACTCCTGGCATTGGAAACCACCCGGCGCGCCTTGAAGGATGCCGGCATCCCGAGTGGCCATGATCATGAGCGCACTTCGGTCATCTTCGGCGCCAGCGGCGGGATGGCTGATCTCGGTCAACAATACGCCACCCGCTGTGAGTTGCCGCGGATGGTGGGGGAAGTCGATCCGGCCGCTTACGAACGATTACCGGAATGGACCCAGGAATCGTTTCCCGGACTTCTATTCAATGTCTCCGCCGGTCGAGTGGCGAACCGATTCAATTTTGGCGGCTCCAATTATACCGTCGATGCCGCCTGCGCTTCCTCCCTGGCTGCCGTTGATCTGGGTGTCCGCGAATTGCTTACTGGCCGCAGCGATCTCTCCTTGGCAGGCGGAGTCGATACGCTTCAGTCCGCTTTTGCCTATTTCTGTTTCAGCAAAACCCAGGCCCTTTCCCCGACCGGTCAGGCGCGTTCGTTTGACCAAAACGCCGATGGGATCGTGATCAGTGAGGGGGTTGGCATCCTGGTGATGAAACGCCTCGCGGATGCCCAGCGGGACGGCGACTCAATCTACGCGGTCATCAAAGGCATCGGCAGTTCCAGCGATGGGAAAGGCTCCAGCTTGACGGCGCCCACCAGCATCGGACAACTCCGTGCCATGCGGCGCGCTTACGAGATGGCTGGCTTCGGACCTGAGACAATTGGCCTCTACGAAGCGCACGGGACTGGCACCGCTGCCGGCGATCGGGTGGAGCTGAATTCGATCGTGACGTTGCTGCGCGAGGCTGGCATGGCCCGGCACGCTTGCCGGATCGGGTCGCTCAAATCATTGCTCGGCCATACCAAGAGCAGTGCCGGGGTGATCGGACTCGCCAAAGCCGCGCTCGCGCTGCGTCACCGGGTCTTGCCAGCTCATGCCGGGGGCGACAATCCGTTACCGCAACTGACCGATCCCGATACGCCCGTTGCGATGCAGGCCGAAGCGATCCCGTGGGTGGCGCAAACCAACCATCCCCGACGCGCCGCAGCCAGCGCATTCGGCTTCGGCGGCACCAATTTCCATGTCGTCCTCGAAGAAGCCGACACGGGCTCTGCGCAAGCTGGCGCCGCCCACTGGCCACTGGAAGCCTTTTTCTGGAGTGGCAACGACGCCGCTCACCTGGCTGAATCTCTCGAAACCACGCTCGAAATCCTGCGCAATGCCCCGGATTGCTCGCTCGCGGGCCTGGCTCGTGCCTTGGCTGAGCGAGCTGACGGCCGAGCCCCGGTGGCCGTCGTTCTCCTTGCTGGTGACCGCGCCCAATTACTGGAGCGAATCGGCAAAGCCAAAATGCGGTTGGCTAACGGAGAACCTCCCGGGTTCTGGGCGGAGGCCGGGCTTTGGATCCGCACCGCACCACTGCCCAATCATCCCAAGATCGCCTTCTTATTCCCTGGGCAAGGCTCTCAATACGTCGATGGTCTGCGGGAAACGAGCCTCTATTTGCCGGAATTCCAGATGGCCCTGGCGGAAGCCGAATCGATCATCGGCCCGGTGCACGATCGGCGTCTGAGCGATTGGTGGTTTTCCACCGCCGCTGCGAATGCTGAGTCTCGCAAGGAAGCTGGCGCCGCCCTTGCCCGGACGGAAATCGCTCAACCCGCAATTGGTATGATGTCGTGCGCCCTGCTCGATTTCCTTGGCCGGCTGCAGGTCGAGCCCGACGCCGTGGCAGGACATAGTTTCGGGGAATTTACGGCATTGCACGCGGCCGGAGTGCTCGATCGCGCCAGCTTTCACCGGTTAGCCGCGCTCCGAGGCGAGGTGATGGCTCAGGCCTGCCAGCAAGCTGCTGGAGGCATGGCGGCCGTCAATGGCGAACGGGATCGGATCACAGCTATTCTCGGCGATGGTCCGGTGACGGTGGCGAACCATAATAGCCCGAAACAGACCGTCATCTCAGGCCCCAGCGACGCCCTCGAAACGGCCTTGACCAAGCTGGAGGCAGCCGGCATGCGGGCGACCCGGTTGCCCGTGGCCGGGGCGTTTCACTCACCTTTGATGACCGAGCCGGCGCAACGGCTGGCGGTTGCCCTCGCTGAACTCGACTGGCACACGTCAGCCAAGGCAACCATCTATTCCAACCACGACGGCGCACCCCATCCCGACTCTGGCCAGGCTCTACTCGCCCGGATGCAGAACCATATGTTGGCTCCCGTCGAATTCGTCTCCGCCATCCGGCGCATGGCCGCGGATGGCATTAATCTCTTCGTGGAGGTCGGCCCGCGCGGAATTTTGACCAAGCTGGCCAACGATATTCTAACCGATGAACCCTCGGCCACCTTGCTGGCTTTCGATTCCGGTCGAGGCGCCTTGGAAGGCACACTCGGGACTGTGGCTCACCTTTGGGCCGCTGGGGCCGGCGTGTCAGCCATTCGTCTGTTCGATGGACGCGCGTGTCAGCCAGTTGACATGGAGTTGCTAAAACAAGAAACGAAACCAGCTTCACCGAAGCTGGCACATTGGTTGCTCTCTGGCGGTTCTATTCGTCGACCGACTGAATCAGCAGGGATCACCGGCCAACAACCGCCATTGACGGCGGAAACGGTTGGGCCGGCCCAACTTAAAAAGAAAGAACAACCAGCTGAAGAGTCAGTGTCGATTGATAAAGTAAATACAATGAGCATACCTCCATCAGCCGCTTCCGGGGTTTCCGGTCTTCTATCATCGTCGCCAACTCCTGGGGCTTCCGGCCAACAAACCGCCTTGCTTCAAGCCTACGCTTCTTACCAGGAAACCATGCGCCAGTTTCTCGCCGTGCAGGAAGAGGTCATGCGACAATATCTTTCCGGGGCCCCCATGCCGCAACCACCGCAAGTCGCTTCCAGCCAGCCCGCTCCGATGCGATCAGCGCCGGTCACGCCGACGCCGGTTGCCGCTCCTCAGCAAGCCGCCCCATCTCTCCCTACGCCGCCAGCAGCCGCTCAACCCGAACCCGTCCCGCCTGTGGCTGCTTCAACCGGGTCGCTCAATGGCCACGCTCTGGAACGCGAGGGATTGACCCAAAATTTGTTGGAGTTGGTCAGTGACCGGACGGGGTATCCGGTTGAAGCCTTGGAATTGCAGGCCGATGTGGAAGCGGATCTCGGGATTGACTCGATTAAGCGAGTGGAGATCTTCGGAGCTTTTCAGGATTTCCTCCCGCCGGCCGTGGGCGAACGCATTGCGGCCGACGGCGAGTCGATCACGCAGCTCAGGACGTTGGGTGGCTGGGTGGATGCCGTGCTTGAGCGGTCCAATGGGAGCCATGGTTGAAAGTCCGGAGTCGTCCGTCCGCTTAGACAAATGGTTGTGGGCAACTCGGGTGTTTAAAACCAGAAGTGAAGCTGCGGCGGCTTGCCGTGGATCCAAAGTTTATTTGAACCAAGCCACTGCTAAGGCTTCCTCTAACGTCCGAATCGGCGACCAGCTTTTTGTCACCAACGCCGCCGCTGAAAATCGGCAGCTGCGCGTTGTGGGATTGGTTGAGCGACGCGTCGGAGCCGCTCTGGTCCCAAACTTTCTTGCCGACGAAACGCCCGAAGAAGAACGGGAGGCAGCCCGGGAAAAGAGGCGGATGCAACGGTTGGCCGTCGAGCCCGGTATGGGGCGCCCCACAAAAAAAGATCGCCGGGACCGGGAACGATTCGAGCAAGAGGCCCCGGATTAGCGATCAGTTCTGAATGCTGCCGGTCACTTGGATGTTGGAGCATAAGAACTTTCCAAAAAGCGACACTCGAACGAGCATACTCATGTGAGGAAGGTTTTCGAACATCCGGCATCGCACGAAGTCGGCCATTGCGAATCGATTTTGCAGAGCCATGGCATCCGTACCCTGATCCGGAATCAAAATGTTTCCAGTGTCGTGGGTGGCCCGTTTACCTCCGTCTATCCTGAGCTCTGGGTGATCGATGATGATTGCTATGAGCCAGCCATTCGGATCTTGCGCGATTATCGCCCCGTAGAAACGGAGGCTGAGCCCGCGGCCGACTGGATTTGTCGTGGCTGCCGGGAAACGGTTCCTGGGACCTTCGATTGCTGCTGGAGTTGCGGCGAACTGAAGGAGGCCACGGCCCAGTGCTCCCAGCCGAAACCCGACTTGCCGCCTGCGACCTACGACTTCCTGCTGTTCGATCTCGACGGCACAATCAGCAATAATCTCGAAGGCATCGCCCGCTCGATCAATCATGCCCTGGTCCATTTCGGCTATCCGGAACAGCCGGTGCATGCGCTTCGCTCTTGTGTCGGCCCTCCAATCCAAGAGAATTTCCGGCAGCTGACCGGGGTACATTCTGAAAAGAAACTCGGCGCCATGGTCGATAAATATCGCGAACGCTTTTCCGAAGTGGGGCTGTTCGAGAATCAACTCTACGTCGGCATGCCGGAGACCCTCCGCCAGCTGGCAGTCACCAAGCGTCTCGGTGTTTGCACATCCAAACGACGGGATTTTGCCCTGCGCATCTTGCAGCGCTTCGGGCTCGAGGCCTGTTTCGAACTGATTGACGGCGGAGATGTTGGCATAACCAAGGCCGATCAAGTGACCGCTTTGCGAGAAAGCGGCGTGCTACCCGAACGAACGATCATGATCGGCGATCGAGCGAGCGATTTGGACGCCGCGCACCGGAATGGTTACGACTCGGCAGGGGTCCTGTGGGGATTTGGTCCCCAGGAAGAATTGGTGGCGGAACAGCCGGCTTTTCTCTTCAGGGCAACAAAAGAATTGCTTCGTCTCGAATGAGATTCTGGCTAGCGAATCGCCGCCCAGACGCGATGCACATCATCGTGGTCATCGAGCGTTTGCAGAAATTCGCCCACCTCGATTTGCTGTTCATCGTTCAGGTCCGGAAATTGTTTGGGTAAATAGCCGAGCTCACTGGTGACGACGATCCAGCCATGGGCTTTCAGCCATTGCGATATTTCGTTGGTGGCAGTTCGTTCGCCAATGAACCGCGCGCCAGTCCCCGTTTCTGGAATGTCGTCGTTTTGTTCATGAGTCAAAGGCTCAACCTCGTTCGCGCCGGCTTCAATGGCAGCCTCTTCCAGGTCGAGGTCACTCTCCGAATGGTAGGCCTCGACGATGCCGGCATGGTCGAACAGAAATTTATTGCTGCCGTTCGTGCCGAGTTGACCCGCTTTGAAATGATGCCGGATTTCGGGAATCGTTCGATTCTGATTATCAGTCAAGACCTCGACGATGACGGGGACTTTATTCGGGGCGTAACCTTCGAAGACGACATGGTCCAACACCATCTTCTCATCGCCGATCCCAGCTCCTTTCTTGATCGCGCGATCAATGGCGTCTTTGGTGACACTCTCTTTGCGGGCTTTCTCGAGCGCGGCCGATAGCCGGGCGTTCGAATCCGGATCCGGTCCGCCCAATTTGGCGGCGACGGCGATTTCTTTGACGATTTTTCCCGTCGCTTGCGATTTTTTCAGCGAGGCAACGGCACGTTTGGCATGTAACCACTGGCGACCCATATGATGAAGTTATGCCGGGATGAGACCATTCGCCAAGGCGAATCAGACCGCTCAAAGGCATGAGCTGCCACTTACGTTCCGTCGGAGCTGGCTCTTCCGCCACACGGTGACGACCCAATGGCGACTGCCTCGCTTGAATTAATAGCGCCCGCGCTTCTCCGCCTCTGCTTGCCATCCAGGGAGCCGCATCGATTTCCCTCAACCCGTGGTTTTTGGAAACGATCATGCAAAAGGCCTGTCGAACCCCAGAAACGAGTTGCAGCCTGCCCGTTTTGACCTCGAGAGACCATGAGCCCCCTCGATAAGCCGAGACTCGTTTCTCTCTCTCGGCCTGCATCTTACGGAGGAGTTCGCGATATTGGCATGCTTCCCGCTCTTCTTACCCACCATGAAACTCAGCCCGACCAAATATCTAATGATTCTCGGCGCAGCCTTTTGCTTGCTTGGCATTGCCTCCATATCGGCTCCCGCGACGACGACCTACGAAGCGCCAACTGCCGAGGTGGCCGTCGAAGAGAATTTCGCGCTAAGTCCCCCAACATTTCACGCGCCCAATGGCGTGCGAGGCTTGCTGGCGTTTGCCGCCTTGTCCGGTGGCACATTCCTGCTGATCGGCGGGGTGTTAGTGAACTGGCATGATGAATCACCGGTGGGTTGATTCTTCGGAGTCGATAAAATTTAGGTCATTGGTTCGATTCGTAGAATAGCGCTCTCTTTGAGTTCGAACCCGTCAGGCAATTGAAACCGGACACCATCGCCATCGACTACGCCATCCACCTGTCGGGAATCGACCACTAGTCGTTTGGCGCCCGGAGTCTTCGGGGTCGTCAATCCTATCGATTTCGGCGCAAAACAGCCTCGTAAAGCTTCGATGCTATAGGAATCGCCTTCCCGTCGGAAGTGCGCGTAACCATTCGGTGTCGCGAACAGTGTTTTCCAGCTGGGGCGACGCATTTTGGGAGTGAATGACCAATGCCCCTCGGCGTGACCGAGCCCCAGATAAGCGTTCATGATGGCCCAAGCAGACATCGGCCGGAAATAATGGCCGCCGAATTCCTGGTGATCCCATTGCATTCCGTAGCGGCGATAACGATTTTCGATATTGCGAATCACCGCTTCACCTTCGTCGAGTAATCCCTGATAAATCGCGTGACTCGCGTAAGCAAACTCCACGCCTGTCCAACAGGTGTTGGCCTGATCCACCCAGCATTTCTCTTCGACTTCATGCAGATAACGATCATCCGGCCACGAACAATTTCGGAGTCCTTGTTCCGGATGATAATTGGCCTCGAAAACCGCACGGAGCGACTGTTTAATTCGTTCCGTATCGAGCACTGGTTCGAGACCAACAAGTTGGAGCGCCCATTCGCCTAGGATCTGATCCGTGAGAATGCCTTCGTCATGACCTTTCTCCGTGTGGTTCCAAAGACGGTAATAGTTTCCGTTCCAACATCCCGTTTCTAACGTCTCGCGTCCGCGATCGAGAGCAGTCTGGTAACGGTTGCCGGATTCTTCATCGCCGAGCAGGCCCGCCACTCGCACGGCGATCCGAAGAGCCGCCAGCCATTGAGTCGCCACATACGGGGCGGCACCGAACATAGGGAAGTTATCGTAAGAACACATGATGCCTTCCATGTCTGGAAGACCGTCATTATTAGAATCCCGTTCGCGCAAGACATAATCGAGAGCGCGTTTGACGGAAGGCCAGAATTCCTCAAGGAGCTTCGGATCATCCGCCCATAAACCGGCGCGCAACGCCATAACCGCATATTGCCCCGGCATATCGACCCGCTTACCACTGGCTTCCCTCGGATGCGCCTCATGGAAGTTGTTGGCAATCGAGTGAAGAATCACGCCATTCGGTTGTTGCAAGCGCAGATGGGCGCGGAGACTTGCTTGATCGAGTTCCGGGAAAAGGGCTGCGGTCGGAACAGCGCCATACATTGCGACATCCGTGGTCATGAGTCCGGCGAACATCCGTTCCGGGCTGAGACCCTCGACAATGCCAAAATCCCCGTTTTTCGTCAGCCATGAACTGGTGCGGAAGGTGTTCAGCTGTGTATTGACGGTATCGAGCACATAGTTGGGGAGGGTGCTCTCGAAAAAATTACGATGGAAATGAAGGGTCTCTTCGTAAAGGCGAAGATAGTTGTCGGCGCCGTAGGTGAGGACCGCTCGGCTGTCAGCGAATTCGTTAGTATAATAGTGCCCTTCGAACGGCCCGCGAACGGGTGGTTTCGGTTTTGTCTTGTTTGCTTCTCCTTCTTCTCCGAAATTTTCGTCCTCCAAATAACCCGCGAGAGTCGAGTTCGGGTCGTCGAAGACGCGGCCGTAGCGATTGGGGAAATACCAGCTGTAACAAAAGGAGTGGTGAAAACGGGCGCCACGATGCTGGAGTGAAGCGTGATGGGCGATGGTTGAGTTACAAGCGGGCAGGGCTTCGATGAGTTCGCCGGTCTCTTTATCCCATTTATGACGGCCGCGGGTATCATCGATCTCCGGTAGAGTCCGCTGACGCATGAACGCTTCATAATAAGGATGGGGATGCGCCCAGCCGAGCCAGCGGGTGGAGCAACCTGAGCCGGAGCCGATACTGATATTGCCGTAGCTTGGCCGGGTCTCATCACAGCTGGTCACGCCCATGGTGGCCGCTTTCCAATCATCGCCTTCGAAGCATTCGGAGGTATACCGTTTTTTCTTCAGATCATAGGCGCCGGGGTTGCGGGCGCACATGGCTAAGCTCACCTGGATGGGACGGTCAGATTCAGAAAAAACTTCGAAATCAAAAAATGCGAGCGGGAGTGAGGAATCTTTAACGTTATGGGGAATGAATGGTGACCAGGCCGTCATCTCGATCGCGAGCGGCATCTCGCGTTCTTGAAAACGCATTTTGATCCAAGGAAAACTCGCTTCAGTCTCGATCCGATCCATCGCCTGCAGCCATGGATGGATGTAATGGTATTCATGATTCTCGAGTCCTGCCACGCCATGGCTCTCCTCGATCTGTAATAGCCGCATCTTGGGCGGACAGCCTTCTTCTTCGATGCGCACGACGAAAAAGAGCATGGAATGGGCGGGCAACGGAAAGTGCGGTCCATAGCCCGTGGGGGCGTTATTCGCGATATTCCAATTGGCCGTGGTGCCGTCGTGGCGCAGTTCGAACCAACCGCAGCCAATGCCGCCAAGAGCGACACCACTGCGTGGTTTGTGAGAGCGTTCCAAACGATTGTGATACATGAGTGAAGAATTGAAAATGGATGAAAGGAAAAAGAGTGAAGCGTCGAAAAATCGGCCTCAACCGGTGGGTAAATTCGACGTTAGTTCGATGGTGTGTCCGTCGGGGTCTTGGAAGAATATTTGTTGCGCACCGTCGGGCCGGTTGTTCACGCCGCGAAAGGCGATGCCGACTTTCTGCAAATGCGCTGCCGCCGCTTCGATCGAATCGACTTCCAGCGCGTGATGCGTTCCCGTCCCGCGCGGGCCAGTCAGCTCGGCGTCGACGATCAGATGCAATTCTTGGTGAACGCCATACCGATACCAGGCGCCAGGGAATTTGAAGGCGGGCCGGGCAATTTCTTCGAGCCCAAGCAGTTCACCGTAGAAACGGCGGCTCGCTTCGAGATCAGCGACGTGCAGGGCGACATGATTGAGTTCGCGTATTTTCATGGGGTGTTGCGAACCAATCACAAGAGATCACCGCAGGCAATGGCCATCGTCTTGAATCTCCGTTTAAACGGTTTTCGAGATCGGTGGAGTGAACCGCTGTCGCGTTGGCGTTAGGCTGCATTTGGTAAATCATCGACGAACTCAACGCTCCCGGCTCGAGGTCCTTCGTGATGGAAGTCCGTAACGGAGCCCAACTGGTCAATGACGAAATCGTTCCTTCGCGCCGTCTCGTTTCATAAAACTCAGAAACCGCGGATGTTAGGACCCATCGGCACCCGCAGCTCCATGTTTGCTTGGAATTGGCGTGACTCCTTGCCTCGGGCTCGGCAGATTCGCTTCATGCGATACGGTCCTTTCACCCTGTTGACCGTTGTTTCGGTCCTGACGCTTCCCGCTTTTTCAATGGCTGAACCTTTCGCCTCTGCGGGGCGGACCGGGCTTCCTTCGACCCAGGAGGTGATCGATGCCACGGCTTCCCTTGCAGGGAACGACGCCGCAGAGAGGTTGGCCGATCGGTATGATCTCGATTTTGTCAATCTGACTTGGGAAGACACCGGGCGATACCAGAATTCGTCTGTTGGACCGAACATCAGCGACATGACGATCCAAGTCGCGCGCTCAGGTCTTTTTCCCTGGTCGCCGAAGACGGGGGTGGCCATGCCGGTCTTGCGCCCGCCGAATTTTTCGGATCGAACAACTGACCTCGATCCTCGTCAGTTCACTTTGCTGGTCGGCAATGAAAACGGGCAACCGCTTCAACGCGTTTCCCTGCGCCAATTCCTCGAGAATCCCGCCGCTTTCGCCTCGCACCCAGAAGAGTGGAAGGACCTCCCGCCGTTACTGGCGCCGCGCGATTCCAAAGTGTTAGTGAGTGCCCAGGCTTGTTTCCTGCCAGTTCCCCGTTTTGGCAAGGCCACTTTCAATCCAGTGTTGTTCAACTATCAATCCCACGAGGAAGATCCTGCCGTGCTCGCCATTGTGGCAACGCGGGAAGGGACCAGTATGACCATCATCGATAATGTCCGGGACAGCTTCGGAGGCGCCCGATGGGGGCAACGCCTCTTCTTTAATGCGGGGGGTAACCGCGCCAGCTTCACCGGCACAAGGGCCAGCGACTTCCATCGCGCGAAAGCTTCGTCTGCTGAACCTGGGCCCGAATCAGCCGGACTGCATGGCCTGAATATGGTTCTTCTCATTCAAGTGCCGCTGATCCAAAAAACGCCTCGACAACCTCCCACCCCGGCCAGTGCCGCTTTACAAAAGGAAGTTATCGTCGAGGAAGTCAGCGACGTGGAGGCCGCCGTCATCGGGCATGGGAAAATCGAAGGCCCATTCGTCGAACTCGATGGACTCGAGATCCGGCGTGATCCGCGTTTTCCCATTCGCGTAACGGTGCAGCTTTATCAGGCAACATCAAACGGGGTGGTCAATGCTGAAGACGTCGCCGAACTCGCGGCTCAGATCGAAGCCATCTATGCGGAAGGGGAGCTTGTGGGGAGTTTGGTGACCGGCGGGGATACTGGAAGAGACACCGCCTATTGGGGGCAACAAGTGCGGCCAGCCAACTGGTGGCAAGCCTTTTGGCGACGGCATCGGGAGAACACCGGCCAGACGCCTCGCCAAGCCAAACGTACGCTGGCCCGCCTCCTGGGAGCGGCGTATCAGAGTCAACCCGTGTCGGAGCTTTACCTAACCGATCTCCTTCGAAACTCGGACTGACCATGCCATTCAATCACGCTTGCGGAGCAGGAAAAGCAGGTAACCCTTCAGCTTCCTCGTCATGTCAGCCCGAAGGGACTGGAGTATCTTACTAGCGACAACGAATGGGAAGACTCGGCCCATCGATCCACTCCGACTCGATGAGGTGATGGACCGGACGGGAGTTCAGACCGTAGGAGGCGGAGCGAATCAGTTTATCAAGGAGGGCGACAGTTTCTTCGCGTTGCAGGGTGGCGCCTGTCATCCCAGCCAGGATCCCGGAGTTTGCTCCTGACAAAGTGGCGAGCGGTAGATCGATTCCGAGTGTTCTTACTTGTTCACAAAGAGAGGGAATAAAAGCGAGGAGTGCATCCGGCTTCCTTCGCATCAAAGGTGCGATGCTCGGTGCGAGATTGATTTCGCCGGTTCCGGGCACCTTGCAGACCGGCAATCGTTCATTCGATGGATACTGGCTTTGCCAGGCCCATGCCCCCGCGAGGCGTCGCAGATTTTCCTGCCGCTTATCTTCTGCGGAGGGGAGAATGAGTCCGATCCGGCGGTAACCATACGAGCGGATCCGTTCGCAGGCGTTGTGGACAGTCTGGAATTCCGAACCCCGCACGATCGGGACCGGCAACCGATTGAACGCCGCATCCATCGAGACAACGGCGAACGGTTCCCAGAAAAACTCATCGAACCACTCGGGTTCATCGATGATGCGAGTCAGTATCACGCCCACGAAACCGAGGTGATGGAGGCGTCGCGCCAGTTTTCCGGGATTCGGCCACTCCAGGCTGTCGAATCCTTCAAAGCGATAGCCGGTGGCGCCGAGTTGTTGCTGCAATTGCCGAGCCGTGCCGATGGCGGTATTGCGGAGATTCCTGGCCCGTGTCAGGACTGCCACCGGGAGGCCTTCCACGGGACGTCTGCTTGATCGCCGCATGGAAGCCAGCGCCGCGAGAGCTGGTCGGGCGACGTAACCGAGCTCGCGAGCCGTCCGCAGCACTTTCTCCCGCGTCGAAGGCTTGACGGAGCCTGTTCGATTAAGGGCACGGGAGGCCGTGGCCAGCCCGACGCCGGCCGCCCGGGCGACATCGGCGATTCCGGGGATGGCGATCGATTCCACGGCTCGTTGATCTTCCATCCAAGCAGTCTAAACCGAAAAAGGGAACAGCTTCCAATACGAAACTGGAGGC
>JGI12210J13797_10005544_pt1 | contig 24940 bp, 23 predicted proteins | sample ElkSlonscriptome_3_FD_13797 | JGI IMG/M metagenome (IMG submission 13797)
CACAGGATAATGTTTTTTGGAGCCGGTCACTTTCGGCTGCACACTATCGAGAGGCTTTGCAACAAGCCTCTGAGCTGCAGAGGGAGATAAAGCTCACCCGGGGAAATGCTCTCTCTCTGTTTGGGATGAGTGCTCAGGAGGTATTCATTGCCCTGCCGCTGGAGGGGTGTGAAGCGGTAAAATCTTTTGGGATTGCCCTTGATATTCCTGGGATTACCGGAAAAATAAAGCAAAATCAGCCGGTAATTATTCTCTATATGATCATAAATGCACTGATTTTGACTATTTTATGGTTTTTCAGACTGCGTCCCATGCTTTTGCAGCCCCTGGACAGTCTCGTCAACAGGACAGAGAAATATGGGATGCTCCATGAAGATTTTGGAAATCTTTCTTCGAGAAAAAATGAGTTCGGCCAATTGGCTACCGCTCTAAATAATATGATATCGCGGATTGAAAACGACAAAGAAAGGCTAAAAGAGACTGTCGAGTCGCTGGAGGAGGCCAATAAGACGATTGTCGCCAATCAGGATTCGCTTATCGAAGCGGAGAAGTTTGCCGCCTTAGGACGATTGTCCGCCGGCCTTGCCCATGAGATCGGCAATCCTCTGGGTATTATACAGGGATATGTCGAGCTGCTGGGCAGGGATGTCGATGGCCAGGAACGACTGCAATACAGCCAAAGAGCCGAAAAGGAGTTGGAGAGAGTTACACTGTTGATTCAACAGCTCCTCGACCTCTCACGGAAAAAGAGCGGCCGGCACCCGCGTAGCGTTATTTCCCCGGTTGTCGTCGAGGTTGTCGATATGCTAAGACAACAAAAAAGTGGCGGGAACATTGCCATAAGAACTTCCTGTGAAGACTTCAGCGAAAAGGCCCACTGCAGTGAAGGGGATTTACATCAGGTCGTGTTGAATTGTATGCTGAATTCAATGGACGCCATAGAAGNACTCGAGGATGGGCAAGGGCGTATCGACATAAGGTGTACTTTGGAAAATACGGATGGTCAAAAGACAGCCCTTATCGAAATCAAAGACAACGGGGGGGGCATCGATAGTGATGACATGAAATCAGTATTTGATCCGTTCTTCACCACCAAGGAAGTAGGGCGGGGTACCGGTTTGGGTTTGTCGGTCAGCAAATCGATTATCGAGAACAGCGGCGGCACAATACATGTTGAAAGTGATGAATCAGTCGGGACCCGCGTGGTGATCACGCTACCAGTTGATTGAATCACATATGTATGTGATAATAAATGCTGATTACCAATGAAACAAGGCTACGCGCTTGGGGGGACCGGGGTGCTCATTTCACGGGACGCCATAAACCCGTCCATGGGGGCTTGGCTGCAGCCGTCCAGGCTGCAGACACCCGCGAAATGAGCAACCCGATCCCCTTGCTAGAGGCCAGGCTGAGTTTCGTGCGTAATCAGCAAAATCCATTATAAGGTCGTACAAAATTGAGCAAAAAACGTCTCCTGATTATTGATGATGAAGAAAATATGCGTCACATGCTTGAGGCTATGCTCTCCAAGTATGACTATACCGTTTCGGTAGCCGGAAATGGATTGGAAGCAACCGAAATGATGCAAACTCATGAGTATGACTATATTTTGTGCGATATCCGCATGCCTGAGATGGACGGGCTGCAGTTCCTCCAGCATAATGAAAATGTTCTCGAAAACACCACAGTTATTATGATGTCGGCCTATGGTAGCGTCGACCTCGCTCTTGATGCCATGAAAAAGGGAGCCTATGACTTCATCTCCAAACCTTTCAAAAGAGACGAGGTTCTGCTTACCTTGAAAAAGGCCGAAGAACGGGAGTCTCTCAAGCAGGAAAATCGTTTGCTGAAGAAGGTCCTGGAAAAACGAAACGATGGCTTTACCCGGATAATTGGTGAAAGCCGGGCTTTAAAAAATGTTCTCGATATTGCCGAGAAGGTTTCTCCCTATGCAACCACCGTGCTCATTACCGGCGAGTCAGGTACCGGTAAAGAGCTTGTTGCCAGGGGGATACATGTAAGTTCGCCTCGTAAGGCCAAACCATTTTTCGCCATTAATTGCGGCAGTATCCCCGGAGAACTTTTGGAGAGTGAACTTTTCGGCTATCTCAAGGGCTCTTTTACGGGAGCAGATCGAGATAAAGAGGGGCTTTTTGCAGCAGCCAATGCCAGCACCCTGTTTCTTGACGAGATTGGCGAGTTGCCGCAGGCGATGCAGGTCAAGTTATTGCGGGTTTTACAGGAAAATGAGATCCGCCCCCTGGGGGCTTCTAGGGTGAAACCAATCGATGTCAGGATCATTGCCGCCACCGCCAAGGATCTCCATGATGAAGTGCTGAAAGGGCGGTTTCGTGAGGATCTGTATTACCGACTGAATATTCTCAGTGTCCCTTTGCCGCCTTTGCGGGAGAGGCTGGAGGATATTCCCCTTCTCTGTGATTTCTTTATCAGCAAGTACAATGGCCAACTCAACAAGGAAGTCACAGGGGTGAGCGTTGAGGCAATGAAGTATCTGTTGCGGTATCAGTGGCCAGGCAATATCAGGGAACTGGAAAATGTCATCCAGCGCGGCCTCGTACTCACCGAAGGAAGTACCATAGATGTCGCTCATCTTCCCCCGACGATGGCCAATACACGACCTGAAGAAAGGGAGGGGCTTTCAATTGCCGGTTTTTCCTTAAAAGATGCTCAAAAAAAGCTCGAAGCGGCAATGATAGGCAAGGCCCTGGCGGAAACAGGGGGCAATAAGTCGCAGGCGGCACTGCTTCTTGAAATCAGTTATCCTAATCTTCTCAGCAAAATCAAAGAATATTCATTGTAAGAAAAATATAGGAATGGACTGCTATACCTCACTGTAAAGATCAGATTGTTGATACTTCACTACTATCTTTAGAGGAGGGAAAAATGAATCACAAGGGCTTTTCCTTAGTCGAGGTGACTGTCTGTTGTGCCGTAATGGCCACTCTGGTTGCTGTCTCCTATCCGTCTTTGACGAAAATGCGGGAGTCGGCTTCTTTTAAAAAGGAAGTGCGGGAACTGTACGCCAACATGCGACATGCGCAGGTGGAGGCGATCAAACGAAATCAGTGTGTTGTTTTTACGGTGTCTACAGGAGGCTACAGAATTTTTGTAGATGACGGCGCCGGAGGAGGGAAAAAAAAGGACTGGGTACGGCAAAGCGGCGAAGAGATATTGGTGGATTATCGGTATGGCGATGGTGTCGAAATGGTCAAAACCACGTTTTCAGCAAACCGCGGCCGCTTCCGCCCTGTCACCGGCGTAAAGGCCGGCAGGATACGTCTAGAGGGACCGCGAGGTAATATGAGGGATGTGATTCTGAATACCGCCGGCAGAATTCGAGTAGCCCGGTTGTAACTCCAATTGGCAAATTGTAAAAACCCGAGGGGCGTTTCCCGCCCCTCGTTGCTATCTGTACTCCACCGCCTCGAAGTCTACTTTGGAGATGGAGTGAAATCCCCTTTATTCAGTCCGGATTGCCTTATGTTGGAAGGGGGGCTTGAACTATCAGGCCGGGGAGACTTTATTGTTGCAAGATCAGTATACCTTTGCGATTGGAGGTAAAGGAAAAGACCTTAAGCAGATAAACGACGTTGAGAACAGTTACGTGGCGGCGGACGAAAGCTTTCGACCCCTCGTAGTTATCTATACTCCACCACCTCGAAGCCGATTTTGGAGATGGCCTCTTTTACCTTGTCGGGGGCGACGTCGCCGCTGAAGGTCGCCTCACCCTTGTCGAGATCGACCTGAACATCATTTATTTCCGGAATTTTCTCAAGCGCCTCTTTGGTGGAGGCCACGCAGTGCTGACAGCTCATTCCCTTTATCTGTACCGTTGCCATTGTTTTGATCCTCGTTGTGTTATATGTTTTTGTTTGTATTGACAGATTTTAAGGACGGTCGGCCGGCAAATCAAGTAGCGGGTCGAGGCTCATGGAGGGAGAATAGAAGGTTCTTCCGAATTGAGCGTATTTCATAAATGAGATGATCTGAATACGAGCTATGGCAACACCAAAGAGTATTACAGTCGATGTCAAGGGCATGCATTGCGCATCCTGCTCAAGCCGAATTGAGAAAGTAGTGGGAGATATGGAAGGCGTCGAGGAGGCCTCTGTCAACCTGGCGGCGGAGACCATGAAGCTGCGCTTCGATACCGGCACAACCGGTTATGACGATGTCGCCAAAAAGGTCGAAGGTCTTGGCTTTGAGCTGGTGAGACAACAGGAGCGAGAGGCGGGAGAGTTGCATGTCACCATCGAAGGCATGCATTGCGCTTCCTGCTCTTCGAGGATTGAGCGGGTGGTGGGCGAGATGGACGGCGTTCGTTCGGCCTCGGTCAATCTGGCCTCGGAAAGCGGCCGATTTGTCTTTGATCCCGAAATAACCGGTTCTCGTGATATAAAAAAGCAGATTACCGAGTTGGGCTTCGAAGTATCGGCCAAGGGCAGCGAGGTCCTGGAGTATGAGGATAAGGAGCAGGAAAATCTTCGCAGCCTGCAGGAAATGAAACACCGCTTGATCCTCGAGTTGCTTCTGGTAGTTCCGCTTTTTTATCTCAGCATGGGCGAGATGCTGGGGCTTCCCCTGCCGGCGATGCTTTCACCGCATATGCATCCCCTGCGCTATAGTCTGGCACAGCTGGTCCTGACCGTGCCCATCATGTGGCTGGGGAGGAGTTTCTATCTTGTCGGTATTCCCTCTTTGCTGCGCAGATCGCCGAATATGGACAGCCTCATTGCCATGGGTACCGGGGCGGCATTTATCTATTCGCTGTGGAATGTCGTCGAGATTGCCATGGGTGTCGAGCCGATGGCCAGGGCCATGGATCTCTATTTCGAATCGGTGGGTGTGCTGATAGCACTGGTCTCCCTGGGTAAATACATGGAGAACAGATCGAAGTATCACACCTCGGATGCCATTCGTCAGATGATGAACCTGACGCCGAAAAAGGCCATCCTGCTCGACGGCGACGAACAGGTGGAAATAGAGGCCGGCGATATCAACAAGGGCGATATTCTTCTCGTCAGACCCGGCGGTTCGATCCCCACCGACGGCAGTGTGCTCAAAGGTGAGAGTTCGGTGGATGAATCGCTGATGACCGGTGAGTCGATGCCGGTGGCCAAGAAAGTAGGCGACAGGGTCTATGGCGGTACCGTCAATACCAGCAATACCATACGTATGCAGGCCGAAAAGACCGGCGAAGACACCATGCTGGCCTCGATTATCCGCCTGGTCCGCGAGGCCCAGGGTTCGAAGGCGCCCATAGCCAGAATCGCCGACCGCGTCAGCTACTATTTCGTGCCGGCGGTGATGGCCATTGCCGTAGTCACGGGACTGGCCTGGTACTTTATTGGCGGTGTCGATTTTTCCATGGCCCTGCGGTTTTTTATCGCCGTCATGGTTATTGCCTGTCCCTGCGCCATGGGGCTGGCCACGCCCATATCCATTATGGTGGGCACGGGCAGGGCGGCGCAGCTGGGTCTGCTGGTCAAAAGCGGAGCCACGTTGGAAAAAATGGAAGAGATCGATGCGGTTATATTCGATAAAACCGGTACCATTACCAGCGGCAAACCGGAAGTGGTCGATTTTCTTACCGGATCAGATGAATCCGAAGAGAAGCTGTTGCAATACGCCGCTTCCGCCGAGCAGTCCTCCGAACATCCACTGGCAGAGGCGATTGTCGACTATGTTAAAGAAAAAAAGATTGCGTTGCTGCAGCCCGACGAGTTCAGGCCCCATCAGGGTAAGGGTATCAGTGCGACGGTGGATGGCGTTGATATTGAAATCGGCAACAGCGACTTTTGCGAGAAGCAGGGTATTTCAACCGCAGAGTTCGATCAGGAGGCGGCAAGGCTTTCAGGCGAGGCCAAAACCGTACTGTTCATGGCCGTCGGCGGCAGGTGTCGGGCGATATTCGCGGTGGCCGATACCATGAAACCCGAGGTAGCCGAAGTGGTCTCCAGACTTGCAGAAGAAGGGATAGAGGTGGCTATGCTCACCGGCGACAACCGCAAAACAGCGGAAGCGATTGCTGCAAAGGCCGCAATCGAGAAAATATTCGCCGAAGTTCTGCCGGACAGGAAAGCGGAGACTATCACAGAGTACCAGTCTTCGGGAAAACGCGTCGCCATGGTCGGAGACGGCATCAACGACGCCCCGGCGCTGGCCCAGGCCGATGTCGGCATTGCCATGGGCACCGGCATCGACATTGCCATCGAGTCCGGAGACGTGGTGGTGATGAATGGTAACCTCGACGGCGTGCTGCTGGCGCTGCATCTGTCGCGGGCAGTCATGAAAAATATTCGCCAGAATCTCTTCTGGGCATTTGGCTACAATGTGCTGGGCATTCCCGTTGCCGCCGGACTGCTGTACATCTTCGGTGGTCCTGCCCTCAGCCCGATGATCGCCGGCGGGGCCATGGCTTTGAGTTCGGTATCCGTTGTCTCCAATGCCCTGCGCCTGCGTTTTTTCGGCCGGGAGAAATCGCTAAAAGTTTGAGGAGGTTCAACTCCCTCGGGCCTATCCCCTTTTTTCCTTGACTTTTACCCAACCCATTAGCTATATATTGCATCCTAAATGAATGGGTATTCATTAACGGCCGAGCATTATACTGCTGCGGCATTAACACTGTCAAAATAATTAGAAGAGGAATCCTATGTCTAAATTAGTTGCACCTCATGGTGGAAAAGGTCTGGTATGTGCCCTGCTCGAAGGTTCCGAGCGTGAAGCGGAACTCGAAAAAGCCAAGGGTCTGAAGCAGATTGAAATCTCCGGCCGCGCCAAGGGCGACCTGATCATGATGGGAATCGGTGGTTTTTCCCCTCTCGATGGCTTCATGACCCAGGCCGACTGGAAAGGCGTATGCGAGAACTTCCAGATGGCCGATGGAACCTTCTGGCCGGTACCCATCACTCTTGATGTTTCCGCTGCCGATGCCGGCGACATTTCCGAGGGCGACGAGATTGCTCTGGTACGCAACGGTGAGACCTATGCTACCATGAAGGTCACCGAGAAGTACGAAATGACCGAGGAAAACAAGAAGTGGGAATGTGAGAAAGTTTTCAAGGGCGAAGGCGAAGAGTCTGAAGGTGACAATTTCTGGAAACTCGCCCCCGAAGAGCATCCCGGCGTAATCATGGTTTTTGCCCAGAAAGAGTTCAACCTCGCCGGTCCGGTCAAGGTTCTCTCCGAAGGCGAGTACCCCAAAGAGTATCCGGGCGTATACCTCAAGCCTGCCGAAACCCGTGCCATGTTCGATGAGCGCGGCTGGGCCAACGTTGCCGCCCTGCAGCTGAGAAACCCGATGCATCGTTCTCATGAGTATCTTGCCAAGATTGCCGTCGAGGTATGTGACGGAGTGCTCATCCACTCTCTGATCGGTAACCTCAAGCCCGGCGACATTCCGGCACCCGTACGCATCAAGGCCATCGATATCCTCATCGAGAACTATTTCGTCAAAGAAAATGTTATCTCCGCCGGTTATCCCCTGGATATGCGCTACGCCGGTCCGCGTGAAGGCCTGCTCCACGCCACCTTCCGCCAGAACTACGGCGTTAACAATATGCTTATCGGCCGCGACCATGCCGGCGTCGGCGACTTCTACGGTCTCTTCGAGGCCCAGGAGATCTTCGACCGTCTCCCCGAGACCGGTGACGAGGGCAAGGATCTGCAGTGCAAGCCGATGAAGATCGACTGGACCTTCTACTGTCATAAGTGCGACGGCATGGCCTCTCTGCGTACCTGCAACCATACCAAGGAAGACCGTGTAATCCTTTCCGGTACCAAGCTTCGTAAGGCGCTCTCGGATGGAGCCGAAGTAGTCGATCATTTCGGCCGCGACGAAGTTCTCGAGCACCTGAGAAAATACTACGAGGGTCTGACTGAAAAGATCGAGGTGAAGATGCAGGGTGCAGCCTCCGGCGATACCATGAAATAATCTTTGTTTCATCTTTTACAGTAGTCTTTCAAGGAGATATCGCCTCTGTGGTGGTATCTCCTTTTTTATTCCTGACCACTCTCTCAGGAAGTGGATTAACTGAATTTCAGAAAGAGCCAGATTCTTGTTAATGATTACCTGGACAATTCAGCGTGCTAATCCCAGTGGCTGTAAGTTGGCCACTACCGTCATTCCGGACTTGATCCGGAATCCAGTCGTTGAAGATAGTTATGGGTTCCGGATCAAGTCGGGAATGACGAAAGCGAAAGTCTGATGTCACGTTGTTGTATGATTGATTTGATTGCTGCGATTGCTACGTAATCAGAGTATTGTTTGAAACAGCCGCCGGCTATTCAAGCGGCCCCTGCTGAAAGCATTGCCTGAAAAGGAGTACCCATGAATGAACTTATCGTCGGCCTGAAAGAACGATCCTATCCCATTCTCATCGACCATGGTTGTCTTGATATGATAGGAGAGGATCTGGCCCGCCGTAAAATTGCCAACCGTTACTGCATTATCGCCGACAGCACGGTTGCCGATCTCTACGGCAAGAGACTGCTCGACGAGCTGCGCCACAACGGCATGGACGCCGAGCTTCTCACTTTTGCCGCCGGCGAGGCCAGTAAAAATCTGACGACATACGGCGATTTGCTAAGCGAGCTTGCCCGTCTGGGGTTTGACCGCCGGGACGGCATTATAGCCCTTGGTGGCGGCGTCACTGGAGATTTGGCCGGTTTTGTGGCCTCGAGCTATATGCGGGGCATACCCTTCGTGCAGATTCCCACGACCCTGCTGTCGCAGGTGGACAGCTCAGTGGGCGGCAAGACCGGCGTTGATCTCGCCGAGGGCAAGAATCTTGTCGGGGCCTTTTATCAGCCCAAGGTCGTCTATATGGATCCCCACGTTCTGGCGACGCTTCCCAGGGAGGAGTTTGTCGGCGGTATGGCCGAGGTCATAAAGTACGGCATCATCTACGACCGTGAATTTTTTGACTACCTGCGCACACATCGTCAGGCAATCCTCGCACGGGATAGTGATGTAATCGAAAAAATACTCTCCACCTCATGCCGCATCAAGGCAGAGGTTGTGGCGGCAGATGAACAGGAGGCCAACCTGCGTCGCATACTCAACTTTGGCCATACAATCGGTCATGCGGTGGAAGCGGAGTCCAGGTTTACCATTATCCATGGCCAGGCCGTGGCCATAGGCATGGTGGCGGCAGCACGGATCGCTCATGCCTGCGAAATGCTCGCCGAGGCAGATGTTGAAAAAATCCGGAATATTTTACGTGAATACGACCTTGCAACGGAAATACCGACGGCAATGGACAGGGATAAAATCAGATACTATATCCTCCGCGATAAAAAAATTGTCTCCGGTAAGGTCGCCTATGTGCTTCCCACGGACATAGGCAAGGTTGTCGTTACCGATGCTGTCGATGAAGGCGTGATCAATGACGTTCTCGCCTGAGCCTACCGATTTGAAAAATCTTTTTTTACATATCTAGAGAGAAAGTGATATAAAGAGGAAGTGATTACCCCTGATTCTCAGCTTACCCAGTTCCGAAGAGCCAGGGGCGCTCAGGTCCACCAGCACCGACATGTTTTCGAGCTGTTGACGCATGTGAAAGGTGAGTTATACAAAGAAGGGGAGAGTTCCTAGCTGCAACCGATACTGCCACCGAGGAAGAACATACCGCTCTGGTATGATGATCAATTTAACTTTATAAGGAGGAAACGATGAAAAAAACCAGGATTCTAACCGTCCTGATGGTTGTCGGCCTGCTGGCTGGCGGCAGTTCCATGGCGGTCGCGGCAGCCGATTGTGTCAGCTGTCATCAGAAAAACAATCCAGGCATGTATCTGCAGTGGAAAAATTCGGCCCACGGTGAAAACGGCATTGGCTGTATCGACTGTCATGGCGCCGAAAAAGGTGACGTCGATGCATTCAAGCACTATGGGGCGACCGTGGCCACGCTTGTCACACCCAAGGACTGTGGTCAGTGCCATACCGAAATCGAACAGGAGACCTCGCAGTCCTATCACGCCCATGCCGGAGAGATACTCAAGTCGAACGATGCCTATCTCGCCCACGCGGCCGGAGGGCATCCGGTGGTCATCGTCGGCTGTGAATCCTGTCACGGGGCCAATATAAAGATCGATCCCGATGCCAAAAACAAGCTCTCCCCGGAGACCTGGCCGAATTCAGGTGTGGGAAGGTTGAATCCCGATGGCTCGAAGGGTGCCTGCAATGCCTGTCATTCGCGTCATTCCTTTTCCAAATACCAGGCACGGCAGCCTGGCAACTGCGGTAAGTGCCATCTGGGACCGGATCATCCCCAGAAAGAAATCTATGATGAGTCCAAGCACGGCATAGCCTATAATGCCTACCGCGAAGACCTCAACCTTCGCAGCGATGAATGGGTGGTCGGCGTAGATTATTACGAGGCGCCCACCTGTACCACCTGCCATATGTCGGCAACGCCGAAACAGGGCATTACCCATGATGTCGGCGACCGTATTTCCTGGACCCTGCGTCCACCGGTATCCAAGCATAAAGAGAACTGGCAGGAAAAGCGCCAGGCCATGAAAGACGTCTGTAGCAACTGCCATCAGAATAATTTTGTCGACGGGCATTATTACCAGTATGACGCCATGGTGCATCTCTATAATGAGAAATTCGCCAAACCTGCCGGCAAGATTTATTCCATGGCCAAGGAGAAGGGTTTGCTGGAGAGAGAAGCCGCCTTTGCCAACGATCTCGACTGGGAGTACTGGGAGCTCTGGCATCATGAGGGTCGTCGAGCCCGGATGGGGGCTGCCATGATGGGGCCGGATTATGCCTGGTGGCACGGCATCTATGACGTTGCCCATAACTTCTACTTCAAATTCATCCCCGAGGCCAGGCATCTCGGCGATACCGAAATCAATGCCTATATAACCGAACTGCTGACCAAGGATCCCATGCACAAATGGCTGAACTCCAACACAGGAGAAATTAAGAAAGCCATCAGTTCCGGAGAGTTGCAGAAGGTCTACTCCCAACTCTTCGAAAAAGAGTAGGAACCCTCAGGACGCTGCAGTCATCACTGCAGTTTATAGACTTCATCCTCATCAAAGCCATGGCGGACGCCATGGCTTTGTTCTTTCTCCTTCAGCAGGAGCAACGCCTGATCGCTGTCGATACGCAGAGCCGAGGCGATTTCAGCCAGACTGTAGCAGAGGTCGCCCGCTGGCGTGCAGCCAGCAGGCTTGAGATCGGGAAAGTGGACACCAGCGGCGTACAGGGAAGCACTCCGTAGTATCTCTTGTATTTCTTCAGGGCCATAGAGGAGCAGCCACTCTACTGCTTCGGCCCATATCCGTGCATCGACGGTGGGATGGCGCACCACATGCATGGCGTTTTCCAGCGTCCAGCTGGTCTCGAACTCTTCGGCAGCGTCGTCTGTAAATGCTTTTTTATCTTTGTTCATGGTAGTGAATATACTATACTCTCCTTGTCAAAGAGGCTGAACCTGTTGGTGTTTGCACCAGTATAAAATATCTGTAGCCGTTCTTCCACGGCAAAAACGGGACAGTTGGCTCACAGGAGATGGAGAATACCATGAATACTTTTGAAGGCGGCATTTTTCTTGAAAACATTGAGTGGTTTGATGAGACCGGCAAGGAACTGGTGCACCGATTGCCGGAGAGCGGTTCGGGGGAGATTAAATACGGGGCGCAGCTGACGGTACGGGAAAGCCAGGCGGGAGTTCTCTTCTACAAAGGGCGTGCCTGTGATGGCTTCGGTGCCGGCCGGCACACTCTCAAAACCGGTAACGTTCCTCTATTGACGAAAATACTCTCCATGCCCTGGCGCGGCGACAGTCCGCTGCGGGCCGAGGTCTATATCGTCAATATGAAGTATTTTACCAATCTCAAATGGGGGACGAGAAACCCCATCGCCTTCAGGGATTCGGAACTGGGTCTGGTGCGCCTCCGTGCCCATGGCATATTCAATATCCAGATCGTCCAGCCGGTGTTGTTCATCAATTCCATGGTCGGCACCATGGGCAAGATGACAACCGAGGATATCTCCACATACCTCAAGAGAATCATAGTATCCAGGCTGAATGATTATCTGGGCCAGGAGCTCGACACTATTCTCAACCTGCCGGGAAAATTCGACGAGCTGTCGGTGGAGCTGCAGAAAAGACTGGTGAGCGACTTTGCCGATTTCGGACTGCGTATGAGTCACCTCTATATCACTTCCATCACTCCGCCGGAGGAGGTGCAGAAGGCCATTGACGATCAGGGAAGGCTCAGTGTCATCAGCGATATGGAGAAATTCATGAAGATGAAAGCGGCCATGGCCATGGAAAAGGCGGCTACCGCTCAGGGTGAGGCAGGCGCCGGCATGGGAATGGGTATGGGGATGATGATGCCGGCCATGTTTGCCAACGCCACCTCCCCCAGGCAGGGATCGCCGGCCGCAACCGCAGCCGGATCAACCTGTCCCGATTGCAGCCAGTCCATTCCCGGTGATGCCAGGTTTTGTCCCTTCTGCGGTCATCAGCAGCTNATTACGAATCGTTGCAGCAAATGCCAGAAGAACCTTGCCCCGAATGCCAGCTTCTGTTCCAAATGCGGTGAACCCGTCGATTCAAAACCTCAGCCGGTGTTTTGTGCCAACTGCAAGGCTGAAAATATGCCCGGAGCCATGTTCTGTAACCAGTGCGGTGACAAGGTAAGCTGAAGCCATGGAACTCAGCTATATTCAGGATTGTGCCTCATGCGGAGCCCCTATCGAGGCAACCGAGGCCGACAGAGTGGTTGAGTGTCAGTACTGCGACGTCCGCAACTACATGGTAAAAACCGGGCCGTTGCGTTTTGCTCTGCCGCATATGATACCGGACACGGTGGATGAGTCGGACATACTCCACATTCCTTACCTCCGATTTAAAGGTCATATCTACTCCTGCACAGGCGATGGTCTGCACCATAGCATCGTCGATACTACTCAGCTGGGATGTAGCAGCAGCACGCTGCCGGCCTCGCTGGGGCTCAGGCCCCAGGCCATGCAGATCCGGCTGGTGGCCGCCGACAGCCGCGGCCGTTTTCTCAAGCTGACAGAGCAGGTAAAGGATATTTTCTTCAAGGCTGCCAATCTCACGACTGCCTTTGCTGCAAAAAGCGAAAGTCCGCTTTATCACAGGGCCTACATCGGCGAGACCATCAGCTATATATATCTACCGACCTACTGCAGGGAAGGCAGACTCTTCGATGGTGTCTTGAACCGGCCATTGGCCGCCGGCATCGATGTCGACGGCCTGCTGAAAAAAGCATCTGCTGCCAGGGAACAATGGCTGCCGCGTTATATCACCACCATCTGCCCGCATTGTGCTGCACTGATGACGGCAGCCAGTGACAGCCTGGTCATGCAGTGTTTCAACTGCGAATCACTGTGGCTGGAGAAGAAAGGGCGATTCGGCCGGATGAAATCCGGCTTCGTTGCTGCCGACAGAGGCGATACCTACCTGCCGTTCTGGCGGATTTCAGCGGAGTTGACAGGGGTGAAGTTGAGCAGCTTCGCCGATTTTCTGCGTCTCACTAACCATCCCATGGTTATCAGGGGGCAGCATGAACAAATGGAGCACAGTTTCTGGATTCCGGCATTCAAGTTACGGCCAAAATATTTTCTCAAGACTGCTAAAAACATCACTGTTTCGCAATACAGGATTCCCGGAAAATCCACAGATATGCCCAAAAACCTCTACCCCGTCACCATGCCTCTGACCGAGGCGGTTCAATCGTTGAAGACGGTGCTGACAAGCGCGGCGGTCAACAAAAAGAAGTTCATGTCTTCTCTGCCTCGTATCAAGACCACAGGGCCCAGGGCGGAGCTGGTTTACCTCCCCTTTCACCAGCTTGGCCAGGATCTTGTTCAGGACCATACTTCGGTTACGATCAACGGGAAAACGCTCTATTACGGAAGAACAATGTAGTCTGCAAAAAGACTGACAGGATACATCTCGTCATGCGGCACGGCGGTGTCTTGCCAGGGCGAAGTGTTCTGGAGCCCGGGCCTGCTCTTCGGAAAAACACAGACGTGGGAAAATACGCGAAAATACGCTTATGGCAATGCATGAAGAGTATATGAAGATGGCGCTGGCCGAGGCCGAACAGGCGCTTCGGGCAGGCGATTTTCCCGTGGGCTGCGTTATTACCGATGAAACAGGTCTTCTCAGCAGGGGAAGAAGAATCAACAGCAGCTCCGGAAACGAATTGGATCATGCCGAGATAGTGGCCCTTCGCAAGCTCTATGCCGAATATCCCCAGAGAGACTGGGGGGATCTTGCCATATATTCGACCATGGAACCCTGCCTTATGTGTTTTTCCACCTTGATTCTCAATAATGTGCACACCATAGTGTATGCATATGAGGACGCCATGGGGGGAGGAACATCACTGCCGCTTGCCGGTTTGAAGCCGCTCTATTCCTCCAAAAAGATGGTCATTGTCGCCGATGTGCTGCGTCGTGAGAGCCTGGCGCTGTTCAAACGCTTTTTTCAGGAGGATACATACGGCTACTGGCGCAACTCCCTGCTGGCGGAGTACACTCTGAGGCAATAATCATCCACTAGCGTATCTACACAAACGATTTCCATGAGCAATCCAACATCCCGGACCGTCGGCTTCAAAGCCGGCGAGCGCAATATTTTTTTTCACATTCTTACGGCCTGCAATCTCAGCTGCCGACATTGCTATATCAATGCCAGCCAGCATGGTGCGCAAACGCTCAGTCGTCAGACCATAGAGAGCTGGCTTCGTCTTTTCGCCGACCCGGCCCGTAAAAGCAATCTCGTTTTTCTAGGGGGGGAGCCGACCCTGCACCCGGAACTGTCCCAATGCATCACCGCCGCCAAGAAGCTCAATTATGCGGTAACCGTCGATTCCAACGGGTATCTTTTCCATGATTTTCTCGAACGAATATCACCGGAGGAACTGGACTATCTCAGCTTCAGCCTCGACGGTCCGGATGCATCTGTCAACGACCCCATCCGCGGCAAGGGGGTATTCGATGTCTGCCTTGGTAACATGAAAAAAGCCGTTGCCGCTGGATTCCAGGTGAGTGTGATCTATACGGTCAGCAAAGCCAATATCGATCACCTGCACCGCATGGTGCCCCTCTTGACCGAAATCGGCGTCAAGAGATTCTTTATTCAGGTCATAGGGCTGCGGGGCGAGTCGGCGGTGTCGGCACAGAAATCCGGTGATGAGAGGCAGGAAACCCCGCAGGTGAGCAGGAACAAGTGGCTGGAAGTTGTGCCCGAGGTAGCGGAAATGGGAGCACGGGCAGGTCTGCATGTGACCTATCCCAAGGTTTTTCTCGACAAGGGTGAACCATTTGAATGCGCAGGAGAAGTAGCCGAAAACTATTTTATTTTTCCCAATGGCAGGGTCTATCAGTGCCCGCTGTGCGAAGATTATGCTCTCCATACCTATACCATAGAAGATGGCGAACTGATACCGCGGAAAGGGCTGACGGAGAAAATGCTTTTTCCTCTGAAGATAGAAGAAGGATGCGTCATGAACCGCCTGCTGCAGCCGGATACCATCGAATATGACGACAGCGGCAGGCCGGTTGCCCGGATATCCTGCTGCCTATTGAAGAAGGAAATCTACTGATCGTCGGTTGGGGGGATCGTCGATTTACCGGTGAAAAGCCGCATCAGGACGATGCCGCTCTCATAGAGGAGCATCAGCGGGATAGCCAGAAGCACCGTCGCCATGAGATCGCCGGCGCTCAAAAGGAAGGCGAGGACGACAATGGCACCGTAGAAGTAGATGCGTTTGGTGCGAAAATAATGTGGCGTGACCAGTCGGGCTCTGCCCGTCATCACCATGAGAAAGGGTATCTGAAAGGCGAGGCCGAAGGCCAGGACGGTGCGGATGACGAAGGTCAGGTATTTACCGAACTTAGGCAGTGGTTCGAGGCTCTCGCTGGCATAGCTCATGAAATAGACGAGCATCCGGGGCAGAATGCCGAAGAGCGCAAAAAACGTCCCGAGGAGAAAGAGCAATGTTCCCCAGAAAACGACGGTTATCGCCAGGTGCTTTTCGTTTTTTTTCAGGCCGGGGGCGACAAAGGACCAGCTCTGGTAGAGAATGACTGGAAAGCTCGCTGCCACACCGACCAGCAGTGAGAGTTTGATATAGGCGATGAAAGCCTCGGGGAGATTGGTGTAGACCAGCTTCTTCATCAATGGCGTCGCCTCGTAGAGAGGGATGATTAAAAATGCGGCGATGGTCTCGGAGAAGATATAGGCGACGCAGGAGCAGGCGATGACGGCCAGAAATATCCTGACTACCCTTCGACGAAGTTCCAGATGATGAGGCCTGAAGACATGAATAGCCCGCTCAATCATTTCTTTTTGTCCCCGTCAGAGCTTTCCCCCGATGCTGTGCCACTGTCTCCGAGCTCTGGTTCACGAGCCTCGGAACTGTTCCGAGGCTCGTGTGTTTCTGTGTCGTTACTGTTTTCCGGCACATTTTCGGGTGGGGAAGATTCGCCACGGGTGGTGATTGAGTAGTCTTCGGTGACCTTGTTGGCCCTGCTCAATTCTTTGAGATCGTCGGGTACCTTCCAGGAGGCGGTCTCGCTGTCGATTATAGATTCCTTGAAGTTTTTGGCGGCATCCTCCAGGGTGGGCTTGATGTCGTTGAGAGGATTGTCGTCGACATTCATGCTGTCCTTGAGGCCTTCGGCGGTCTTTTTCAAATCCACCAGCGTTTTGGCTATGGAACGGGCGAGCTCGGGCAGTTTGTCCGGACCGACAACGATGAGGGCCAGGGCGAGGATAAGGAGAAGTTCTGGGAAGCCGATGCCAAACATGTACGTTACCTCTGCCAATGGATGAAACGTCCGGATGGTGTGGCACATGCTCGGACGATTGCGAACGGATCGGTCTCCTGGAGACCGTGATGCTTCAAAATACGGTATTTACCAAAGACTGTCAATGAATGTGGGACCACCGCTGCCGGTTGTCGGGACCTTTAGCGGAAAAGTGATCCGCCATCCGGGATTTTCTCTGGTTCTTGAACGAACAATCTCATTGATTGACTTTGTGGCAAGTATTGGATATAATCATTCGTTTGTCCATCGTGATTATGCTGTAGAATGTGGTAGCACGGTCTGGACGATGGTGAAACATGAAAACCAATACAATTTCTCAGGAGAGGACATGTCCAGTGTTGTAATTGTCGGCACCCAGTGGGGTGATGAAGGAAAAGGAAAAATTGTTGATATGCTTACCCGTTACGCGGACTATGTTGTCCGTTTTCAGGGTGGAAACAACGCCGGCCATACCTTGGTGGTTGATGGCAAAAAGTTCATATTCCACATTATCCCTTCCGGAATCCTCTATGAGAAGAAGAAATGCGTTATCGGCAACGGCGTTATTATCGACCCCGCGGTTCTTCTTGGCGAAATTGAGGGACTGCAACTGAAGGGGCTGCCGGTTACTCCCGAACGATTACTGATAAGCGAAAGAGCCCACCTGATCATGCCCTACCACTCGACGCTCGACCAGGTAAGCGAGGCTGCCTTGACGGCCGGCAAAAAAATAGGCACCACCGGCAGAGGTATTGGTCCCTGCTATGTCGATAAGGTCGGCAGGTGCGGCATCACCATTGGCGACCTGGGCGATATGGGGCTTTTTCGCGATAAGCTCGAAGCCGGTCTTGAGGAAAAGAACTTCCTGCTGAGCCGGAAATATGGCGTTGAGACCCTTGACATAGAGCAGATTTACGACACATTTCAAGAACATGCCGAGAAACTGCTTCCCTTTGTCGCCAATGTCTCTTTAGAGCTGGACAGGGCCAGGAAAAACGCAGCCAACATACTTTATGAAGGAGCGCAGGGCACTCAGCTCGACATCGATCACGGTACCTATCCCTTCGTCACATCGTCGAATACTATCGCCGGCAATGCCTGCAACGGTTCCGGCGTTGGTCCGGTGCATATCGACAGCGTCATTGGCATTCTCAAGGCCTATACCACCCGTGTCGGCGAGGGGCCTTTTCCTACGGAACTCTTCGATGAAACCGGTGAGCAGCTGCAGAAAAAAGGTGGAGAATTCGGGGCGACTACCGGCAGAAAAAGACGCTGCGGCTGGCTCGACGGCGTAGTCGCCAACGATGCTGTCCGCCTCAATGGCATCACCGGCCTGGCAATAACCAAACTCGACGTGCTCTCCGGTCAGAAGAGCCTCAAAATTGCTCGAAAATACCAGCATGAGGGTAATACCTATGAGGCAATGCCCGCCAGCATCAGGCTGGCCCGGGAGGTCGAGCCGGTGTATGAGGAAAGAGAAGGCTGGCAGGAGGAGATTACCGATGTTCGCAGCTTTGATGAACTGCCCGTACAGGCAAAAGATTATGTCCGCAGGATAGAAGATATTACCGGTGTGGAGGCTGCCATCGTCTCTGTAGGTCCGGACCGGGCGGAGACACTGCTGGTGAAAAATCCATTTGAAAAACACGATGTACTTTCCCCTGGGGAAAGTGATATGCAGTAAAACCGGAATGATCGAAAAATCATTTTAACATTGAGAATATAGGTGAAATAATGGCTAGAATTACTGTTGAAGATTGTCTTGAAGAAGTAGGTGACGACAATCGTTTTAATCTTATCCATCTCGCGGTGAAGAGAATTCGGCAGCACAGACAAGGTGAGCCTTTTCTGGTTAACGGCAAAAACAAGGAAATAGTCATGACCTTGCGAGAGATAGCCGCCGGCAAGGTGACCATGGAGAACATCAATGATCTGCCCGGCGCCCTGGAGGAGCCGGACACGCAGAGCGATGACGTTGTAGCAAAAGTCGATTCCCAAGTGGTGTAAACAGAGGTTGAGTGGACATGCCAAGAGATTACTACGAAGTACTGCAGATAAGCAGAAGCGCACAGAACGGTGAAGTAAAAAAGGCTTATCGCAAGCTGGCGATGAAATATCATCCAGACCGTAATCCGGGCGATACAGACGCGGAAAACGTTTTCAAGGAATGTACCGAGGCCTACGAGGTTCTCAGTGACCCGAAGAAGCGCCAGATATACGATACCTACGGCCACGACGGACTGAAAAGCAGTGGCTACAGCGGACCCGGAAATTTTGATGATATTTTTTCCAGTTTCGGTGATATTTTTGGTGATATTTTTGGTTTCGGCGGTGGCCGGGGGCAGGCCAGAAAAAACGGTCCGATTCCCGGTAACGATCTGCGCTACGATCTGGCAATTTCCTTTATGGAGGCGGTCCATGGTGTAGAAAAAGAGATCAAGATCACCAAAAAGGATACCTGCTGGACCTGCGAGGGAACCGGCAGCAGACCCGGTTACTCACGGGAGGAATGCCCGAGTTGCGGCGGACGCGGCCAGGTTATCCGCTCGCAGGGATTTTTTCAGGTCAGTTCAACCTGCCCCCGTTGCCACGGTGAAGGTCAGATCGTCACTGAACCCTGTGGTGACTGTGATGGTCTGGGGCTGGTAGACAAGAGCAAGACGGTGTCCCTCAAGATACCCGCCGGTGTCGACACCGGGGCCAAGATGCGCCTGACCGCAGAAGGAGAGGGCGGCAGGCGAGGCGGTCCGGCAGGCGATCTGTATATCGTCATCTACGTCGAAGAGCATGAGTTTTTCAAACGGGACGGCAATGTCGTGTTCTGCAAGCTGCCGGTTCCGATGGTAAGTGCCGCTCTGGGAGCGGATGTGGAAGTCCCGACCATCCACGGCAAGAAAAATATCACCATTCCCGAGGGCTCGCAGTCAGGCGATATTTTTACCCTTGAGAGGGAAGGTGTTCCCAGCCTGCGTGGCCGGGGCAAGGGCAATATGGTGGTCGAACTGCAGGTGATGACCCCCACCAATCTCTGCAAGGAACAAAAAGAGGTTCTCAAGGATTTTGATAAGCTCTGCGACAAACATGGTCAGAATAACGAACACGAAGGCTTTTTCTCGCGGCTGTTCAGCGAGGTTCTGGGTAAATAACGAGTGCAACCGGAGTGGATGATGGCACAGAAGCAGGATTCCTTCACACATTTTGATGAACAGGGCAATGCGGTAATGGTCGATGTCGGCGCCAAGCGCAATTCCGAAAGGATTGCCGAGGCATCCGGGAGAGTGAGGATGAGCCCTTCTGCCTACGCGCTGGTCAAGAGCGGGTCCATGAAAAAGGGCGATGTTCTCGGAGTGGCCAGGATCGCCGGCATCATGGCCTCAAAAAAGGTAGACAGTCTGATACCGCTGACTCATCCCCTGCAGATCACCACCTCGACTATAGAGTTTATCCTCCATGACGAGGAAAGTACCATTGAAATACGTGCAGTTGTCGGCATTACCGGCAAAACTGGCGTTGAAATGGAGGCGCTGACCGCAGTTTCCGTCGCGGCGCTGACGATATATGATATGTGCAAAGCAGTTGACAAGTCGATGGTCATGGGTGATATAAAACTGTTGCGGAAAAGCGGCGGCAAAAGCGGAGATTTTGACCGCGGTGAGTGAGTTCGCACAACTCATTTCAATGTAGAGTTCATTTAGGAGCATCCGAATGGATAAGGTAACATTAGAAGCATTTAAAGAGCAACTCCAGCAGAAACGTGAAGATATCCTCAGCGAAGCGGGCAAGACCCTCTCTGAAATGACGGATCAGAACCAGAACGTTCCTGATCCCAATGACAGGGCTACCATAGAGTCCGGCAGAAGCTTTGAGCTTCGTATCAGGGACCGCGAGAGAAAGCTGCTCTCCAAAATAGAAGAAGCGCTGCAACGAGTAGAAGACGGGGAATACGGCATCTGTGAGGATTGTGGCGATGAAATCGGTCTCAAAAGACTTGAAGCCAGGCCGGTGACGACGCTGTGCATTGACTGCAAGACCGCTCAGGAAACCAAAGAACGGTCTCAGGGAAGTTAATAATGCCCGAGTTACGGAAAGATCCCGTCCTGGGTCGCTGGATCATCATTTCCAGAGAACGCAGCAAGAGGCCCACGGATTTTCTGGTGGAAAAGGCTGAGGTGACCGGTGGCTTCTGTCCTCTCTGCCCCGGCAACGAAAGCACAACGCCTCCCGAGGTCTTTGCCTTCCGCGATAACAAAATGAGCGGTATGGATACTCCCGGATGGCAGGTTCGAGTCGTTCCCAATAAATATCCGGCCCTTGTTATCGAAGGAGACCTCGACAAGGAGGGCGTCGGCCTTTATGATAAAATGAATGGTATAGGCGCTCATGAGGTAATTGTTGAGAGCCCCAATCACGATGAAGATTTCGCCTATCTCAAATCCGAGGATATGGCACTGGTCTTCATGGCCTTTAAAAGCAGGCTGAACGATCTGTTGATGGACAAACGCTTTCAGTATGTGATGATCTTTAAAAATCACGGCAGGGCGGCGGGAGCGTCACTTGAACATTCCCATTCGCAGTTGGTGGCGCTGCCTATTCTGCCAAGGATGATCGTCTCTGAACTTGAGGGTTCCCTGTCCTATTTTAATTATAAGGAGCGCTGCATATTCTGCGATATCATCAGGCAGGAGATTAAGCAGAAAGAGCGTGTCGTCTGTCAAAATGATGATTTTATAACCATAACGCCCTTTGCTCCGAGAACGCCTTTTGAAATGTGGATATTACCAAAAAAACACTCCTCATCTTTCAGAAGAGACGACGATGCGTCGATGTACTCGCTTGCCAAGCTCTTTGGGGAAAGCCTTCGGCGACTCGATAGCTGCATTCCCAATGTGCCCTACAATTTTGTTCTGCATACGCAGCCGTTGCGGCTCGATTATATGGAACATTTCCACTGGCACTTTGAAATAGTACCGAAGCTCACGTCGATTGCCGGCTTCGAGTGGGGTTCGGGCTTCTATATAAATCCGATGCCTCCTGAAGAGGCTGCTCTGTTTTTACGCGAATCTCTCTAATTCAAGGAGAGGAAGTATGAAGAAGATATTGCTGGTCGACGATGAAGAGAATATCCGCTTTGTCTATGAGGAAGAGTTCAAGGAAGCCGGATACCATGTCACCTCAGTCTCCAATGGTATAGATGCTCTGGCCATTTTCGAAACCCAAAAACCGGATCTGGTAATACTCGACATACAGATGCCCGGGCTCAACGGCATCGAGGTCCTCAGGCGTATGAAAACCCTTGATTCTTCGGTACCTGTGATTCTGAGCAGCGCCTTTCCTGAATTCAAGCAGGATCTTGGCGCCTGGGCCTCGGACGAGTACATCGTCAAATCCGCCGATCTGCAGCAGTTGAAAGATGCCGTCGATCGACTGTTGAAAGAGCAGTGACTGCTCGTTATATGTGCATAAGCATTTCATCGTTTCTCTGCGTTTCACTATTCTTCACGGGGCTATGAAAGATATCCAGAGCCAGTTAGACCACAGAAGGGTCAATATCAAAAAGGTGGGCGTCAAGACCATCTCCTATCCAATAACCGTTCTGGACAAGCAAAATAACCATCAACACACCATCGCCTCCCTCAACATGTACGTGAACCTGCCCCATAAATTCAAGGGCACGCACATGAGCAGGTTTATCGAGATACTCAACCAGTTTCATGGTGAGATAGATCTTCGCAGCTTTCAAAAGATTCTTGAGGAAATGAAGGAGCGGCTCGATGCCGAGGCTTCTCATATAGAAATCTGCTTTCCCTATTTCCTGCGGCGCCCGCATTCGAGGGACGTTCTGAAAACAGGCCGTTATGACTGCCAGATGCATGGTTCTCTTGGCAACGACAGTGAGCTTGAGTTTCGTCTCAAGTTTCCCATTTTTCGTCCCCTGAAAAAACAGGATTTTCAGGGTATGCCCTATTCTCGTGGTCACTGGGGAAATTCGGTGGTCACCGTTCGCTTCAAAAGCTTCATCTGGATCGAGGACATCATTCACCTCGTTGAGCGTGCCATCTATACAACACACAAAAAGAAAGAGGATGACGTCGACCAGGTGTATTCGTTGGAAACCCTCTCACAAAAAATCTCCGAAAACCTCTCGACACAAAAAGAAATAAAGTGGTACTCTGTGCTGGTTGAAAATCTCAGTGAGGGATATTCCACCTTTGCCCTGCTCGAATCCGACACCAGTCACATCGGAACACCTTCATCCGGAAAATGATACCTACCTAAAATAACTATGAGCCACTTACTTTTTGAAATCGGCACGGAAGAACTGCCGGCAGGGTACATCGAACCTGCTCTTGCGCAGATGAGGGAAAAATTTACTGCCAAAGCGGATGATATGAAAATCGCTCACGGGCAGGTCCTCACCCTGGCGACGCCCCGCAGGATTACTCTTATTGTCCATGATCTTGCCGAAAAACAGGATGACATCAAAGAAGATATCATGGGACCCTCGGTGAAGGCCGGCCTTGATGAAAACGGCGAGCCAAGCAAGGCTGCCCTTGGCTTTGCCAGATCGAAAGGCGCTGCAGCGAAAGACTTGAAGGTGGTGTCGACGCCTAAAGGGGAGTATCTCATGCTTAGCCGGGAGACTGAGGGCAGAGAAACCCTCGATTTGCTGCCGGGTATGCTGCAGAAACTCCTTCTCGATTTAAGTTTTCCAAAATCCATGCGCTGGGGCAGCAACACACACTCTTTCGCCAGGCCGATTCAATGGCTGGTAGCCATATACGGTAATGTGCTGGTGGATTTCAGCCATGAGGGTATCACCACATCCAACAGCAGCAGGGGACATCGCTTTCTCAATAATTACGAGATTGCCCTCGAGAATGTTTCAACCTACAAGCAGCAGCTTGAAGAGGTCAATGTTATCGTCGACGCTGGCAGACGCAAAGAGATGGTGCTGCAAAGCATCAAAAAGGCCGTCGCGAATTCGCCGTCCCTTGCCGAAGGCGAGGTTTTTATCGATCAGGAACTGCTCGACACGGTCACCAACCTGGTTGAGATTCCCTGCGGTATCTGCGGAGAGTTCGATGTAAAATTTCTCACTCTCCCCGACGAGGTATTGATCACCTCGATGCGGGAACACCAGAAATATTTTCCGGTTGTCGATAAGAATGGAACTTTGTTACCCGGCTTTGTCGCCGTCAACAATACCATTACCGAGGATCAATCCCTGACCCGCAAAGGACATCAGCGGGTGTTGCGGGCGCGCCTGGAAGATGCGCTCTTTTTTTACAACAGCGACCGTGAACGCAAGCTGGAGGAATTTGTACCGGAACTTAAGGGTATCGTTTTTCAGTTGAAGTTAGGCACTATGCTGGAAAAGAGCGAGAGAATGATCAAACTTGCCAGGATGCTGGCAGAAAAGCTCGCACCAGACCATGTCGAAAGTGCCTGCAGGGCGGCGATGCTCTGCAAGGCGGACCTGCTGACGGACATGGTTGGCGAGTTTCCTTCCCTCCAGGGCGTCATGGGGGAGGCCTATGCCCGCCGTTCCGGTGAGAAGAGAGAAGTAGCCGCGGCCCTGCGTGAACACTATATGCCCAGACGCTCGGGAGGGGAACTGCCCGCTCACACTGAAGGCGCACTGGTCGGTCTGGCGGACCGGCTCGATACCCTCACCGGGTGTTTCGGCATAGGCCAGGTGCCTTCCGGTACTGCCGATCCCTTCGGATTGCGCAGGATATCATTGGCCATACTACACATAATCGCCGAAAGAGGATACACTCTGTCGCTGCGGGAAATACTCCACAAATCCTTGACACTTTACGGTAACAAAGTAGATGGCAGCTCCGCCACCGTCGACGCTGTTCTAAGTTTTGTCGAGGCACGCTACCGTAACGATCGCATTGCCAAAGGCGATGATGCAGGAGCTGTGGCCGCAGCAGTGGCCGTCGGTTTTGACGACGTCAACGATTGCACCCTGCGGATCACCGCACTTTCCAGCCTCAAGACCAACCCTTCCTTCGCCGTGCTGGCATCCTCCTACAAGCGTATCCGCAATATACTTAAAGACAATAATACCATCGATGTCGATGCCGACTTGCTTATCGAGAATGC
>JGI12210J13797_10079166_pt1 | contig 24940 bp, 22 predicted proteins | sample ElkSlonscriptome_3_FD_13797 | JGI IMG/M metagenome (IMG submission 13797)
AGCAGGCCTGCGATATCGGGATTTTCCGAGGGCCGCACGATGGCCGTTCCTACGGGGTAGACCTGCCCGTCCAGTGTAAGCTCGGCACCGGTGGCTCGGACTACCGCCCCTTCACGGAGTAGCTCGGTGACGGTGCCGGCGGTCCCGGCACCCCAGGGCATCAGCCATGCGACCACGCTGCTTTCGGACAGCGTGGGCGCCGGGCCCGGGTCATCGAGCGTCACAGGCTCACCGCCCTCTCCGGCGTCGCCTGGACCGTCCAGGAGCTCCACGTCCCACAGCATGGGGAGGTTCCAGGCGGTGACGTCGTAGATCTGGTCCCGCAGCCGGAGGCTGCGCCGGCGCAGCTGTTCCTCCACGAAGGTGGTGTCCATGGAGGTCTGGGGGTCCAGCATATTCCGGATGAGGCGGTGGGAGGACTGATTCAGCGGCACCACGAAGGTCGCCTGAGGATCGAGGATTCGATCGTCCAGACTCAGGGGCTGTCCAGGGCGGATCACCTGAACTCCGTTCCGCACCAGGGTCTCGGCCAGGCGTCGGGCCATGGACGGGTCGTGGGCGGAGTGCACGATATAGCTACGTCCTGTGCCGAGCTCCACCGACGAACGGTGATGCGCGGCGAACTCCCGTAGGAGTCGCTCCCGCTCCAACGCAGCCCACTCGGTTGTGGCGAAGGTAGCGGTGAAGTGCTGCAGGATCCCCTCCCCATACGTCAGGAGAGACCCGTCGTCACGACGGTAGGCCATCCCCCGGGCCGAGGCCTGCTCGAAGGTCATCCCGATGCCTCCCAACGCCATGGGCCAGGAGGTCCCGTACCCGGGGTAGAAGGCATCGTAGGTGTCCCGGTTGAAGTAGCGGAAGCCCCGGGCGTCGAAGTTCTCCGCCATCGCGGCTCCGGCCCGGCGCAGCGAGGCGTTCTGCTCATCCGTCGTCCACGGGTTGCCGGGCACGGCGTTGGGCGGGAAGTAGTAGCTCGAGTTTCCCCCCATCTCGTGGACGTCCACCAACACCTGGGAGGGCCACTGGCGAAGCAGGGCGACCCGGGCCCGGGATTCCATCTGCGTCTGGGCGAACCAATCCCGGTTCAGGTCGAAGAGGTAGTGGTTCGTCCGGCCTCCCGGGAAGGGCTCGTCGTGCTCTGCGGAGAGCGGGTCGTCGTCCACCCAGCGGCCTCGGGCCTGACGGGTGTTGAGGACGAAGCGCGCCCGACCGTCGGGATTCTGAGCAGGATCGATCAGGACCAGCGCGTTGTCGAGGATGGTCTCCGCTCGAGGCTCGCCCTGAGCGGCCAGCAGGTGATAGGCCATGGCCATGGCGGCCCCCGCAGAACTGATCTCGTTGCCGTGGATTCCGTGGACCAGAGACACCAGCACCGGGAGGTCGGCGATGACGGCGTCGACGTCGTCCTCCTCGAGGTTCGCGGGGTCGCTCAGCCTTTGGAGGCCGACCTGGACCTCATCCAGGCGGGCCATCGTGTTCGAAGACCCCACCAGCATGGCGATCAGAGGGCGGCCTTCCCAGCTCTTCCCGTACTCGATGAGGCGGGTGCGATCCGGGGCGGCCCCCGCCAGCGCGTGGAAGTATGAGACGATCTCGTCCGGAGCAGTGACCTCCTCCCGGATGGCATGACCGACCACCGACTCCAGCGTAGGGATGGCCGGATCGTAGGTGGTACCCGGGATGAACTCGGGGAGGGGCTCCCTGTCCATGGTGCCGGCGGGCACCACGGGCGTCTGCTGCCCTACCACGGGCGCAGATGCCAGGATCGACAGGGTCCCGAGAACAAACCCCGAAACGACGGGGCGGCGACGGGCAGGCACCATGTGCTTCGGTCGGGGAGGAGCGTCGGGTGTGTGAATCATGCGGGTAGCTGTGTGGGGAGGACGGGAAGGCCACTCTCCGTCTTCTCCCCGCTCACGGCAAGGCGGAGTGCCGCCGGTCCCGACTCGGATGTGACGCCGGAGGCGGCGTCGTGGAGCCACTCAGCCGGTCGAGATCCCTTCCGTCCGGTAGCGCGTCAGCGACGTTTCGCCGATCACGCGGAGCTCCCCGCCCAGGGGCAACTCGGCGTCCCGGGCCGTCTCCACGACCAGCACCGTCGCGAACGGGACTTGATGCCACCGCTCCACCACTCGTCGAGCCATGGAGGAGGTGTAGGGCGGGTCCACAAAGGCGACGCCGTAGGCGCTGGGCTCCACCTTCCCCAGGAAGTGGAAGACGTCCTTCTTGAAGATCCGGCATCGCTTCCGGAGGCGGAAGGCGGCGACGTTGGCCTTGAGGGCGTGTAGAGCCGCGCCCTGGCTCTCTACGAAGTCGGCGGTCTTCGCTCCCCGGGAGACCGCTTCGAGGCCCAGGGCCCCGGTGCCGGCAAACAGGTCGAGCACCCGAGCGCCGGGCAGCTCGGGAGTCACCCACTCCAATGCCGTGTCGCGCACCGCCTCGGAGGTGGGACGGACGCGTCCGCCCGGGGAGATCAGGTCCCGGCCGGCCCACCGCCCCTTCAGGATCCTCAAGGGTCTCAACCTCCTGCCACAGGAATGTGTCGTGAACGATCGGCGAGGGGAGAAGGTAAGAACCCGCCAGGTCCCGGGCCGCCGGGGGCCGGTGCCTCCCGCACCCGCCTCGTGGTTGGCCGACCCTCCCGTGCACCGAACCCTGCCAAGAGATCTCCATGAGAGCGTCGTCGCTACTCCTTCTCGCCCTCGTCGCCGCTTGTGGCGGTACCTCCTCCGAGCCAATGGCGGCCCCCATCGGCCCGGAGGAGCGCCCGGATCGCTCCCAGGACGAACCGCCTTCCTACGCTGACGTCATCACCGACGAGGCGGTGACGGATCCCGGCCTCTTCGACGTCCACCGGATCAACGACGACGTCTTCTACGAGATCCCGGTCGAGCAGCTGGGTCGGGAGATGCTCCTCCTTTCACGGGTGTCCGGAACGCCGGATGGCGCCGGTTACGGCGGCTCCAAGACCAACACCTCCGTGGTACGTTGGCAGCGGAAGGGGGAGCGGGTGCTCCTACGTCTGGCGAGCTACGAGAATGTCGCCGACAGCACGACCCCCATCGCCCAGGCTGTCCGAAATTCGAATTTCGAACCCATCATCCACTCCTTCGATGTCGAGACCTTTTCGCCGGACTCGGCTGCAGTGGTGATCGAGGTGACGGATCTCTTCACTACGGACGTCCCCGTCCTGGGGCTGCCGAGCCGTCGGAGGGAGGCGTTCGGAGTCCGCCGTCTCGACCCGGACCGGACCTTCATCGAGTGGGCCCGGAGCTTCCCCACCAACGTCGAAGTCCGTCGCGTCGTGACCTACGAGGCCACGGAGGCCCCGTCCAACTCCGCCACGAACACGATCACGGCGGAGATGCACCACTCCATGCTGGTCCTTCCCGAGGTGCCGATGCAGCCCCGCCTGTGCGACCCCCGGGTCGGCTTCTTCGACGTCGAGCTGGTGGACTACGGCCTGGACACGCAGCGGGCTACGGATCGGTGCTACATCACCCGCTGGAGGCTGGAGCCCAGCGACCCGGAGGCGTACGCACGGGGTGAGCTGGTGGAGCCGATCGAGCCCATCGTCTACTACATCGATCCGGCGACGCCGGAGCGGTGGCGCCCCTGGCTCAAGCAGGGTGTCGAGGACTGGCAGGTCGCCTTCGAGGCCGCGGGCTTCCGTAACGCCATCGTGGCCCGAGACGCTCCGACGCCGGACGAGGATCCGGAGTGGAGTCCCGAAGACGCTCGCTACTCGGTGATCCGCTATCTGGCGTCCGATGTCCAGAACGCTTCGGGTCCTCACGTCCACGACCCCCGGACCGGGCAGATCCTGGAGTCGGACATCCAGTGGTACCACAACGTCATGAATCTCCTGCGGAACTGGTTCTTCATCCAGACCGCAGCGGTGAACCCCCAGGCCCGGGGCGTGAGCTTCTCCGACTCCATCATGGGTGAGCTGGTGCGCTTCGTGAGCGCTCACGAGGTGGGCCACACGATCGGCCTTCAGCACAACATGCAGTCGTCGGCGGCCTACCCCGTGGACTCTTTGCGGACGCGCTTCACCTGCACTATGGGGGTGGCGCCGTCGATCATGGACTACGCCCGCTTCAACTACGTGGCGCAGCCCGGTGACGACACCTGCCTCATGCCCCTGGTCGGACCCTACGACACGTTCGCCATCGAGTGGGGCTACCGCCGGCTCCCCGGGGCGTCCATGACCGAGGAAGTCGCCACACTCAACGCCATGGTGGCAGAGATGCAGGAGGATCCGGTCTACCGCTTCTCTTCGCCGAACGGAGAGGATCCCACCGCCCTGACCGAGGCCATCGGGGACGACGCCATGAGAGCCTCGGAGCTGGGAGTGGAGAATCTGAAGCGCATCATCGACAACCTGGACAGCTGGACCTACCAGGAGGGGCAGGACTACGACCAGCTCGAGGAGCTGTTCGGCAACGTGGTGAGCCAATGGAATCGATACACCGGCCACGTCCTCGCAAACGTCGGTGGAGTGGTCCAGACCCGGAAGCGTCAGGGGCAGGAGGGCGGCATCTTCGCTCCCGTGGACGCGGACCGTCAGGCCCGGGCCGTGGAATATCTGAACCGCCAGGTCTTCGCCACGCCGGAGTGGATGCTCCAGCCGGATCTCCTGGACCGCTTCATGGGCTCCGGGGTGCCGGATATGGTCCGGGGGCGTCAGGTGTTCGCCCTGAATGGTCTCTTGAACGTGGACCGGATGAAGCGTCTGGTGGAGCAGGAGGCCTTCGGCGGTGACGTAGCGTACGGGCTCGGGGAGATGCTCGCCGACCTCCGGGAGGGCGTGTGGGTCGAGGCCTACTCCGGTCAGGCCACCGACCCGTACCGCCGCAACCTCCAGCGGGCCTACCTGGACCGGATGGCCGAGCTCATGGAGGACGAAGACGCCCTGGAGACCGATGTGGCGCCCTTCGTTCGCGGCGAGCTTCGCACCCTCCGGGAGCAGCTCGAAGGCGCGGCGCCGACGCACGAGGCCACCGCCCTCCACTACGTCGACGCCGTAGCGCGGATCGACGAGGTGCTGGACGTGGCCTGAGGTCCTGAAACGGCTCAGGGGCCCGGGAGATCAACGCTCCCGGGCCCGGCCGTGTCCTACACTCTGTACCGGAAGTCCCACGACTTGGCCCGAGGCAGGCCCCCGGCACTGACGGTCTGAGACCTCCGCGTCGATCCCCCGCGACCCCCCCTAAATGCCGCAATCCCTCGTTCGTCGTACCCTGCTGCCCGTCGTCCTCCTCGCCCTCTCGCTCCTCCTCACCGCCACCGTCGACGACGCCGAGGCCCAGACCTCCGAGGGCGGCGTCGTCCTCGACGGGAGGAGCCGGAACGGCGTCGCCGTGGACCTCCAGGCCCTCCCCCTGGGCCCCGACATCGACGTCGACATGGACGGGGTGCTGTCCGAGGATTTCTGGGCTCGTGCGATCCCCATCGACGACTTCACCCAGCAGGTTCCCGTGCAGGGCGCCGATCCGTCCCAGCGCACCGAGATCAGGGTCGCCTACGACGAGGACGCCTTCTACATCGGGGCCATGCTCTTCGACGATCCCGAGGAGATCCTGGCCTATCAGATGCGCCGGGATGAGGGGCTGGGCACCGACGACCGCTTCATGTGGATCCTGGACACCTTCCGGGACGGGCGTACCGGGTACTTCTTCGAGATGAACGCCAACGGCCTCATGGGCGACGGACTCATGGGGGGCGGCGGGGGTGGCGGTCGCATCAACAAGAGCTGGGACGGCATCTGGGAGGGCCAGGTGGCCCGGCTCCCCAACGGCTGGTCGGTCGAGGTCCGCATCCCCTTCCGGACCATCAACTTCGATCCTCGGGCCGATACCTGGGGCATCAACTTCCAGAGGACCGTACGCCGGACCAACGAGGAGATTCTCTGGAGGGGCTGGTTGCAGAACCAGGGGCTGTTCAACCCCGTCTTCGCCGGTCAGGTCACGGGGCTCCAGGATCTGTCCCAGGGCATCGGCCTCGAGGTGAAGCCGTACGTCACACAGGGGTGGCGCCAGGTCACGGCCAACGAGGACCCCACCGACTACCCTGGCGACATCGGGGGGGACCTCACGTACAGCATCACCCCGGGACTTCGGGCCGCCGTCAGCTACAACACGGACTTTGCCGAGGTGGAGGTCGACCAGCGACTCATCAACCTGACCCGTTTTCCCCTCCGGTTGCCCGAGCAGCGGGACTTCTTCCTGGAGGGGTCCGGGGTCTACTCCTTCGCTCCTCGCAGCGGACCCACGCCCTACTTCTCCAGGCGGATCGGGCTGGAGAGCGGGCAGGCGATCCCGATCCAATATGGGGGTCGTCTGGGCGGACAGGCCGGCCCCTTCGAGCTGGGCTTCATCCAGGTCGGGACCAACGCGGTGGGGATCGGACCCGAGCTGCCAATGGAGGACGGGGTCCCCCGGGAGCAGTTCACCGTGGCCCGGGTGAAGCGCCGATTGTGGACTCAGTCCGCCGTGGGGGCGATCTACACGCGGCGGGGGACTTCGCCGCTTCCTGGCGGCGAGGGTGTCGAGGTTCGACACACCGCCGGGGTGGATGTCGACCTCAAGACCGCCTCCTTCCTGGGCAACAAGAACCTCGAGTTCGAGGGTTTCTTCGTCTGGAACTCGAATCCGGAGCCGGCGGAGGACCGGACCACCTCGGAACTCACCGCCCGGGGCTTCCGGCTCAACTTCCCCAACGATCGCTACCAGGCCCACCTCTCGTACCGGGAATTCGGGGACCACTACAGCCCCGCTGTCGGCTTCGTCCGCCGAAACAACTTCCGCCGGATCGAGCCCCGGATCGCCTGGGCACCGCGGCCCCAGTCCATCGCCTGGCTGCGCCAGGTGGAGTGGTCGCTCCAGTACCGCCAGCTGAGCGACCTGAAGACAGGCCGGATCCTGGAGCGGACCTGGGACTTCGGGCTTCTGGAGATGAATTTCGAGAGCCAGGACCGCCTCGAACTCCAGGCCACCCGACAGTACGAATTCCTGGATCAGGAGTTCGATCTGGACGGCATCCCGATCCTGCCGGGGGACTACAACGTCTGGGGGCTGAACTTGCGGGGAAACACGGCGAGTCGGCGCCGAGTGTCGCTCCGGGGCGGCCTGGGCTGGGAGGAGTTCTGGGACGGGACCCGGTGGAGTTACTCCGCCGACGTCTCGTTTCGACCGGCGGTGGGCTACCAGTTCGCCGTGGAGTATGAACACAACGACATCGACCTCCCCCGGGGTGCCCTGAGCACGAACGTCGTCCGGTTCGATGGAGCCTGGGATATCAGCCCCTGGGCCTCGGTCACGAGCAACGTCCAGTGGGACGACATCTCCGACACCGTCGGCCTCTTCGCCCTCTTCCGTTGGATCGTGCAGCCGGGGAACGAGATCTTCTTCGTCTACAACCACAACTGGCAGCAGTTCGGTGCGGGCGAAGACGTCCTCGACCGACGGTTCGCCACCCTGTCTCGTGGGGCGACGCTGAAGGTGAACTACACCTGGCGCTGGTAGGGAAGGTCAGGGAACTCGACTCCGGAATCGGGTAGATTCCCGAGCATCTCATCCCCAATCAAGGAGCACGCATGAAGCGTTGGCTCACCACCGGTCTACTTACCGGGACTCTCGCCGCATTCGCTGCGGTGCCGGGCTCTGCGCAGGAGATCGACCTCATGGACGTCGGCGAGATGGCGCCGGACATCGAGTTCGTCGGGGCGTCTGCCGACGGCGTGATGGAAGGCACTCGCCGCCTGAGCGAGTATCGCGGCGAGACCGTGGTTCTCGCCTTCTTCTTCCGCGCCCGAACGCGTGGCTGAACGATTCAAATGCAAGCGTACCGTGATCAGTACGCACGTGTGTTCAACGACGGTGAGGATGTGACTCTGATCGGCATCTCCACCGATTCCGCCGAGGAACTCGCTTCCTGGGCGGAGGACGAGGACTTCCAGTTCATGTTCGGGAGCGATCCTGAGAGCTCGGCGTACTCCGCGTTCGGCGGTGACCCCCGGGACAACGGGATGGTCGGGAGTCGGGCGGTGATCGTGGTGGATCCGGAGGGTCGGATCGCCGAGGTGATGCCGCAGTTCAACCCGGTGGACCCCTCCGAGTATGATGCCCTGGCTGAAGCGGTGGACGCCGCAGCGGGGACGGAGGACTAGCCGGACAGCCAGCGTTCCGAAGGCTCCGGCGGTACTGTCGAGTTCTTCGAATCTGGAGTGGGCGGGCGGCCGGAGCAGATCCGGTCGCCCGCTCGTGCCTTCGGGAACTGGCACGCCGGCGCGCCAGGGCCCAGCTTGGGCGCCTTACCCAACCGGAGCCGCTTCACATGACCGATCGCCCCTCGGGCCCGCTGTCTCGCCGCGCGTGGCTGACGACCACCTCCGGCGTCGTCGCAGCCGGCCTCCTCAAGACCCAGGCCGACGCCATGCGCCTCGACGCCCGGGAAGCCCCGTCGGAGGGTAGAGCCCTCGAATCCCAGGCCCCCCCGGATCCAACCTCGATCCCGGGGAGACTCGTCTCGGAGCTCGGCTCCCGGGCCCCGGCCGAGCAGCCTCGGCGCCTTCTCCGGGCTCAGGCGATCTCCAGCTCTTCCCGCACCCCGCTGGAAGACCTGATGGGGATCATGACCCCGGCGGATCTCCACTTCGAGCGGCATCACGGAGGCGTGCCGGACATCCGGGTCGAGGACCACGAACTCCTGGTCCACGGGATGGTGGAACGCCCGATGGTCTTCCGGATGTCGGATCTGAGACGCTACCCCCAGGTGTCCCGGATCCACTTCATCGAGTGCTCTGGAAACGGTGGGGGCGCCTATGCCCGGGACCGTATGCCCACCGAGATCACCCCCCAGGCGCTGGACGGACTCCTGAGCACCAGCGAGTGGACCGGTGTGCCGGTCTCCACGATTTTCCGGGAGGTGGGGGTGAGGCCTGGGGCCTCGTGGGTCCTGGCCGAGGGCGCCGACGCTGCGGTCCTGGCCCGGAGTGTGCCGTTGGAGAAGATGATGGACGACGCGGTGTTGGCGTACGGCCAGAACGGCGAGGCCATCCGGCCGGAGCAGGGATACCCCCTGCGCCTCACCCTCCCGGGGTGGGAGGGGAATACCCAGGTGAAGTGGTTGCGGCGCCTCGAGATCAGCGACCGGCCCACCATGACCCGGGAGGAGACCTCGAAGTACACGGACCCCTTGGAGGGGGGGCGGGCGCGTCAGTTCTCGTTCACCATGGACGCCAAGTCCCTCATCACCTTCCCCGCCTACCCCTACGTCCTCCCGGATCCGGGGTGGTGGGAGATCCGCGGGCTGGCCTGGACGGGGCGGGGCAGGATCGATCGGGTGGAGGTGAGCACCGACCGGGGCCGCTCCTGGGTCCAAGCCGAGCTACAGCCGCCGGTCCTCCCGAAGTGCACCGTCCGCTTCCGCCACCTCTGGAACTGGGACGGTCGGGAGACGGTGATCCTGAGCCGGGCCGTAGACGAGACCGGATACGTGCAGCCCACCGTGGAACAGCTCTGGGAGGCTCGGGGCGAGCGGACCTCCTACCACCAGAACCATCAGCGCGCCTGGCGGATCTCAAGGAACGGCGAGGTCACCTTCGGGCTGGGGGAGCTGGTATGAGGGCTCGGTGCGGAGTGCTGGTCGCCGGGGTGATCTTCGGACTGGTCGCGTGCTCTCCCGACGAGGAGGCAGCGTCTCGTGGCCCGGTGTCCGGTGCCCCCGCTGTCCCATCCGGGTCGACGGCCGCCGAGTCGGACGACCGTGGGGATCTCGTGCAGCCCCACGCTCTCCCCGAGGGGGCTCCGGAGCGGTTCGCCTTCGGAGTCGAGGCGTCCCCGGCTCGGGTGGCGGCGTGGGACATCGATGTGAAGCCCGACGGAGAGGGTCTTCCACCGGGTCAGGGAACGGTGGCGGAGGGGGAGGTCGTCTACCAGACCCATTGCGTGGCCTGCCATGGTCTGACCGGCGTGGAGGGCCCTAACGACCGGCTCGTGGGGACGGCACCGTGGAGGGACTGGCCCACGGACCGGGCCGTGGGCAACTACTGGCCGTATGCCACCACCCTCTACGATTACATCCGCCGGGCCATGCCTCAGACCACCCCGGGGACACTGAGCGCCGATGAGACCTACGCGGTCATAGCGTACCTGCTCCACCTCAACGAGGTGGTCCCGGCGGGGGCGGTCATGGACGCCGAGGCACTTCCTGCTGTGACGATGCCCGCTCGGGACCGCTTCGTGCGAGACGACCGGCGAGGGGGTGCGGAGGTGCGCTAGGTCAGCGTTCGCTGCTCAGAACCGACTCGACCTCGCCGACCAGATCCTGACTCGGACCCACGCCGGTGTAGGCGATCTTCCCGTCTCCGTCCACCAGGACCACGATGGAGGTGGCGGCGGCCTGGTAAGCACGAACGGCCTCTCCGTTTCCGTCCCAGAGGTAGGGGAATCCAGCACCATGCTCCTCGACGTGGCGCCGGACCCGACGCTGGGACTGGGCCACGGCCACCGCGACGGCGACGACCTGAACCTGATCGCCGAAGCGCTCATGAACCTCGTCGATAGTGGGCTGGAGCGCCTCACACTGCTCGCACCAGCTGGCCCAGAACTCGATGAGGCCGGGCCGTCCGTCCAGGACTTCCAGGAGCTGGACCTCGTTGCCGTCCAGGTCTTCCAACGTGACATCCGGCGCCGTCGTTCCCAGCGCGAGGCTCACCCCCGACTGACCGGAGGCCTCTCCTGCTCCGAAGAGGAGCGTGGCCGTCAGGAAGAGGACCGAGGCCAGGGGGCGGCGACGGAATCGGGAAGGGGGGGCAGATTGAGTCATCACCAGTTGTATCCGGCCTGGAAGAAGTAGTACTCGGCCATCCCGAGCATGATCAGCGCGGCGGCCCGCTTCATCCACACCATCCAAGGCCCCGACTTCGGAAGCTTGGCGATAGTGCCGGAGAAGAGGCCGACCACGACGAGCAGCGCGGTCATGCCGAGGGAAAAGACGAAGAGGTAGACGAAGCCCATGAGCCCAGCCTGGGTCGCGGCGACCCAGGTCAGGACCACGGCGAAGGCCGGGGCGCCGCAGGGGGCGGCCACGACGCCCGATGTCGCACCCAGGAGGAACACCGCCCCATAGGAGCCGCCATCCCGGTTCGCTGCCCACGCCATGAGTCGGCGCGGGACCGGTACAGGGAAGACGTCGAGCATGAAGAGGGCGAAGAGGAGGAGGAGATTGCCGATGGCGAGCCGGGCCCAGGGAGAGGCGCTGACGGTTCCGAAGAGGGTGCCCGTCATCCCGGCGATCAGACCCAGGAAGGCGTAGAGGAGCGCCATTCCCACCACGTAGGTAAGTGTGAGACCGAGGGTCCGGCCTCGGCTCTGGTCCTCCTTCGCCGTTCCCGTGATGACCGAGGCGGTGATCGGGATCATGGGATACACACACGGCGTCAGGCTCGTGAGGATTCCCGCACCGAACAGCGTCGCCGTCGCAAGGAGGGGGCTCGCGGAGAGAGACTCGGAGAGTCCGGCGGCGGTGTCGAGTTGCAGAGAGATCAACGGGTGGTCCGGTAGGTCGGTTGGAGCCGGTCGCAGGGTGAACACCCCGTCCAAGGCACGTGTTCCTGAGCCCCGAGCCTGCGGGATGGGCGGAAAGCCATGTCCGCAGGGTATATTCCATGGGAACCCGAAAGAGGCACGACGCCCCGTTCAGACTCGAGGGAGGGGGGTCGGCCTCGGACCCTCGATCCCCCTCCGCGCTGTGGCGCCGGGGGTCGTCCCCTGGAGCTCCTCCATGGCCCTGTCTTCCGCGTTGCCCAACGGTTCCTTCCTCTCCGATCCCCATTCCGTGGCTCACCGGGGGCCGTCGCCCTTTCGGCGGGCCCGGATCGTGGAGCTGGCCCTCGCCCTGAGCGTGGCCGGGGGAGCCGAGCCGGCGTCGGGCCAGGAGCGCTCCGTCCTCTCCCTGCTGGATACCCAGGGTCGTGTCCTCGCCGCCGACGGGGCCGGCCACGGAGGGCAGCTGACGCGGAACGACTTCGTGACCGGGCCGGGACAGCGAGTTCAGGCCTGGGCGCTGGGGGGGATTGCCGGCCCGGCGCAGGTCGACCTGACCTCCGAAGACTTCGACGCCTATCTGTACGTACTGCCCGGCGAAGGCGGCGAGATCCTCGTCGACGACGATTCCGGCGGGGATCTCAACTCCCGGGTCTGCCTGGATGAGGGGGGGGCGTACACCGTGGTGGCCGGTTCCTTGGGCGGGGGGACCGGGGCCTTCACCCTCAGGGTCGCGCCGGATCCCGATGGACTGTGCACGTCTGGCGGCGAATGGGGCTTCTCCAGCGAGGGCGAGACATCTGAAGCCCTGGAGGCCGTCGTTCCTCAGGGGAACCTGGCTGTCCCGGGCACGGAGACGTTCCGGTTCGACGGGAGCGAGCCCCAGGCGGAGGGGCGACCCCTCCGGGCCTGGACCGTTCAGGGCGAGGAGGGGGAGCGCTTCGCCCTGACCCACCGATCTCCCGGGGTCGACACGTACCTTTACCTGGCCGGGCCCGGGCTCACCGAGGTTCTGAGGGACGACGACAGCGCCGGGGATTTCGATGCACGTCTCTGCGTCGAGTTGCCCCAGTCCGGGGAGTATACGGTTTACGCCGCACCGTTCGGCTTCGATGACCTGGGGGCTCTCCACCGGCTGGAGACCGCCGGTGGTGCCGACGCAGAGATGGCCTGCGACGGCTCCTTCGCCTCGTCGCCGGCGGTGGTGGTCCAGCGGCTCCTGGCTCTGGATACGCAGGGACGGGCGATCGCCGTGGGTGACGAGGCGGATGGGATCCTCTCCCTGGCCCAGGCTCACCCCGAGTCCGGGGAGCCCCTCCAGGGCTGGAGGCTCGACGCGACCCCAGGCACCCGGGTCTTCGTCGACGTGGTCTCGGACGACTTCGATGCCACGGTCCATGTTGCTTGGCCCGGCCTCGACGAGGAGCTCATGAATGACGACTTCGGCTCCGGATGCAACAGCCGCCTCGACTTCATGGTGCCTGCCGGCGGATCCGTCGTGGTCTTCCCCGGTGCGTGGTCCACTAGCGGGCAGGGAGCCTTCCTGCTCCGCGCATCCACTGATCCCGGCCCTCTGGAGGAAGGGGGCTGCGCCGGCGGCGACTTCGACCTCGGGGGTGATCTCGGCGGGGGCTTCGGGGCGGGAGCGGCCTCCTGGGAGATGGTCGGCCGCTTCGCCGCCCCCGGGGAGAGCCTGACGGTAGGGACGGAGCAGGAGGTGATGTTGGACCACGACTCGACCTCCGTCGTTCAGGGAATCCGAGCCCGTGCCTGGGAGGTGGTGACCCGAGACCCGGGAGGTTGGATCGTCGAGGCCTCTTCGGACCAGGTGGATCCGGTGCTCTACGTCATGGGGCCGTCGTTGAGCGAGCCCCTCTTCGATGACGACTCGGGTGGATCGCTGAACGCCCGAGTCGAGGTCCCCGGCGCAGAGTCAGGTCCCTGGGTGGTCGTGGTCGGAGCCCTCGGAGGCGAGGTCGGATCGGTTCGTGTCCGGGTCCTACGACAAGGCGGGAACTGACCCCTGTGGATGGCCGTCAGACCAGTGGATCGCGCCGCTCCTCAGGTACGCCCTCTCCGGTCCACTCCAGCCCCTCCCGGTCCCAGCCACCCCTCGTTGCAGCCCCGGCGTAGGTGTCTTCCAGGAAGGCGAGGAGCGTGGCGTCGGGATCCTCCGCCCTCTGGACCGCCTCATAGGGCAGGACCCACTCCCCGAGCTCATCGACCCACTGAGCCGCCTCCGGACGCACCGAGCACTCGGAGAAGCCCTCCGGAGAGGGATACGCGTACGAGTAGAAGATCGGGTGCGGGTGCGACTCGCCGCCGGGCCAGAAGCCGGCGCTGCTGACCTCGTGGGAATACGCCTCCCGGGTTATCCAGTCCGGGAGGTTCGGGAATCCACCGGGATGTGTCGGGGCGGTGCGACCGCTGAATCGTGTCACGGCGTGGTCGAAGCTACCCCAGAAGAAGTGGACGGGACTGCACTTCCCGACGAAGCCCGACCGGAAACGGTGGAAGACCCGGTCTACCTGAACGAGGGCGTGGAAGAAGCGGGTCACGGCCTCGGCGTCGTAGGCGTGGTGCTCCGTGTCCTCGGCGAAGGGGATCGCGTCGGCCACCTCGTTGGGGGTGGGATCGATCTCCGTGGCGAGGTCCAGCTCCTCCAGGACCCTCGACGTCTGCTTGTAGAAGGCCGCCACGGTCATGGGGACCAGGTCGAAACCGGCGCGGCCCCGGGGGCTCTCGACCCGAAGCTGATGGGAGAGCAGATCCAGGTCGATGCTGAAGGCCTCCGGGGGCGCAGGGATCGCTCCGGTGGTGAGACCCCGTGGGGTGGTGTACAGGGTGACGTGCCAGGAGTGGTTCACCCACGGCGTGCGGGCGGTGCGGACCTTCCCAACGATCTGCGTCCAGCGGTGCAGGGTAGCGATGGTGTCGGCCCAGTCGGCGTAGGGCAGGGCGGGCCAGGCGTTGGTCGAGGGGCTGTGTCGGGACATGGGAGGCCGAGGCAGGGGGAGGGCCGAGAAAGGGCGGGGTGGAACAGGCCCAGGAGACCGGCCTTATGATACAGGCGCGAGAGACAGACCAGAGACACGGATAAGGCGCAGCTACACCGATCAGGATAGCTTGTCCATCCGAGGCGGCCACCCCTGGACAAGGAGGCGATGGATGGAGAACGCTGGTGCGCGCCCCAGGGGTCGCTTCTGGATCCGTCCGGCCGCCGCGGGGCCGCGTTGGGGCTTGGGACTTCTGGTCCTCGGTGTCGCGGCGTGCGGAGATCCGCTCCCACGGAGCGCCGATGTCGGGCCCGAGCCCGAAGCGCCCTCCGCTCTCGAGGCGATTCCCGACACCCAGTGGGTCCGCCTCACCACCGGCCTATCGGAGAGCGGCGGCTACTTCGACACCGACAACCTGATCTCCAACGAGACCTCCTACCTCCACGTTCTCGGGCCCATGGAACGGCTGGGCGTCCAGGGTGGCGTATATGTGGGTGTGGGCCCGGACCAGAGCTTCAGCTACATGGCGCAGCAGCGTCCCGAGCTGGCCTTCATCGTTGATATCCGGCGGGACAACCTCCTCCACCACCTCCTCCTCAAGGCGCTCTTCCACGAGGCGGAGCGTAGGATCGACTATCTGGCTCTGCTCTTCGGGCGTGGGCTCCCGGAACGGGTCGATTCCGCCGGAGCCGAGGCCCCCGGGCGCGACCCTTGGTCCGAGGCGGACGCCGGGGTCATGTTGGAGGCGCTGGCCACCGCTCCGGGAGGGTCCGGCTCCAAACAAGCCGCCGAGGCCTGGACGCGACTCCAGGAGCGGATCGTTTCCTTTGGCTTTCCCCTGGAACCCGGGGATCTGGAGATCATCCAGGGCTTCCACTCCGCCTTCGTCCGGGCTGGAGGCGCACTTCGCTTCACCAGCCACGGCCGCCCACCGCGCCCCTACTACCCCACCTTCGCGCAGCTCCTGACCGAGACGGACCTGGAGGGGCGGCGAGGGAGTTATCTGGCCAACGAAGGGGCTTTCCGGTTTCTGGACGCCCTCCAGGAGGCGAACCGGGTGATTCCGGTGGTCGGCGACCTTGCGGGGCCCTCCGCCCTGGTGGCGATCGGGGACGACGTGCGGGCCAGAGGGCTCACCGTCCGTGCGTTCTACACCTCCAACGTGGAGTACTACCTGATGCGGAGCGGAACCTTCGCCGGGTTCGCCGCTGCCGTGGCCGGGCTACCCGTGGATCGGTGGAGCGTGCTCATCCGGAGTGTCTTCCCCAACGCAGGCCGCCACCCCCACGCCGTCCCCGGCTATTACTCCACCCAGTCCCTCGTTCGACTGGAGGACGTCCAGCAGGCCCTGACCGACGGGGGCTACTCGGGCTACCGAGACCTGGTCACCCGGGACGCCGTTCCCCTCGTCGAGCCCCCTGAATCCTGACCTGTCCCCAACCGTAGAGTCGGGTGCATGCAGCCATGGCTTCGCATCCTCGGAATCATCCAAACCAGGACCCACAATGACCTACACCAACGAAAGCGACCACGCCTCCCACGACGCTCAGGATGAACACCGAGAGCGCCACGAGACGACCGGGGATCGCCTGCTGGAGACCGTCCGCCGGTTGGTCCGAGAAGGGAACGCCCGACGGATCACGATCCGGAACCAGGACGACGAGGTGGTGCTGACCTTCCCTCTCGCTGCCGGAGTCGTCGGAGCAGCTCTCCTCCCGGTCTGGGCCGGGATCGGCGCCGTTGCCGCTCTCCTGGGAAACTGCTCCATCGAGGTCGAGCGGCGACCGGAGGGGCGACTTCCCGAGGATGAAGAGGAGTAGCCCTCCGCGACGGCCTCCCGGGGCTCGAGGGACGTGTTCCTCGAGCCCCGGCGCCTAGCCTCCTCCGGTGGCTCAGCCCGCCTGCTCGGCGGCCATGGCCACGACGCTCTGACCTCCGACGCCGACTCCCGCGTCGAGATCGGCGATGGATGTGCCTCCGTAGCCATGGGTCCAGAACAACTCCACATCTCTATCCAGCACCTCGTCCCGGTCGAACGCACGGGGCGGTCCCACGGTGCTCTCCGGATGGTGTGAGGGAAGGGATCCTACCGGACCACACCCGTTGTTGAACGTACGGGCAATACCGTGGAGTCGCCTTCTCCCTGAACCTCCTTTCCCCCAAGGCCCCCCGGCACCATCCTCTCCTGATGCCAGAGCTCCCCGAGGTGGAGACGTACCTGAAGGCCTTTCGCGCCCGGATCGTGGACCAGCCCCTGGAGGCCGTCCGGGTCCGCTCCCCCTCCCTCGTGCGGACCTTCGATCCCCCCCTTTCGGAAGCTACGGGCCGCCGCGTACTCGCCGTGTCCAGACTGGGCAAGCGGATCGTGTGGCACCTGGAGGGCGAACTGCACCTGGTGATCCACCTCATGGTCACGGGTCGCTTTCACCGACGGAAGCCCGGGGCGGCGGTACCGAAGAAGCACGCCCACGCCGCCTTCGACTTCCCTCAGGAGACCTTCCTCCTCACGGAGAGGGGGATCCGGAAGAAGGCGTCCCTGCACCTGGTCCGGGGTGGCGAGGCATTGGAGGAGCTCGACCCAGGGGGCCTCGAGCCGCTGGAGATCTCCCTCGCGACCTTCGGCGAGCGACTGGTTCGGGAGAACCGGACGTTGAAGCGGGTGCTCACGGACCCACGGATCTTCTCGGGCATCGGCAACGCCCACTCCGACGAGATGCTCCACCGGGCGGCGCTCTCCCCGGTGCAGCGGACCCGGAATCTGTCCCCGGGCGAGGTAGCGCGCCTCTTCGAAGCGGTGCAGGAAGACCTGCGGCGGTGGACCCGGCTCCTGGCGGAGGAGACCGGGGAGTCATTCCCGGAGAGGATCACGGCCTTCCACCCCCAGATGGCGGTGCATGGACGCTACGGTGAGCCCTGCCCGGTGTGCGGAGACCCGGTGCAGCGCATTGCTTACGCCGAGCGGGAGACCAACTACTGCGCCACCTGCCAGACCGGAGGAAAGCTCCTGGCGGACCGGGCCATCAGCCGTCTCCTGGGCGAGGATTGGCCCAGGACCCTGGAGGAGCTCGAGGAGCACCGGGACGAGCGGCGTGCCGGCGGGAATACTCCCGGCTGACGGGCTGACGGGCTGACGGGTTCCGGCGGCGAAGGGCGCATGCCCTCTCGGTGCGCCTCCCAGGCGACCCTGGATCTAGCCGTTCGCCGGCGGCGCCGGCATCGACCCCCGGCTCATGAGGACCGACGACCCACCGACCCGGACCCCCTGGGCCAGATCCCCATCCGTGTCGATGCTCAGGAAGAGTTGGGATGGCCGCCCCATCTCCAGCCCCTGCTCCACCACCCAGGAATGAGTGCCGGCGGGAACCCGGGAACCCAGGTACGCTCCGAGAGCGGCGGCGGCGCTGCCTGTGGCGGGATCCTCCGGCACGCCGGCGTCCGGGGCGAACATACGGACGTGGAAATCCACGGCCTCCCCTCGCCCACCCGGGGCCACGAGGTACGCCCAGCGGCTGGGGGATCCGGCAGGCAGCACGTGTCGCCACACCGAGGTGTCCAAGGCCGCTGATTCCACGGCCTCCACGTCCCGGAGCGGAAGGACGAGATAGGGGAGGCCCACGGAGGCGAAGGCGGGCTGGAGCCGAGTCGTGGCTCCCACCGAGGTGCCCACCGCCCCCACCGCCTCCGGCGGCACGGACACCAGCGCCGCCAGCTGCTCCAGGCTAGCGTCGACCGGCGCCCCCCAAGGCTCCCCTGCCGCCGTGAGCTCGGCGGACACGGGGCGACCCACCTCGCACCGGACGCTCACCTTCACCGGCCCGACCTCCTCCTCGAGTACGATCTCCCCCCCGTCGTCGCCCAGCGTCACCTCACCGGAGGCGACGAGGTAGAAGGCCGTACCCACCGTCGGGTGGCCGGCGAAGGGAACCTCCCGACCCGGCGTGAAGATGCGCACCCGCCGGGTGCCCTCCGGCGTCTCGGCGGGGAAGATGAAGACGGTCTCGGAGAGATTCATCTCCTGGGCGATCTTCTGCATCCGAGCTGTGTCGAGGCCCCGGGCCCGGGGGAAGACGGCCAGGGGGTTGCCGGCAAAGGGGGTGTCCGTGAAGACGTCCAGGGTCCGGTAGTCGAGCTCCACGAGGGCCTCCTGTGTTCTGGCGATGGGTGGGGGGGTGATGCCGATGCGGCCCAGCCCCGCGCCGAGCAGGAAGTGACCGATCCGACTCCGCAGGGGGTGAGGCCGGTGGAAAGCTACCCACGCCGTACGTCCGTTCATACCATCCTCCATGCTACTCTCGCTCCGCATCGATCCCGTCTGCTCGCCTGATGCGAGGACCGGCGAGCCCTCGACTTCGACAGCTCGAGGCATGGATGGGGACTACCCCTTCAACGTGCCGGCGCTGGGCGGCGTAGGGGAGGTCGAGCTGGGCGCCGCAGTGACCTTCCTGGTGGGAGAGAACGGGTCCGGGAAATCGACCCTGCTGGAGGCTCTGGCGGTGGCCACCGAACTCCCGACGATCGGCGCACAACCCTCCCACCGGGACCCGACCCTGGCAGCGCCCGCTCGACTTGCCGAGCGCCTGCGGCTGGCATGGCGGCCTCGCCTCTCTCGGGGCTTCTTCCTCCGGGCCGAAGACGTCTTCGGCTTCATCCTGGGCCTCCGGGATCAGCGCCGGGAGCTGCAGCGGGACCTGGAGGCGACCAAGGGACGCATGGCTGGCGCCTCCGCCTACGCCATGGGGCTCGCTCTGGGACCGCTTCGGGGGTCCATCGGCGCCATGGACCAGCGCTACGGTCGCAACCCCGATGCCCGTTCCCACGGAGAGACCTTCCTACACCTCTTCCGGGATCGGATCGTCCCCCAGGGGCTGTACCTGCTCGACGAGCCCGAGGCCGCGCTGAGCCCGGCGAGCCAGATGGCGCTGGTCACGATCATGGCCGATGCCGTGGCCCAGGGGAGCCAGTTCGTCATCGCGACCCATTCGCCGCTCCTCCTGGCCATCCCCGACGCCCGCCTCCTCTCCTTCGACTCTGCGCCGTTGGAGGAGGTGGCGTGGGAGGACCTGGAGGCGGTGAGGCTCTGGCAGGACGTGCTGTCGGCACCGGAGCGATTCATGCGGCTGCTGTGGCAGCCCGAGGGGTGAGAGGGCCCTACCGCATCCACGCCTCGGTGAAGAGGAGGATGCCGCCGATGGGGTACTGGATCGACTCGTTCCGACCGAGGATCACGACGCTTTCGACGACCTCCAGAGGGATGTTGTGCGACCAAGCCGGGTTCATCTGCATTCCGTTCAGGAAGACCGGGGTGCAGTCTCCCCGGATCTCGAAGCAGTAGCTGTCCCCCTGCGGTATCACAGTCAAACCCGGGAGGCTCGCCCACTGCAGCATGGCGGGGATGTCCCGACCCCGCTCCCAGTTCGCGATGATCTCGTCCCGTAAGATCGGATCGACCCGAAGTGACTTCGGATCCACCCCGATCAGGAGTCGGATCTGCCGACGAGCAGCCTCGAGGCGCTCTGCCGTCACCGTGATTCCCTCGATGGGGACGGGAGCCCGGAGCATCTCCAGGTCGACCTGGTACGCCTCGGCCCGGTCTCCCACGGCCAGAAGGTGGGACCGGAAGGGGCTGAAGCCGATGCGCTCGGCTCCGAGGACGTACTCCCCGGGCTCCGGAGCTTCAAGGCGGTAGAAGCCCTCCTCGTCGGCGAGGGTGGCGGCCCGTTGGGTGCCCTCCTCGTCGTAGAGACCCACGAGGGCGCCGTCCACTGGTACGCCGTCGTCCCCAGTGACCCGACCCTCGATGACCTGGGCGGCAGTCGGGGCGGCCAAGGCCAGGCCCGCGGCGAGCAGGCCCGCAGCGAGGCGGAAAGCGGCGAGGCGGCCGGTGGCGAGGCGGCCCAGGGCAAGGCGGAAGGCCGGTGGGCGCTTCATCGGATCCATGCCTCGGTGTAGAGGAGTACCGCACCACTGGCGTAGGCGATGGACTCGTTCCGCCCCAGAAGGACAATGCTGCCGAGGAGTTCGAGGGGGATGTCCTGGCTCCACTCCGGGCCGAGCCTCATCCCGTTGAGGAAGACCGGCGCACAGACGCCCCTCATCTCGAAACAGAAGCCCTCTGGGTCCTTCTTGACGATCAATCCCGGGTAGCTGCCCGACTGGAGCATCCCGGGCAGATCCCGGCCTCGTTCCCAGTTGGCGATGATCTCGTCCCGAAGGATGGGCTCGCGCCTCAGCGACTTCGGGCTCACCCCGATCATGAGGCGGATCTGACGCTCGATCTCCTCGCGGCGGTCTGCGGTGACCGTGATTCCCTCGATGGGGACGGGAGCCCGGAGCATCTCCAGGTCGACCTGATACGGCTCGGTCCGGTCTCCGATGGCCAGGAGAGGTGAGCGGAAGGGAGTGAAGCCGATCCGTTCGGCACCGAGGACGTACTCCCCAGGCTCTGGAGCCACCAGCCGGTAGGTTCCCTGCTCCCCGCTCAGCGTGGCGGCCCGTTGGGTGCCGTCCTCGTCGTACAGGCCGACCAGGGCGCCCTCCACCGCCCGGCCATCGTCCCCGGAGACCCGGCCCTCGATGACCTGAGCGGCAGCAGGGACCGAGGCCGCCAGAGTCCCGAGGAAGACCAGGGCCGCGAGGCCGAATCGACGGATGCAGTTGGGCATCGTGGGCGACGGGCGAGGTGGCGTTTGGCGCCTCCTCCTCGGGGGCGGCGGCGCTCACGGCGGGACCGGGGCAGGGAACAAGACCCCCCGCCCATCGGTTACCGTACAACCGGCCCGAGGCCCAAGAGGTTCCGGCATCTCGGGTGTGGTCGGGCGACGCGGTTCGACCACGACATATGACCCGCACGGGTCAGCGATTCTCCCGGAGTCCCGACATGTTCTTCCACAAGAAGCCCTCCTGGCAGCTCTCCGAATCCGAGGTGACGCCGTACGAGACCTGGCTGAACCGGCGTCAGTTCATGGGAGCCGCCGGCGTTGCTGCGGCGGCCGCCGCAGCCCTGGGTCCCGACGCCGTCTCCGCTGCGGTGCGAGGTCGTCTCGCCCGGGCGCAGGATCCCCAGGAGCTGGGGCCCGTGGCCTTCGGTGAAGAGCTCCGTGACGAGCTGAACGAGTACGGCGAGATCACGACCTACAACAACTTCTACGAGTTCGGTACCTCCAAGGACGATCCGGCCCGTAACTCCGGGGACTTCGAGCCCGAGCCGTGGACGGTGGAGGTCGGCGGCGAGGTCCATAGGCCCGGCGTCTACGATGTGGAGGATCTGGTTCGTCCCGACGATGTGGAGGACCGCATCTATCGCCTCCGCTGCGTGGAGGCCTGGTCCATGGTCGTGCCGTGGCGAGGGGGCCCCCTGCGCAACATCCTCACCCGCGTCGAGCCGACCTCCAACGCCAAGTTCGTGGCCTTCGAAACGGTGTACCGGCCGGAGGAGATGCCTGGTCAGACTCGACCGGTCCTGGACTGGCCGTATGTGGAGGGGCTACGGATCGACGAGGCGGCGAACGAGCTCGCCTTTCTGGCCACCGGGCTCTACGGCGGGGATCTGCCAAACCAGAACGGGGCGCCACTTCGGCTGGTGGCCCCATGGAAGTACGGCTTCAAGAGCATCAAGTCCGTGGTGAAGATCACCTTCACCGAGGAGATGCCACCCACCTCCTGGTCCATCGCCAATCCCCGGGAGTACGGGTTCTACGCCAACGTCAATCCGAATGTGGACCACCCCCGGTGGAGCCAGGCCCGGGAGCGTCGGATCGGGGAGTTTCAACGCCGCCCGACGATGATGTTCAACGGGTACGAGGAACAGGTGGGCAGGCTGTACCAGGGGATGGATCTGGAGCGCTGGTACTGAGGCACGCCCCGCGCCCACCGCCGTCCTTCGAAGGCACCCCAGCTTCCGCCCTCTGACCCGCGCTCGAGCCTCATGGATCACCGACGACGCGTCCTCCTACTGAAGGTGGGGGTCTGGGCCGCTGCCCTCATCCCGGCGGGTCGCTTCGTCCAGCGCTGGTTCTTCGGCGACGGGTTCGGCGTGAACCCGATCGAGGAGCTTCTGCTCTGGTCGGGGCTCAGCGCTCTCGTCCTCCTCTTCGCCTCGCTGGCGGTGTCACCCCTGCGGCGTCTTACCGGGTGGAACGACCTTCAGAAGGTCCGTCGACTGGTGGGGCTCTGGGCCTTCGCCTACGCCGGGATCCACGTGGGAATCTACCTTTGGCTCGACCAGTTCTTCGCCTGGGGCTTCATCTGGGAGGACGTGACCGAGCGCCCGTTCATCATCGCCGGGACGGCGGCCTTCCTGCTCCTGCTGCCTCTGGCTCTGACCTCGACCCGGGGGTGGATCCGCAGGATGGGGCGTCGCTGGGTCCAGCTGCACTGGTTGGTCTACCCTGCAGCGGGCTCGGCGCTGCTTCACTACGTCTGGAAGCAGAAGGCGGACTTCCAGGGGCCGATCATCGCTGGCGTGGTACTCGCCGCCCTCATGGGGTTGCGGGTCTGGTGGCGGGGCCGGGACAAGGCCGAACGGGCGGCCCGGTCGGAGCAGCGGGGCCGGAGTCGTGAGCCCCAGAGGCAGCCGGGCTGAATCTGGGGCCGCCGGCTTCATCGCCGGGCCCCGGTGCTCCGCGTACCGTGGATCCCAGAGCTGTCCCTGCCCGGGGACTCTGCCTCGCGGCTGGACTGAGCCCCAGGGGTGCCTACCTTTCGGGATGCGAATTCCTCGGATGGTCCTCGCCCCCCTGTTCGCCCTCGCTCTTGCGAGTTGTGCCTCCTCCTCTCCTGGCGCGGTAGCACCTGCAGTGAGCCCTGACGCCCCTCCACCCCAGGGAGGGCCCGACGAGGCGGAGCAGCCGGCGCCGGCTCCCCTCGTAGGAGGCACCGACTACGCGGTCTTCCGCGGCGACGGGACCCCGTCTTCGCTGACGGAGATCGTCGAGGCCGCAGACACGCTGGATGTGATCTTCTTCGGTGAGCAGCACGACGACCCGGTCACCCACCAGCTCCAGGCTCTCCTTCTGGGCCGGCTCTACCAGCGCTACCACCGCCTCCCTGACGGCCCTGCCGTCCACCCCGGCGCGCCGGGGGTCCAGACCCCGGCAGTGGGAGGGAAGCGGACGGTGGTGTTGAGCCTGGAGATGTTCGAACGGGACGTGCAGTCCGTGGTCGATGAGTATCTAGCCGACCTCATCACCGAGTCTCACTTCCTCTCCAGCGCTCGCCCCTGGGACCATTACGAAACCCGTTATCGGCCCATGGTGGAGTTCGCTCGGGCGCACGGTCTCGAGATCGTCGCCGCCAACGCCCCTCGGCGGTACGTAAACCGCGCCTCGCGTCTGGGAAGGGAGAGCCTCGCCACCCTCCCCGCCTCGGCCAGACAGTGGCTGCCCCCTCTTCCGTACCCCGAGGGGTCGGCAGGTTACCAGGCCGAGTGGGACGCCCTGATGGGTCCGGCGGCGGCCCACATGACCGGGACGCCTTTCGACGCCCAGACGCTATGGGACGCGAGCATGGGTCAGGCGGTGGCGGAGGCGGTAGACCGGAATGCGGATGCTCTGGTGCTCCATCTGGCCGGGAGCTTCCACGTGTCCAACTTCACCGGCACCCCGGAGGCGCTCCAACACTACAGGCCCGGCACCCGGGCGCTGGTCCTGGTGGCGGAGCCCGGTGAGGTGGGAAGTGACCTGGGGTCGGATCAAGTCGGGATCGGCGACTTCGTCATCGTCACCCGGGTTCCCGCCTCTCCGCACTGATCCCGACCGCCGCCTTGCTTCACCAACTTGGGTCTCAGAAGAGACGGGTGGGGACGACACCTACTCCGGCGGTGAATTCCTGGAGGCCAAAGCCCTCGATCCGCACGTAGCGATACTCGAGCTGGAAGGTGATGGAGGACCGAGGGTCGGCGACACCGCCCAGGACCACCACGCCAGACCATCCGGTTCGCCACTCCCGGGGGCTCTCGAAGTCCTCCCAGAAGGTGTTCCGGAAGACGGCCCCAGCCCCGACGCCCAGCGTCCCGGTCCGGTAGAGAAGATCCGCCTTCACGGTCCGCTCCTGAAACGAATCTCCCCCCAGGAAGGCGGGGGGTGTGGCGAAGGTCAGGTCACCTACGGCCTGGACATCCAGGAACGAGACGCCGGGCAGCGCGATCCGGGCGTGGCCCCCCAGGATCCAGTTGCTGTTGTTGAACTCCCACCCTCCTCTGATCCCCACCGTGAAGGGGGTCGGACCTATCGGAGTGCCCCGGGGCGCCTGTGCAGAGGCCATGTCGGGCGATACCAGCCCTCCGTACAGGAGGACTGCACAGCACGCGACGGCCCGTAGGCCGAGGACTCGGACGAGGGACGGGGGGCCGGGACGAGGCACGGGGCGGACCATGGGGCGAGGGGAGTGGCAATCAGG
>JGI12210J13797_10029474_pt1 | contig 24938 bp, 15 predicted proteins | sample ElkSlonscriptome_3_FD_13797 | JGI IMG/M metagenome (IMG submission 13797)
CGCCAGTCTCGCCTGGAGGACTACGAGCACGACCAGGTCATGCCCGTGCTGGTGCATGGGGATGCTGCGATCGCCGGCCAGGGCGTGGTCATGGAATTACTCAACATGTCCCAGGCGCGCGGCTTCGCGGTCGGTGGCACCTTCCACATCGTGGTCAACAATCAGATTGGGTTCACGACCTCCAACCCGCTGGATGCGCGTTCGACCCTGTACTGCACCGAAGTCGCGAAGATGGTGCAGGCACCGATCCTGCACGTCAACGGCGACGATCCTGAAGCGGTCATCTATGCCACTCAGCTGGCGGCTGATTTTCGCCGCGACTTCAAAAAAGATGTGGTTATCGACCTGGTCTGCTACCGCCGCCATGGCCATAACGAAGCCGATGAGCCGGCCGCCACGCAGCCAAGAATGTATTCCGTCATTCGCGAACTGGACTCGACCCGCAAGCTCTACGCGAATCAACTCGTCGAGGAAGGTCTGATTGAAAGGGACACCGCCGCCAGAATGCAGGAGGACTATCGCGACCGACTCGATTCAGGACAGCCTGTGGTTGACCTCGTTCCGGGTGACGAAGCCCCGATCACGGTCGATTGGGTGCCTTTCCTCGATCAGAATTGGCGCCAGGAGGTGGCCACGGGCATGGCGCGGGACGACATTCAGACGTTGTCCGAGCGCATGACCACCCCCCCCGACGATTTCAAGGTCCACAAGCAGGTTGAACGCATTCTGGAAGCCAGGCGCAAGATGGCCAGCGGCGACACCCCAATGGACTGGGGTTTTGCCGAGACCATGGCCTATGCAGGTTTGATCCAGCAGGGTTTCAAGCTTCGCCTGGTGGGCCAGGATTCGGGACGCGGCACATTTTTCCATCGTCACGCGGTGCTGCACAACCAGACCAATGGTGAAGACTGGGTTCCCCTGGTGGAGATGGCCGACAAGCGCGACGATGTGACAATCATCGACTCGTTGCTGTCCGAGGAAGCCGTTCTTGGTTTCGAATACGGCTACGCCACGGCCGATCCCGGTACCCTGGTGATCTGGGAAGCCCAGTTCGGGGACTTCGTCAACGGTGCACAGGTCGTGATCGACCAGTTCATCGCATCGGGGGAGACCAAATGGGGTCGCCTCTGCGGTCTGGTCATGTTTCTGCCGCACGGCTACGAAGGCCAGGGACCGGAACACTCCTCTGCCCGCCTGGAACGCTTCATGCAGTTGAGTTCTGGCAACAACATGCAGGTTTGCGTCCCGTCAATGCCATCCCAGATGTTTCACATGTTGAGACGTCAGATGCTGCGACCGTTCCGTGCGCCGCTGATCGTGATGACGCCGAAATCTCTGCTGCGCCACAAGGCATCGGTATCAACGCTGGACGACCTCGTCGATGGCCAGTTTCAGCTGGTCATCGACGATCCCCAGCAGCCCGAGCCCAATCAAATCAAGCGGGTTGTCTTCTGTGCCGGCAAAGTTTACTTCGACCTGGCCGCAGAGCACTCCGAGCAAAACATCGACGACATCGCCCTGGTTCGCGTCGAGCAGCTCTATCCCTTCCCTCGCGAAGAAGTGCAGGCGATCGTGGAGCGCTATTCAAAGGCAGAAGAATTCGTATGGTGCCAGGAAGAGCCCCTGAATCAGGGTGCCTGGTTCCAGATCCGTCATCACCTCCAGGCATGCACTGGCGGCAAGACTCTCAAATACGTCGGACGCGCGGGCGCTTCTTCGCCAGCGGTTGGGTACTACCAGGTCCATCTCGAACAACAGAAACGATTGGTCGGCGAAGCGCTGACCCACGGTGAAGGCTTAGTTTAAGGACAGTCCTATGAGCGTAGAAATCAAGGTTCCAAATCTCCCAGAATCCGTCTCTGATGCGGTTGTTGCCAAGTGGCACAAGCAGCCAGGCGAGTACGTCGAGCGCGATGAGAATCTTGTCGATCTCGAGACCGACAAGGTCGTGCTCGAAGTGCCCGCTCCGGCTGGAGGGGTTCTCCAGGAAATCACGGCCGAAACTGGCGAAACGGTGACCGAAGGTCAAGCCCTCGGTACGCTCGAAGAGTCTGAAGCGCCTGAAAAAGAGGATGACAGCAAAGATGACAGAGAAGCGTCCTCTTCGGGCGATGCCACCGAGAAATCTGACAGTGACACTGATTCCGACTCCGGCGCCCAATCCGCTTCAGGGTCGTCGGATGCATCGGCCAAAGCCGATACGCGCGGTGGCGCGCCCTCGCCCTCCGCCCGTCGTGCGGCTGGTGACCAGGGTATTGATACCTCCGAAGTTGCTGGAAGCGGCCGCGGAGGACGGGTCACGAAGCCCGATGTCATGCGGCATGCCAGCGGCGGCGGCGCTCGCCAGGAAGAGCGGGTCAAAATGTCACGCCTGCGATCGAAGATCGCCGAGCGGATGAAAGACGCGCAGAATACGGCGGCCATCCTGACTTCTTTCAATGAGGTCAATCTTCGCGCCGTGATGGATATTCGCGCCCGCTACAAAGAGGAGTTTGCCGCCAAGCATGGCGTCAAGCTCGGATTCATGTCCTTTTTCGTCAAGGCTGCCTGTGAAGCGCTCCAGAAGCATCCCGTGGTCAATGCTTCGGTCGACGGTGATGAAATCATCTACCACGGCTACCAGGACATCGGTATCGCGGTTTCGACCGAACGCGGACTGTTGGTGCCGATTCTTAGAAACGCGGAGAACATGAGCCTGGCCGGGATCGAGTCGGCCATCGCGGAATATGCCGAAAAGGCCCGAAGCGGATCCATCCAGCTCGAGGATCTGCAGGGCGGCACCTTCACGATCACCAACGGTGGCGTGTTCGGTTCGCTGATCTCCACACCGCTGCTGAACATGCCGCAGAGTGCCATTCTCGGAATGCATACGATCAAGGAGCGGCCGATTGCCGAGAACGGGGAGGTCGTCATTCGACCGATGATGTACATCGCCCTGTCCTATGACCACCGCATCATCGACGGCAAGGACGCCGTGCAATTTCTGGTCGCGATCAAGGAAGCGCTGGAAGATCCATCGCGACTGTTGCTTGGACTCTAGGGAGCCTCTGTCCTGCCGCGAATGCTGGACAGTGTGTCTTTCCGCGGTCAATGCATGCATTCGAAGCGCCCCTGAAATCGATTTAATAAAGGACTCAAGATGACTGACAAGGAATTCGATCTCATCGTGATTGGCGGCGGGCCTGGCGGCTACGCCGCAGCGATTCGCGCTGCCCAGCTCGATCTCAAGACCCTGCTGATCGACGATCGTCAGGATTCGGACGGCAAACCTGCCCCTGGTGGTACCTGCCTGAACGTGGGATGTGTGCCCTCCAAAGCCCTGCTGGATTCCTCCAAGCATTTTCATCACATCCAGCACGACTATGGCGACCACGGCATCTCCGTAAAAGACGTCTCCATGGACGTGCCGAAGATGATCGAGCGCAAGCGCAAGGTGGTGAATCAGCTCAACGGCGGTCTAATCCAACTATTCAAAGCCAATAAGATCGAGTTTGCCAATGGTTTCGGCAAATTGCTCGCCGATCGCGCGGTGGAAGTCCGTCCGCATGGTGAAGACAGCTACCAGGCCCGCGGCAAGCATGTGATCCTGGCCTCCGGTTCGATCCCCTTCACGATTCCAAATGTGGAAATTGATGGTGAATACATCGTCGACAACGTCGGGGGGCTCGAATTCCAACAGGTACCAGAGCGATTCGGTGTCATCGGCGCTGGTGTGATCGGCCTTGAAATGGGTAGCGTCTGGTGCCGCCTGGGGGCTGAGACGGTTTTACTCGAAGCCATGGATGAATTGCTCGGCGTGGTCGATACCGACATGGCCCGAGCCGCCGCCCGCGAGTTCAAGAAGCAGGGTCTCGACATCCGCCTGGGCGCCAAGGTCGCAGGCGCGAAAGTGGTTGATGGCAAGGTCGAGGTCACCTACGAGGATTCCAAGGGTGAGCAGACCGAAGTCTTCGACCGCTTGCTGGTTGCAGTCGGCCGCAGAGCGGCCAGCGAAGGACTGCTGTCCGAAGACAGTGGCGTTCGCCTGACCGACCGGGGTCAGGTCGACGTTGACGACAACTGCCGTAGCTCGGTCGACAACGTTTGGGCGATCGGCGATCTGGTCCGTGGGCCCATGCTGGCACACAAGGCTTCCGAGGAAGGGATCGCCGTGGTCGAGCATCTGGTCAACGGCAATGGGCATATCAATCTGGAGACGATTCCCTGGGTGATCTACACTGACCCGGAAATCGCATGGGTCGGAAAAAGCGAAAAGGAACTGAGCTCAGAAGGTGTCGACTACAAAACGGGTAGCTTTCCCTTCGCCGCCACTGGCCGCGGATTGGCCATGGGCAATCCAGCGGGCCACGTCAAGATTATCGCCGACGCCGAAGACGACACTATTCTGGGCGTGCAGATCTTTGGAGCCAACGCCTCTGAACTGATTGCCGAGTGCGTCGTCGCGATGGAATTCCACGGCTGCAGCGAAGATCTCGCCAGAATCGTTCATGCTCACCCGACGCTCTCGGAAGCGGTTCACGAAGCGGCACTTGCGGTGGATAATCGCGCTATTCACAAGGCGAATTGAGCGTCCCGACAAGGTCAATCAACCGTCGAGCACCACGATTCATCCAGTGAGCCTGAAAACCTAAGGAGTGACACAAGCATGAGCAGCAGCGTCCCATCGAGTTTTCAGGCCTTTCGGATACGCGATGATGAAAACGGCTATCGCGCCGAGGTCGAGGAACAGAGCATCGACGATCAGAACCAGGGCGATGTGACCGTCAAGGTCGCCTGGTCCAGCGTGAACTACAAGGATGCGTTGGCCGGCACGGGCGAAGGCAAGATCCTGCGCCAGTTTCCGCTCAATGGTGGCATTGATCTGGCCGGCACCGTTGTAGAGAGTCGATGCAAGCGATTCGAAGAGGGCGATGAGGTTTTGGTGACAGGCAGTGGCCTATCGGAAACCCGTGACGGCGGGTACGCGGAATATGCCAGGCTCGACTCGAATTGGGTCATTCCTCTGCCAGACGGCCTGTCGATGAAAGAGGCGATGGCTCTTGGTACCGCGGGTTTTACCGCAGCCTTGGGGCTATATCGCATGGAAGCCAACGGTCAGCGCCCGGAGATGGGCCCGATCTGCGTTACCGGCGCATCAGGTGGTGTTGGTTCTTTGGCGCTCGACATCTACAGCGGAGCCGGTTATTCGGTGACCGCGATCAGCGGGAAAATCGACGAGTTCGACTGGCTGCATCAAATTGGTGCGGCTCAGTGCATCTCGCGGCATGATCTCCACTGGCCGGAATCCCCGCTGGCGAGCACCCAGTTTGCCGGTGCACTCGACAGCGTCGGCGGCGATACGCTCTCGGGCCTGACTCGGGTGGTCAAGCCCTGGGGCAATATCGCTTCCTGTGGGATGGCTGGCGGCATCGGCCTTCAAACGACGGTGATGCCGTTTATCATTCGTGGGATCGGACTGATCGGCATTAATTCGGCCGGCTGCCCCTATGATCTTCGTACGGCCCTGTGGGCGCGCCTGGCCGACGACTGGAAACCCCGACACCTGGAAGCTATAACGGCTCCCGCTGTTTCCATCATGGAATTACCCGAGGCCTTCGCGCAACTGCTTCGGGGCGGAGGCCGCGGCAGGATAACGGTCAAAATCGCTTAGGGATTTTCGAGTATCATTGAAACATCTCTAGAAAGCACTTTTAAAAGAAGGATGCATCATGGCAAAAGTCTTGATCGTCGATGATTCCGAGTCCCAACTCTATGCACTGAGCAAGATCGTGGAAGGCGCGGGCCACGATGTGATCACCGCTGAGAACGGCGAACACGGGGTAGAAAAGGCGCTGGCCGAGATCCCTGACCTGATCCTGATGGATGTCGTCATGCCGGGTCTGAATGGCTTCCAGGCCACGCGCAAAATTTCCAAGGACAATTCAACGGCTCACATTCCGGTGATTTTCGTTACCACAAAGGACCAGGAAACGGATCGCATCTGGGGCATGCGCCAGGGCGCGTCGGCATACATCACGAAGCCCGTCGATAAAACGGCTCTTCTGGATGCAATGAACAAGGCCATGGGAGCCTGAACCGTCGTGATCGGGAAAGGACAATCGCTGCCTGAAGGACAGTTGATGATCATGGGTCCCGACGGGCCGAAACCCGTTAGCGTGGATGAGTTATGTGGAACCGGAACCAGTCTCTTGTTCGCGGTCCCGGGGGCGTTTACTCCGACCTGCTCGGCCCAGCACCTTCCGGGATTTGTTGAAAAGGCGGACGAGTTTAGAAAAAAAGGCGTTGACCAACTGATTTGTCTGGCAGTCAACGATGTCTTCGTCATGGACGCCTGGGGTCGGCAATCCGGCGTGGGCCGCAAGATCGTGATGGCCGCTGATGGAAACGGTGATTTCAGTCGAGCGCTGGGCCTGGAAATGGACGCAACGGCTTTCGGGATGGGCAAACGATGCCAACGCTTTGCCTTGATCGCCAAAAACGGCATCGTCGATGCTCTGTTTGTAGAAGCACCCGGAGAATTTCGTGTCTCCAGCGCGGATTACCTGATTAATCAACTCTGACGCCTGACGTTCCGATTTTTCTCAATCGAATCGAATCAGTTCCCCGGTTCGGGACCGTACTGGACCGGATTGACGCCCTGCGGCTCAATGATTCCGAAATGAAATCCCAGCCATAGCAGGGCCAGCAGTCCAAGTGACAGGCCGACACGCCAGCTCAGGCGTTTTACCGCTCGGTCTCCCTCCCCTTGATCAGTGACCAGATAGTAGAAGCTGGAAGCCAGCGTGAAGAGGATGGCCAGAAAGACTCCAATAATGATGATTTTGCTCAACAAAATGAACGACCTCGAATTGACGGGGTTGCATTATAAATGGCAGCGGTGATGTCTTCGAAAGTCAAAACTCTGACCTGGTTCTTGATTCCCCAGCTCGCAGCAATTCTCGTTCTATCGCTGACCGTTCGATTGGCGTTCTGGCAACTCGATCGAGCGGAAGAAAAGATCGAGGTCCTCGAGCGTTGGAGCCGGTCCGAGCCGATTGCGATTGGAATGCAACCGTTGGAGCAAATTCCGGATTTGTCGATCGTGACCGCACGAGGTCAGTTCGACGCCCACCGGCACGTGCTGCTCGACAACCAGACGCGAAATAGTCACCCTGGCGTCCACGTCTTCAGCCTGTTCACCCCCAGCGAGGGCTCGGACACTTTTCTGGTCAATCGCGGCTGGCAGCCCTGGATGCGCAATAGCGGTCGCTGGCCGGAGTTCGAAACGGCCAGTGAGCCGCTGCAGCTCAGCGGGCGCCTGACCGGACCACCCCGGCCGGGTTTGCAGCTCGGCGAAGCGCTGCCACTGGACGGCGACAACTGGCCGAATTTGATGACCTACCTTGACCTGGAGCGAGTGCGGGAGGTCTTTGGGCCCGAATTGGCCGACCGCGTCCTGTTGCTGAATCCAGACCACGCCCAACACTTGAGCGGCGATCAATGGCCTCGAGTCAATATGGGACCGGAGCGGCATCGCGGCTACGCCTTTCAGTGGGCGGCCATCAGCATCGCGATTCTGATCCTTTGGATTGGACTGACGGTGCGCTATTTCTTGACCAGGAACCCATCCTCATGAACCGAAAGATCATCGTGCTTGTGTTCGCCCTGTTCACCCTGCCGGTCCTTGTTGCCGTTCTGCTGAACAGTCGCTGGATCGATTGGGCCCCCGGCGAAACCAGAAATTTTGGCGATCTGGTTTCGCCGGTTGTTCCTTTGCCTGAAGGCCCCTGGCTGTCCAGCGACGGCAGCGCAGTCTCGAGTGACGACCTGCTCGATCTCTGGCAGATCGTTCATGTTCGTCAGACCCCTTGCAACGAGACCTGCATGGAGGACCTGTATTGGCTGCGGCAGGTCCGCCAGGCCCAGGACCGCCACGTGCCCGAAGTCGGGTTGGTGCTGGTTAGCGAGGCCCAGGTCAATGCGCAGCAACGCGCCCGAATCATGGAGTTGACTGATGCCTTTACTATTATCGACGGTCCGGGAGCAACGGAGTTGATCGCGTCCTTTCCTGGCAACGAATCGGACGGGCTGCGCTATATCGTTGACCCCCTCGGCAATATAATGATGGTCTACCGCGAAGCCGCCGACCCCAACGATATTCGTCGTGATCTCGGCCGCCTTCTCACCTGGACTCAAAGAGACTGATTCAAGGCATGAGTGCATTGACTTACCATCGCATCGTCAAGGCAGCAATCTGCCTGACCCTGACCGTGATCATCCTTGGCGCGTGGGTGCGTCTGACCGGCGCAGGACTGGGTTGTCCGGACTGGCCCGGCTGCTATGGCGAATTGACCTGGCCAAAAACCGAGGACACGGTTGCCGCGGCCAATCTGCGCTGGACCGAGCGACCGGTGGAGACCGGGAAGGCGGTGCGCGAGATGGTGCATCGCTACTTCGCCGGTGCGCTCGGGCTACTGATTCTCGCTCTCGCCATTGGTGCGTGGGTTCGACGCAAAGAACCCGGCCAGCCGCTGATCCTGCCCATTGTGCTGCTGGCGGTGGTCATTGCCCAGGCTGCGCTGGGCGCCTTCACCGTAACGCTGCTTCTGAAGCCAGCGATCGTCACTGCTCATCTGGTCGGCGGATTCACCACGTTCAGCCTGCTGATCTGGCTCTACTGGCGCACGCGACCGCGACCGGTTCGAACCAACCTACCCCAGCGCAAGCTCAAGGGTCCGGTGATCATTGCCCTGACCTTTCTTGTCGGTCAGATTCTACTTGGAGGCTGGGTCAGCACCAATTATGCGGCCCTGGCCTGTCCCGATTTTCCAACCTGCATGGGCGAGCTCTGGCCGCAGCAGAATTACAGCGAGGGTTTCGACCTTTGGCGTGACCTCGGCGTCGATTATCAGGGTGGCATTCTCGATCAGCCCTCCCGAATGGCGATTCACGTTGCCCACCGGATCGGGGCCATTATTGTCATTGCTGTTTTCGCCTGGCTGCTGTGGAAGATGTTCAAGACCCCCGGCATGCGGCAGTGGACAGGAACGGTCGGGGGCTTGCTCAGCGTCCAGGTCAGTCTGGGCCTGGCGAACGTTCTCGCAGGGCTTCCACTCTATGTTGCGGTCGCCCATAACGCAGTCGCCGCCGTGCTGCTGGTCACCATGGTTTCACTTGTATTCATCACTTCGCGACAACCCGAGCCGGCCGCATGAACGCAGTCGTCGCGATGCCCTCCACCATCCGTCGTTACCTGGCGTTATGCAAGCTCAAGGTCGTGGCGCTGATCGTGTTCACCGCGATCGTCGGAATGGCACTGTCAGTGCCCGGCATGGTGCCGCTCCAGCCGCTGGTCATTGGCAGCCTGGGGATTGGCTTGGCCGCCAGTAGCGCGGCAGCCATCAATCACCTGCTCGACGCGCGGGCCGATCTGATCATGGCCCGCACTCGTAATCGGCCTCTGCCCAAGGGGGAGCTTAACCAGCGTCAGGTCGTGATCTTTGCCCTGGTCCTGGCTGTGATTTCGATGGTCTTGCTCGTAGTGTTCATCAACGTATTGACTGCGGTGTTGACCTTCGCCAGTTTGATCGGGTATGCCGTCGTCTATACCGCCTGGCTCAAACGGGCCACCCCGCAGAATATCGTGATTGGCGGCGCCGCCGGCGCCGCCCCTCCCGTTCTCGGATGGGCCGCCGTGACCGGCGAAGTGCATGCTTATGCCCTGATTTTGTTTCTTATTGTTTTTGTCTGGACGCCGCCCCATTTCTGGGCGCTGGCCATCTACCGCCGTCACGACTATGCGGCGGCCGACGTGCCAATGCTGCCGGTGACCCACGGCGTCGAATTCACGCGCCTTCAGATCCTCTTCTATTCGATCATTCTGGTGCTGGTCACCCTTCTTCCCTGGCTGACGGGTATGAGTGGCCTGGTCTATCTGGCAGGTTCCGTCGTGCTCAATATTGGCTTCATGGGCTACGCGCTTGCCATGCTGAAGCCGAAAAGCGAGCAGCTGGCCATGCAGATGTTCAGCTATTCCGTGGTTTATCTCATGGCGCTCTTCGCCTTTTTATTGATCGACCACTACGTTCCGATTTGATCCAATTCGCCCGCCTCTATCGAGATCATCGACATGTCTGACTTGAAGACCCCCATATCACCATTGCAGCCCCTGGAAGCGCACGACGAGTTTACTGCGCGCCATATCGGTCCGAATGCTGCTGAGATTGCACATATGTTGAAGGCCATCGGATGTGAGTCTGTCGATGCCCTGATGACAGACACCATGCCGGGAAGCATCCTGAATGAGGAATCACTTCAAATGCCGCGCGGTGACAATGAGGAACGGGTGCTGGAAGAGCTGCGCACAATGGCTGAAGAGAACACGCTCAGCCACAGCATGATCGGATTGGGGTACCACCCCACGGTGACGCCTCCGGTCATCCTGAGGAACGTCCTCGAAAATCCCGGCTGGTACACGGCGTACACGCCCTACCAGGCAGAAATTTCCCAGGGTCGTCTGGAAGGCATGCTGAATTTCCAGCAGATGGTCATGGATCTGACCAAGATGGAAATGTCGAACGCCTCCCTGCTGGATGAAGCAACGGCGGCAGCTGAAGCGATGGCCATGATCAAGCGGGTCAATCGGAAATCTAAAAGTACTCGCTTCGTAGTCGATTCGGCCTGCCTGCCGCAGACGATCGATGTGGTGCGAACCCGGGCGATGCATCTGGGCTTCGAGTTGCTTGTCAGCGACGACTTGATCAAGACCTTGAGCGAGAGCGATTGCTTCGGTGTTCTTGTGCAATATCCCGGGAGTGAAGGCGGATTGCAGGATCTTGGCCCGATCAGCGCCGCCGCCCACGATAACGGCGCCCTGCTCGCAGTGGCGGCAGACCTGATGTCGCTGGCGCTACTCAAGCCACCCGGTGAGTCGGACGTCGATGTGGTGATCGGTTCGGCCCAGCGCTTCGGTGTACCCATGGCCTACGGTGGGCCCCATGCCGCCTTTCTGGCCACGCGCGAGGACTATCGCCGGAGTGTGCCGGGGCGAATCATCGGCGTTTCGCGTGATCGGCACGGTGCACCGGCACTGCGCATGGCACTGCAAACCCGCGAACAGCATATCCGTCGCGAGAAAGCGATGAGCAACATCTGCACCGCACAGGCGCTGTTGGCCGTCATGGCGGGTTTCTACGGCGTCTGGCACGGTCCGGAAGGCATCCGTCGCATTGCCAAGCGAATCCACCGGATGGCCTGTCTACTCGCCCAGGCATTGAAAAAGCACGGTTTTGCACTGGAGCACAATGCCTTCTTCGATACGATCAGTATTCAGGTCGACGAGCCGCTCCGCCAGGCCCTCCTCCATCGCGCCCAGAGCTCAGGTATCATCCTGCGCGCCGATCGCGACGGGATGATCGGCCTGAGCGTCAATGAGTGCACGCGACGCCAGCACCTGAGCGCGCTACTCGAAGTGTTGACCGGAGAAAAGGCGGATGTCGATGCGCTGGATCTTGAGCTACCGGCGGACCACACGGCCATCCCGCTCAGCCTGCAACGTCGTTCTGAGTTCATGACGCACGAAGTGTTCAGGCGGTATCACAGCGAAACCGAGATGCTGCGCTACTTGAAGCGACTCGAGAATCGCGACCTCAGCCTGGCCCATGCCATGATTCCGCTCGGTTCCTGCACCATGAAGCTCAATGCGACCGCCGAAATGATTCCCGTCACCTGGCCGGGCTTTTCCAGCCTTCACCCGTTTTGCCCTTGGGATCATGCGCGGGGTTACCACAAGCTCATCGGTCAACTCGAAGACCAGCTCAAGGACGTCACCGGCTTTGCCGGCATCTCTCTTCAGCCAAACGCTGGATCGCAGGGCGAATACGCCGGCCTCCTCACGATCAAGGCTTATCACGCCAGCAGGGGCGAGTCTCATCGCAATGTCTGTCTGATCCCCTCTTCGGCCCACGGCACCAATCCGGCCAGCGCGCAGATGGTCGGCATGAATATCGTTGTGGTCGGCTGCGATTCTGAAGGCAATGTCGATCGAGCTGATCTTGATTCAAAAATCGAGCGACACCGCGATCAACTGGCTGCATTGATGATCACCTACCCGTCCACGCACGGTGTTTTCGAAGAGCAGATCGTGACGGTTTGCAGCAAGGTTCGTGAAGCCGGCGGGCAGGTTTACATGGACGGCGCGAACATGAATGCCCTCGTTGGCTGGTCCCAGGTGGCTGAATTTGCCGATGTCTGCCACCTGAATCTGCACAAGACCTTTTGTATTCCTCACGGCGGCGGCGGCCCTGGCGTCGGTCCGATCGGGGTTCGCGAGCACCTGAAGCCCTTCCTCCCCGGTCATGTGACGGGCCTGCTTGGCGGAAGCGGGAGCGCAGACGGCGCGGTGGCGGCCGCCCCCTGGGGCAGCGCCGGTATCTTGCCAATTTCCTGGGCCTACATTCGACTGATGGGGCGTGATGGGTTACGCAAGGCCACCCAGGTCGCGATCCTCAACGCCAATTACATTGCAAGCCGCTTGCAGGGTCACTACAACGTGCTTTACACGGGCCGGAATGATCGGATCGCGCACGAGTGCATTATCGACCTGAGGCCGTTCAAGGCCGAGGCTGGGATCTCTGAGGAAGACGTCGCCAAACGGCTGATCGACTACGGGTTCCACGCGCCGACCATGTCCTGGCCGGTGCCCGGCACCCTGATGATCGAACCCACCGAAAGTGAATCCCTCCAGGAGCTAGATCGATTCATCGACGCACTGCTTCAGATTCGAGAGGAAGTCGGAAAAATCGCGACGGGTGACTGGCATGCTGAAGAAAATCCGCTCAAGAACGCCCCTCACACCCTTCAGGAACTGGGCTGCAACGATTGGCCGCACCCCTACACGCGAGAGGAAGCCGGCTGGCCGGTCGCAGCACTGCGACACGACAAATTCTTTGCTTCGGTCGCGCGCGTGGACAACGTCTACGGCGACCGCAATTTAGTCTGCTCCTGCCCCCCGATGGAAGAATGGCAGGAGGCGAGCTGAATATCGTTGGCTCACCACAGAGAACACAGCAAAGAACGCGTCTCTCTTCTCTGTGAACTCTGGGTCTCTGTGGTGAGCCCCCTCATCAGTTCAGCTTCACCGGCGCTTCCGGGCGCTCTGGAAAGCTCGGCGGATTGGATTCGATCCTGTTCATGACCTCTTCGATGGCACGCTCGAGCTGTGGATCGCGACCGGCGATCACGCTGGCAGGATCATTGTTGACTTCGATGTCCGGCTCAACGCCCTCGCCTTCGATGACGTAGTTGCCGTTGACGTCGAGAAAGCCGAATTCGGGCACGTTCACCGAGCCGCCGTCAATCAGAGGACCGTGGCTGGTAATGCCGACGACCCCGCCCCAACTCTTCTTGCCGATCAGCGGTCCCAGATCCGCATTGCGGAACTGCCAGGGAAAGATATCGCCGTCGGAGGCCGAATTCTCGTCAAGAATGGCGACGAGATGTCCGTTGAAGGCCTGATTCGGATAGGTCGAGGCGTACGGCATCGTGCGGGCGTAGCCCAAGGCCAGCGGGCGCCGCGAGAGGCGTTCGATCAGCATCTGCGAGACATTGCCGCCACCGTTGGACCGCACATCAATTACCAAGCCGTCCTTGCGAATCTGACCATAAAACCATTTGATGAATTCACGAATGCCGTTCGGGCCCATGTCCGGGACGTGTAGGTAGCCGACGCGGCCATCCGTCGCTTCTGTCACGCGGCGATGATTGTCCAGCACCCAGGCCAGATAGAACAGGGATGATTCGTCGCTGATCGGTTCAGCCATGATCGTGCGCACCTCGCCTCCATCAGCGCGATCGGAAAGGGTCAGTGCCACGGGCGCTCCGGATGGCAGCATCAGTCGTTCGTAGATATTTTCTTCGGCACGGAGGGCTTGTCCGTTGATGGCCAGAATGTAGTCGCCCTCCGATACGTCCAGACCGGCGGCGGTCAAGGGCGAGCGATAGCGCAGCTCGTCGTTCTGTCCCTCGAGTATCCGGGCGATCCGATAGCGGCCATCATCGGTCTCGAAACGCGCCCCGAGCAGCGAAACGGTCGGGCGGTCAGGCAGGCCTTCATCGCCGCCCGAGACATAGGCATGGGAAACGTTCAGCTCGCCGATCATCTCTCCCATCAGATAGTTGAGATCGGAGCGATGGGCAACGTGTTCCAGCCACGGGCGATACTGCTCGCGCAGCGCTTCCCAATCGTAGCCATGCATGTTTTCCACGTAGAAATAATCGCGGAATCGACGCCAGACCTCCTCGAAGGCGGTTTCCCACTCCGCCGTCGGATCGACCCGGGCTCGCAATCCGCCCGTGGCGACGGCTTCGGGCTCCTTGCCTTCCTTAGCAATGTCGAACACGTGCCAACTGCCGTTGTGCGATGCCAGCAGGCGCTTGCCGTCGCGGCTGAAGTCTGCAAACTGATGCCCGGTCGGAAATGAAACCACTTCGTCGTCAGCGAACTTGTACATCTTGAGCGTTGTCTGCACCTCGGACGCGCGTCCGTAATAGAAGGCACCCCGTTCGGTAAACAGCACCGCATCGTCGGTGACCGCCAGACTGGAGTAGTTCCCATTTTCGACCGGCACGCGAATCAGGCGGTCGGCCAGCCCATCGAACACGATCGAGATGCCTTCGTCGCCCCGCTTCTCCGGCTCATCTTCATCCTTGGCTTCGGTAACCATTCCTGGCTCTTCGGCGTCCTTGGGTGCGAAGGGATTGGGTGCGTTGCGCGTCAAGGCAAAGGCAAAAATACCGGTCATGCGGTTGGTCGCGTAATTCCATTCGCGACTTGAAATTTGGGGAGCGAACTCGCGGTCGGCGAGGAAAAACAGATGCTCACCGCTCGGCGAGAACACCGGCTGATATTCCGAAAACAGCCCGTCAGTGATCTGGCGGGTCTGGTCTGCTTTCAGATCATGAATATAGAGCGCGCGTAGGCCAGTCTCCAGGGTCTGGCTGAATGCCACGTAGTTGCCGCCTGGCGACCAGACGTAGTCTCGGTTTCGCCAACCCGGATCGCGACCGATCTCGGAAATTTCCCCGTCGCCGGTGCTGTCCACGAGGAGAATGCGACCGTCCTTATCGGAAAACAGCACCCGTTCGCCGTCCGGTGAAACGATCGGGTCGTAATAGCGCGTGCGCCCCTCGAATGTCAGTTGCTGAGCGTCCTTGCCACCCTCCACGGCCAGGCGGTAGAGCGCCTCTTCGCCACTGACATCGGAGATGAAGACGATCGATTGACCGTCCGGGAACCAGACGGCATTGCGATCGTGGGCACTCGAGCGATGGGTCAAGCTGCGCGTGACGCCCTCGCCCACCGGTGCATTGAACAGGTCGCCGCGCGCCGCGAACAGGACGCGCTGACCGGTGGGCGAGAGACTGGCGCTGCGAACATCATCCGCCACGTCCACCCAGCGAATCCGGCGATTCAGGCCGTCATCCGGGACTGTAATGTCGATTGCGGTGTCGCTATCGTCGGTGATGTTGTAAAGACGAAGTTCACCGTCCAGTTCATAGACGATCCGACTCTGCTGGTCAGAACTGGCCCAGCGCGCATCCCACCGGTCGTGCTGGGTGAGTTGCTCGACTTGGCCGGAAGCGGGGTCGATGCGATACAGATTCAACGTGCCGTCACGATCCGAAACGAAAAAGCCCTGTCCGTCAATCCACATCGGATCCCGATCGGTGCGGGGGTGGTCCGTCAACTGACGCGCCTGCCCCTCCTCGATATCGAACAGCCAGAGATCCTGCGACCAACCACCCTGGTAGCGCTTCCAGGTCCGGAAGTCGCGAAACAGGGGCGAATAGAACACCGCCTCGCCACCCTCGGCAAAAGTGCCGGCGCCGGCCACCGGAATGGGTAGCGCCTTCGGGAGCGAACCATCTAGGCGCACGGTGTAGAGGGTCGCGTCACTGGAATCCCAGGCATCGCGACGCGAGCGATAAAGAATCGACTCACCATCCGGCGCCCAACCGTAGACCTGGTTGTCATAGCCCCAGCGCGGAGGTAAAGGGCCGGTGGCTGGGTAGAAGGTCAACTGTCGCGGCTCACCGCCGCTGGCCGGCATGACATAGACCTGCTCATCACCGCCATACTGACCGGTGAAGGCGATTGAACGCCCGTCTGGCGAGAATTTAGCGAACAGTTCCAGACCCGGGTGACTGGTCAGACGATAGGCCGTCCCCCCGGAAATTGAAGCGCCCCAGAGATCACCGCCGTGGCTGAAGACCACGCGGTCGCCATGAACGTCCGGAAAGCGAAGTAATTTGGTATTGGCAAGCACTGGAAGACTGGCCAGAACCAGAAGCAGCGCGGCGAGCAGGCGCGTTGAAAATCTTAACCCCGTCATTGATCGTCCTCGAGTCGTTGAAGGTTGTGGTCTGAGCCGGTGCAGGCAAGCGCATATTGAAATCCACAGTTAGCGCTATTCTATCCCGGCCCGTTGAGGTCGGGATCGGCCAAAAGTCATACACCGCCAGCGTCGTACAATCGAGGAACTGCGCAAGACCCGTCTGCCTTCAAGATGAGATCATGTGCATGTCGTCGAAGCTTGGAGTATTATTCGGTCGGTAGTTTTCGAGTCGAGATTCTCGTCTCCGACAGCAAAGTGTCGCCAATCAGCTCAAGTTTATCGACCTTCTGACTCCGAAATGATCATCGGATCCTATCCGTGCGGACAGCACCAACCGCCCAGCAGGATCTCGCACAAGGAACCTTTCGAGCCATGCCCCACCGCCATATCACCCACCCGTTAGTCCTTTCCTTCTGGCTTCTGGCGCTAGGCCTTCTGCACCAGTCCGTTCTGGCCTCTGAGACCACCTGGGTGCGCGTCCACCTTCCCGAGCGTGACGCTCAGGCCCGCCAGATTCAAAGCGATGACGGTCTGGCTGACTACGGGAGCATGCTGTTCGGGGAAGTCGAGAAATCGCGGGCCGCGGAACTCCGTGCTCAAGGCTACCGGATTCAAGTCAGCGACAATCCCTTTCTGATCACTCTCGGCGAGGAAACCTTCGACCCATTGACCCGAGCTGGGATGGCCACGGAGCGTGCCGCAAGTCCCGATGGCGACCTTCATCTGATCCAGTTCAAGGGACCAATTCGTCCCCAGTGGCTTGAGCAGCTGAGGAGTCACGGCATCGAAGTCGTCCAACCGCTCCACCCTTTCAGCTATTTTGTATGGGCCAGCAACCGGCAGCTCGAAAGTGCCCGCCTGCACGCCTCCATTCGTTGGGTCGGTGCAATGGAAAGCGCCTGGAAGGTCCAGCCCGAACAGCGCATCCTCAGTGCTCAGGCACGGCCCACCATGGTAATGGCCAGCGCTCACGGTGATCTGCAGAGAAGAATCGGCGAGCTGCGCGAGTTCGGCAACGTCAGCCTTGTCCGTTCCTATGGCGATCATTTCGTGCTGGTTCAGATCGATGATTTGCCGGGCAATCGCTACTCAGAGCTGGCCATGTTGCCAGGCATCTTCGCGGTGCAGCACATTCGACCGGAGGTTGCACAGCGGGGCGAGATGTCGAATCAGTCGATCGTCAGCAACATTGACGAATCGGGGGATATCTTTCCGGGCTTTGTCAGCTGGCTGAACGATACCGGTTACGACGGCAGCGGCATCACCGTGGGCGTGGTCGATGGCCGCGTGCTGACCACGCACGTCGATCTGGCAGACCGCATGGTGTCCTGCGACGGTACCAACGGCAGCTGCGCCGGCGCCGGTTCCGATGATCATGGGACGCACGTGGCCGGTGCCATCGCCGGGACCGGCGCGACTGGCACTTTGCTCAACGGTTTCCTGCGCGGCCAGGGAGTGGCCCCTGGCGCTAACCTGGTCACCCAGCGATATGCACCTTTCACCGGGGCCGGGCCAGGCGGCATGGTGACTGACGGGATGTTGGACATCTATCAGGATTCCGCGCGGAGCGGCGCCCTCCACACCAACAATTCATGGGGACCAACGGGCAGCCCACAGGGCTACGATATCCCGACTCAACAGATCGACTTCATCAGTCGGGATGCCGACCCGGACACGCCTGGCGATCAACCCATCCTCGCGGTCTGGTCAATCATGAACGGCGGCGGTGATGGGGGTGGCGCATGCGCACCCTCGTCGCTCGGATCTCCAGACGAAGCCAAGAATCTGTTCGCCGTGGGATCGACCGCGCTCCAGCAAACCAACGGAGATCAGGTCAGCAACATCTTTCGGATTTCGACCAACTCGGCCCACGGACCGGCCTGTGACGGACGCCGCGTACCGCACATCGTGGCGCCCGGTTGCAACACGGACAGCACCTTCAACAGCGCGAACACCGCGCACTCAGCCAACTTCTGCGGTACTTCGATGGCCTCGCCAGTCGTATCAGGCGCGGTGGCCGTCTTTGCCGAGAAGCATGTCGCCGAAAACGGGGTCAACCCATCCCCCGCCCTTGTAAAAGCGATCTTCACCGCGGCGGCGCAGGACCTGGAAGGCAATCCGAATGCGGACGGAACGACGATCGGTCATCGACCGGATCGCTTTCAAGGCTACGGACGTATCGACCTCGAAGCCGTCATGAACCACGGCCTCGAGGTCTACATGGCCGATCAGCAAACCGTCTTCACGAGCACCGGTGACAGCTGGTCGATCGCTCTGGACGCCGTCGATTCAGCACAGCCAATGCGCATCATGCTGGCCTGGACCGATGCGCCAGGTGCCGGCCTTGGCGGCACAACGCCGGCCTGGGTCAACAATCTGGATCTGTCGGTGGAAACCGGCGGCGACACGTATCTTGGCAACGTGATCGGTCCTGACGGCTGGTCCTCGACCGGCGGCGATTCCGATGACCGAAACAACCTCGAAGGCGTATTCCTAAGCCCGGCTCAGCACGGCGGCTCGGTCGATATCACCGTGGACGCGATCGACATCGCGGGCGATGCACTCAACCCCTGGTCGCCGGGCGCACCGAGCCAGGACTTTGCCCTGGTCTGCTATAACTGCATCATCGGAGACCCTACCTATACCCTGTCTTTGGATCCCGACACGCTCGAAGCCTGCGTTCCGGAAACAGGCACGGTCGATGTTCCCGTGGCAGTCGAAATCGGCGCGCTTGGCGCCTACACGGGCACCGTCGATGTCACCAGTTCCGGTGAACCCCTTGGCGTTTCTAGCGCCTTTAGCCCGACGTCGGTCAGCGTGCCGGGCGACTCGACCTGGACCCTGACCATTGCTGACACGGCCGCGAGCGCTAGCGGCACCATCGGTCTGAACGGCGATGACGGCGTGGATCAGAACAGCATCGATCTGGCCTACGAGCTCGACAAACTACTGGCCACCTCTCCGGACCTGGGCGGACCTGCGGATGCGGCGATTGACCTAGTTCTCCAGCCGGATTTCACCTGGGACGCGATCGGTGGCGTCGAGAATTATGCCATTCAGATCGCGACCGACGCCGGCTTCACCAACCTGCTCTTCGACACGACCGTTGCGGCGACCACCTTTGTCCCCGACAGCGAGCTGGCGACTGGAACCGAATACTTCTGGCGTGTCGCCGGCAACAATCTCTGCGGTGCCGGTGCATGGAGCGCGACCCGCTCGTTCACGACCCGTCTGGAACCGCTCGCAGATTTCTCAGCGACGGAGTTTGACATGACAGTCCCGGCGGACAGCGTTGACAGCCGTTCGCTAGATATCAGCAACAACGGCACCGGCAATCTGACCTGGACTGTGGCCACTGACCAGCTGGAAACCCCTGCCGGTCGTGGGGTCATCGATCCCACGCTCGATGAAACGATGAACATTGGCAGTTTTACTGTCGATGGCGACGAGAGCGGCGGCAACGTCGAAGAATTCACCGTACCGGGCGGCGTGCTGACCCGAGGCACCGTGCTCGGTTTTGAATTCCAAGGCACGGTCAGCGGTATCTCCGGCAATTCGGATTGGGCCTCGGACCTGCGGATGATCATCACCAGCCCCCTCGGTGAGAGCTTCGATGTCGGCGGTTTCTCCGACATCATCAATCCCTGGGACTTTAATGGTTCGGAGTCAACCGACGATGGCAGCTATTCAAGCAGTCACCCCACCGCCTTCGACCCCGGCTCCAGCGATGAAGGCGACTGGACATTCAGCTTTCGGCACGACTGGGTGAGCGAAGACGCCGGCACCATGAACTGGTCTGATGTGAGCGTGACACTGCGTAAGGCCCCGCCGCCCTATTGCGTCGATCCGCTGAGTGCGGTGTCCTGGCTTGCGGCGGCTCCCGACTCGGGCAGCGTTGCCGAGGGCGGAAGTGAATCGGTGAGTATCGATGTTGATACAACAGGCCTGTCGCCTGGTAGCTACACGGGCTACCTGTGCATCAGCACCAACGATCCGAATGCAGAGCTGGTGCCCATGGCGGTCGAGCTGACGGTGATCGAGAACACGGATCCCCTGTTCGACGATCGATTCGAAAACTGATCACCGACGATCTCTGGCATTGCCCGTCCCGGTGCCATGATGCAGGCTGGGATGGGCTTGAATAGGCAAGAGCCCTTGATGCGCGTCTTTACCCTGATCCCGATCCTAACGGCCGTGATGCTCGGCCTGCTGCCGGCGGCACAGGCCAACGACTCTGGTTTCAATTCCAATTCCAATTCCAATTCCAATTTCAATTCTGAAGTGATTCGCGTCCATGAGGTGCCGCGCAGCGAGCTCAACCGCCTGCGATACCTCGGCGACTTCTGGGGCGTGAATTGGCGAGAGGACTACGTCAATCTTTACGTCACCCCGCGCGGACGCGAGGCGGTCGAGGCGCTTGGCTACCGGGTCGAGACCGACCGGGAAAAGCAGGCGGAGCTGGAACGTTTCCGATCCATCGACAAAGACCAGTGGCGCGCGCGCGGTGAGGGGGGGATCGCCGGCTTCCCCTGCTACCGCACGGTTGACGAGACCTACGCCGATCTGGCCGTGCTCGCATCCGATCATCCGGCCCTGACCCGGCTGGAGGACATCGGCGATTCCTGGCGCAAGGCCAATGCCCAGCCTGGCGGTGACGATATCTTTTCTCTGGTGATCGCCAATCAGTCGAGCCCACACCCCCAGGCACCGCTGGTCGTGATGGCTGCCCAGCATGCCCGTGAGCTCGTCACGGCGGAGACCGCCATGCGTTTTGCGGAATGGCTAGTCAATGGATACGGGACCGACGCAACAGCGCGCTGGCTGCTCGATCATCGTGAAATCCATATCATCGCGATCCAGAATCCAGACGGGCGCAGAGAAGTCGAGGGCGGTCTGTCATTCTGGCGAAAGAACGCCAATACCAGCTATTGTCCGCAGGTCAATCCTGGCCCAGGCTGGCCAGGCGTTGACTTGAATAGAAACAGTGCCGTGTTTTACGGCAATCCGTCATCCAGTGGCACCACCTGCGATCAAACATACCGAGGACCGTCGCCACCCGGAAGCCCGCCATCAATTCAGGAACCAGAAACGGAGGCCATCGAGGCTTACCTAATTAGCGTCTTTACCGACTATCGGGAGAACATGAGCGACGTGATCCCCGACACCGCCGAAGGCCTGTTTCACTCGATTCACTCAGCAGGCGATCAGATTCTCTTCCCCTGGGAGGGGTCGGGGTTCGGCGTCAGCAACAATGCCCCGAACCACGATCAGCTGACCTGGCTGGGCCGCAAGCTCGGGTTCTATACCGACTTCCAAGTTGGGCGACAGATCCTCGGGCCGGCCGGTGGAACGACCGTCGACTTCGCTCACGGCGAGCTCGGCATTGCCGCCTACACCTACGAGATCGGCACGACCTTCTTTCAAAGCTGCAGCAGCTTCGAAGGTGCGATCTGGCCGCGGGTCCGCGACTCCTTGATCTACAGCGCCAAGGCTGCGGCTCGACCCTATGCCGCGCCGGCCGGCCCCGAGGTCACGGCCCTGAGCGCCTTCCACAATGAATCAACGGGACAGCTTCTTGTCGAAGGTCGGGCCGATGACACGCGCTTCGATCGCAACGGTGCCAGCGAGGCACCCTTCAACGACCCGATCAGCCCGATCGCCAGCGTCATCGCCAGCCTGGACGTGCCGCCTGCGCTTGCGAAGGTTACCTTTACCATGACCCTTGATGGGAAGGGAACAGTGACGGGATTTTCCGAAATAGCGGCAGTGGGTGCACTGGATCTCAACACGCCGCGACTGCTGTTTGCCCAGGCCGCCGATAGCGACGGACAGACCGGGGTGCCCTCCGCCACCTGGATTCAGGCCGCAGAAATATTCGAGAACCGCTTCGAAGAGCAGCCTTGAGCGGGTGGTGGGTCCCCGCCTGCCCGCGTCCAGGATCAAAAGGCCGGCTTGAGTCGACAGGCTGGCCTGAGATCAATCGACCTCGATAGCGTCCTCGTCGCCGTCGTCGTCCTCGGAGGCTGCAATCCGCGCCATGCCGATGACTTCTTCACCGTCGGCCAGGCGAATCAGCGTGACCCCCTGGGTGTTTCGACCGAGCCGGGAAATTTCATTGGCCGAGGTTCGGACCAATGTGCCGCTGTTTGAAGTCAGCATGACATCATCGTCTTCACCAACAGTCATGGCAGCCACCAGTGCGCCGTTGCGCTCAGAGACCTGGATGCCGATGACGCCCTGCCCGCTGCGCTTGTAGACGGGAAACTCGTCGATCGCCGTGCGCTTACCGTAACCGTTGGCCGTGGCAAGCAGGACATCCATGGGCTCGTCCCCGGTCACCAGCATGGAAACAACTTCTTGATCGTCTTTCAAACGGATGCCAACCACGCCCCGGGTCTGTCGACCCATCGGCCGGGCGTCGGATTCATTGAACCGAATCACCTTGCCGCCCGAAGAGAACAGCAGGATATCGCGGGTGCTGTCGGTGAAGGACACATCGACCAGCTCATCGCCGTCTTCAAGCAAGACCGCCCAGATTCCGTTGGCTCGAATGTTGGCAAAATCGGACAGCGGCGTCTTTTTGACCCGACCCTTGCGCGTGGCGAAGAAGACGAACCAGTCATCGGGAAACTCACGCGTTGGCAAAACAGCATTAATTCGCTCGCCTTCGTCGAGCGGCAGCAGATTGACCATCGGTCGACCGCGGCTGTTATGGCCTGCCTGTGGCAGCTCGTAGACCTTGGTCTTGTAGACCTTGCCGGCGCTGGTGAAGACCAGCAGCGTGTCATGGGTGTTGGTGACCCAGAAGCGCTCAACGAAGTCCTCGGCCTTGGTCTTGGTTGCGGAGCGGCCGCGCCCGCCGCGCTTCTGCGCGCGATAGCGATCCAGCGGCTGATATTTGGCGTACCCGCCGTGTGAGAGGGTCACGACCACGTCCTCGGGTGTGATCAGATCCTCCATGGTCAGGTGCAGATGGTCGCGCACAATCTCGGAGCGACGTTCATCACCGAACTTGTCCTTGAGCGCCTGGAGTTCGTCCCGAATGACCTGCATCAACTCATCGGGCTCAGAAAGAATGCGCATCAATTCTTTGATCTGTCCGAGAATCTCTTCGTACTCCTCGGACAGTTTTTCCTGCTCCAGACCGGTAAGTTTTTGCAGGCGAAGATCGAGAATGGCCTGGGCCTGGGTTGGCGAGAGCTGATACTCACCATTTTCGTGCAGACCGTATTCAGGCAGTAGCGCTTCCGGACGCGACAGCTCGGCGCCGGCCTGGCCGAGCAGCGCCTTGATCAAGCCGGCTTCCCAACGCCGAGTCTGAAGCGCCTCGCGCGCATCGCTCGGTGTGGATGAGGTCTTGATCAGCTGAATGACTTCATCGAGGTTGGCCAGCGCCACGGTCAGACCTTCGAGGATGTGCGCACGATCGCGCGCCTTGCGCAGCTCGAAAAGGGTCCGGCGGGTGACCACTTCGCGGCGGTGGGACAGGAAGGCCTGAAGTACGTCGCGGATGTTGAGTACTTTGGGCTGATTATCGACCAAGGCGACCATGTTGATGCCGAAGACCGTCTGCAGCTGGGTTTGCTGGTAAAGGTTGTTCAGCAACACCTCTGGCACTTCGCCCCGCTTGATCTCGATGACCATGCGCATCCCATCCTTATCGGACTCATCGCGCAGCTCAGAAATGCCCTCAAGCTTCTTGTGCTTCACCAGATCGGCAATCTTCTCCAGCAGGCGCGCCTTGTTGACCTGATACGGCAGTTCGGTGACGACAATCTTGGCCCGTCCGTTGTCGTCGGTCTCCACATGCGATCGCGCCCTGAGATAGATCCGGCCGCGGCCGGTCCGGTAGGCCTGGTCGATGCCGTCTGCGCCATTGATGATGGCTGCGGTCGGGAAATCAGGTCCGGGGAGGTGCTCCATGATGCCGTCGATGTCAATCTCCGGGTCCTCGACCATCGCCAACAGGGCGCTGATGACCTCATTGAGATTGTGCGGCGGAATATTGGTCGCCATGCCGACCGCGATACCGGAAGAGCCATTGATGAGGAGATTGGGTACGCGAGTTGGCATGACGGTCGGTTCATGCTCCGACTCGTCGTAATTCGGAACGAAATTGACCGTCTGCTTGTCGATATCGGCCAGGATTTCATGGGCCAGACGCGCCATGCGGACTTCGGTGTAACGCATGGCCGCCGGTGAATCGCCATCCACCGAGCCGAAATTGCCCTGCCCATCGACCAGCATGTAGCGCAGAGAAAACGGCTGCGCCATGCGCACGATCGTGTCGTACACGGCGGTGTCCCCATGGGGGTGGTATTTACCGATCACGTCACCCACCACGCGGGCCGATTTCTTGTAGGCCTTGTTGTAATCGTTGCCCAGCTCGTGCATCGCAAAGAGGACTCGGCGGTGGACAGGTTTAAGGCCATCGCGCACATCCGGCAGTGCCCGACCGACGATCACGCTCATGGCGTAATCGAGGTAGGACTGACGCATTTCGTCTTCGAGATTGACCTGCAGAACTTCGCGTGCCATTTCGGCCATGATCAGTCTTCCTAAAGC
>JGI12210J13797_10009774_pt1 | contig 24935 bp, 25 predicted proteins | sample ElkSlonscriptome_3_FD_13797 | JGI IMG/M metagenome (IMG submission 13797)
CGAAGCCCTTCCCCTCCTCACCGATCCGATCCTCTTCGGGAACGAACAGCGCATCGATGAAGATCGCATTGGAATCCACTGCCTTGCGCCCCATCTTGGGAATGCGCCGGACATCGATCTTCGCGCGGACGAGGTCGGTGTAGAAGATCGTCAGCCCGTCGGTCGGGCGCTCGCAATCCTCGTAGGCGGTCGTCCGCGTCAGGAGCAGGATCTTGTTCGCGACCTGCGCGGTGGAAGTCCACACCTTCTGCCCGTCGATCAGATAGCCGCCATCGACTTTCCTGGCGAAGGTCTTGATCTGGGTCGTGTTCAGTCCCGCATTGGGTTCGGTCACGCCGAAGCAGACCTGATCCTCGCCGGAGATGAGGCGCGGAACCCAGCGGCGCTTCTGGTCTTCGGTTCCCTTCACCACGATCGGGTGTGGCCCGAACAGGTTGATGTGGACGGTCGAAGCTGCGGTCATTCCGCCCCCGTGACTGGCGACCTCGTGCATCATCACCGCGGCCTCGGTCACGCCGAGACCTGACCCCCCGAACGCCTCCGGCATAGTGATCCCCAGCCAGCCAGCTTCGGCCATGGCGCGGTGGAATTCGAACGGAAATTTTCCGTCATCGTCGCGCTCGAGCCAATAATCGTCGTCGAAGCGGGTCACGACGGACCGCACACCTTCGCGAATGGCATCGAGATCGTCCTGGCTTGGCAGTGGACGAGCTTCACTCATGGGCTGCTCCAATTCCGGCATCCGCCGCATCGAGCAGTCGGCGAGCCGAATTGAGGTGAGGTATGTCGTACATCCGGCCGGCAATGCTCACGGCCCCGGCATCCGGGGCAGCCGCAAAGGCCGTGACCACAGCGCGCGCGGCGTCGATCTCGGCGGCGGATGGGGAATAGCTCGCATTGATGGTGGCGACCTGATCGGGATGGATCGCGATCCGTCCGACGAACCCATCACGCCGCGATCGGCTGCACGCATGCTGCAGCCCGGCGATATCACGGAAATCCGCATAGAGGGTGTCGATCGCCGGCACGCCGGCCGCCGCTGCCGCGAACAGGCACAGGGACCGGGCATGGCGATAGGGGGCGGTCCATTCCCCGTCCTCCTCCTTGTTGGCGCTCGCCCCGATCGCCGCCGCCAGATCCTCCGCGCCCCACGTGAGAAAGGCCAGCCGGGGATGCCCCTCGGCATAGCTGCCAAGGTTGAAAATGGCCCGAGGCGTTTCGGTCGCGACCACGCCAATGACCGTGCCGCCGACCGACATCCCGTGATCGCGCTCGCATTCATCGAGGAGTTCGGCCAGTCGTTCGACATCCTCGAGGCCGTTCGCCTTGGGAAGGAGTATGCCGCGCAGCCCGCCCCTGACGGCCGCGCGAAGGTCTTCGGCCACATCGCCGGTGTCGAAGGCGTTGACGCGGACGAAGAGCATCGGCGCCGCAGCGGACGCTTTTGCGAGATGATCGGGCAGAAGCCCCCTCGCCTCCGCCTTCCGATCCGGGGTGACGGAATCTTCGAGGTCGAGGATGATCGCATCGACGCCGCTTGCCAGCGCCCTATCGAACTTGCGCTCGCTGTCGGCCGGCACGAAGAGAAGCGAGCGAAGTCTCACTGCGGTGCCGCCATCATCAGGGCCGCCCGGGCGGTCCGGCAGACGATTTCGTCGCGCTGGGTCAGCCCGATGTGCTCGAAATGCACGATGCCCTGTCCGCGGCGGGACTTGGAAGGTCGCAGGCCCGTGACGGTTGTCGTCGCACGGATGGTGTCACCGGCGAAAACAGGCTTGGGAAATGACGTATCGCTCATTCCCAGATTTGCTACCGTTGTTCCGAGTGTGGTGTCCTGCACGCTGACGCCGATGACGAGACCGAGCGTGAAGATCGAATTCACCAGGGGTCTGCCGAACTCCGTAGTTCGCGCATACTCGAGATCGATATGGATCGGCGCCGGATTATACGTCATCGCGCAAAATTGCATGTTGTCGAATTCGGTTATCGTCCTGCGAATCTCGTGTTCGAACCGCTGACCTTCCTCGAACTGTTCGAAATAGAGACCTGCCAAGGTGACCCTCCCATCTGCGGATTTGACAGCAACCACGATATTAGTACACAAGCAAACCAATTTGGCAAGCCAGCGATAGGCACCGGCAGATGAAGCCCAAGTTCATGAACAAGCTGGACGCCGTCGGGTACATCAGACCCGGCATGCGCGTCCTCGTCGGGACGGTTTCGGGCGAATCCACGCTTCTCGCCGAGGCCGTCATGGACGCGGGAGATGATTGCAGCGCGACCTATACCGGCGTCTTCGTGCCGGGGCTGAACCGGCACACTTACCTGGCCGGGAAGGACAGCCGGGTCGAAACCTATTTCATGACCGAGGCACTTCGCCGCGCCGGCGACCGGGTCGATTTTATCCCGCTCTGCTATCAGGAAATCGCCGCGCGGCTGCGGCAGGCACCGCCGGACGCCGCCCTGATGATGCTGGCGCCGCCCGAAGAAGACGGTCTGTGCGGCTGGGGCGTCGCCTGCGACTTCATGGCGGACCTCTGGTCCGACATCCCGATCAGGATCGCCCACATCAATTCGGCTTTGCCCAGAACCAAGGGCTTTGCCGGCATTCCTTATGACGAACTGACCGTAGTGGTCGAACAGGCAGCCCCGATAACGGGATCAGGCGTCAGGACATCCGGTTCGACGCCCGATGCAATCGGCCGGGCTGTCGCGCCGTTCGTTCCCGATGGTGCAACCTTGCAAACCGGGCTGGGGAAGGTACCCGAAGCCATTCTCGGGGCGCTGAGCGAGCATCGGGGCCTGAAGGTGCATTCCGGGCTGATCGGCGATGCGGTTCTCGATCTGATCGAGGCCGGCGCGCTGGCGAACGGAACGCCGATCACCGCCGGTGTCGCGATCGGCAGTGATGCTCTCTACGCCGCCTGCGCCGGCGATGCCTTCGCGTTCCAACCCGTTTCCGTGACGCATAACCCTCTCATCATTGCCGCCATCCCGAACTTCATCGCCATCAATTCGGCGTTCGAGGTCGACCTCTTCGGTCAGTCTTATGCCGAACAGGTTGCGGGTGTGCCTCTTTCCGGCCCCGGCGGTGCGAGCGATTTCGCGCGTGCCGCACGGCTGTCCGAAGGCGGCCTGCGGGTGGTTGCCTTGCAGGCCCAGTCGCGCGACGGCTCGACGAGCCGGATCGTTCCGGCGGGTCGGGGCAGCGGTCCGGTGTCTCTCAGCCGCTTCGACACCGATGTGATTGCAACCGAATTCGGGGCCGCGGACTTGCGCGGCAAGTCGATGGAAGAGCGCGCGATGGCCCTCATTGCCGTCGCTGCGCCAGATCACCGCGACATGCTGTTCGACAGCTGGCGCAAGACTTCAGAGCGATAAGCGGAACGGATGGACATGAACAAGGTCATCATCAGCTGTGCGGTCACGGGCTCGATCCACACGCCCTCTATGTCGCCGCACCTGCCGGTCACGGCCGCGCAGATCGCCGAGAGCGCACTCGGCGCAGCCGAGGCGGGAGCGGCCATCGTGCACCTGCACGCGCGCGATCCTGACGATGGCAGGCCTGTCCACGAGCCTTCGGATTTCGAGCCCTTTCTGCGGGTGATCAAGCAGCGATCAGACGTGGTCGTCAACATTACGACCGGCGCGTCGCCCTACATGCCGGTCGATTACAGGATCAAGCCTGCCCTGACCTGGAAGCCGGAGATCGCGAGCCTGAACATGGGGTCGATGAACTTCGGTCTCTTCCCTATGCTGAAACGCTTCAAGACGTTCGAGCACGCTTGGGAACCGGAAATGCTGGAAGCAAGCCATGATCTGGTGTTTCGCAACAGTTTCAGGGACATCCGCCATGCACTCGAAACCCTTAACAACACCGGCGCCCGCTATGAATTCGAGTGCTATGACACGGCCCATCTCCACAACCTGAATTACTTCAGGCAGGAAGGCCTCGTGAAGCCGCCGCTGTTCATCCAGACCTGTTTCGGATTGCTGGGCGGCATCGGTGCGCATCCCGACGAGATCTTGCACATGAAGCGAACGGCTGACCGGCTGTTCGGCGACGAATACCATTGGTCGGTGCTGGGTGCCGGTGCGGCGCAGATGAAAGTCGCGGCGATCGCGGCGGCGATGGGCGGCCATGTGCGGGTCGGGCTGGAGGATTCGCTGTGGCTCGGCAAGGGTCAGCTCGCGATGAGCAACGCGGATCAGGTGCACAAGGTTGCGCAGATCATCGAGGGGCTGGGACTGGAAATCGCGACGCCGGACGAAGCGAGAAACATGCTCGGTCTGAAGGGCAAGGACAATGTCGGGTTCTGACAGCCGGAAGGCCCGTTCGTGGAGAGCATCACATGCCGGAGAGTGAAGGATTCAATCAGGGGGTTGCCCTTGTGGTCGGCGGATCGGGCGGGATCGGCTCGGCCATCTGCGAAACCCTCGCCGAACGCGGGGTGAACGTCGCCTTTACCTACCGCAGCAACGGCGCACGGGCCGAGCAGTTGGCCGCCCGTATTCGCGACCTGGGCGTCGCGTGCGAGTACGACTGTCTCGATCTGGAGGATGCCGCTGCGACCCACGCGGTGGTCGCGAAGCTCCGCGGCGCTTTCGGAACGATCCATTCGGCAGTCTACGCCGCTGGCCCGCCGCTCGCGTTTCGTTTCATTAACGAGATCACGCCGGAGGAATGGGCCCGCGTGAACGCCGCAGACGTGAACGGGTTTTTCAATTTCGTGGCGGCCACGCTTCCTGTCCTTCGCGAGCAGGAGGGCGGAAACTATGTCGCGCTCGTCACGGGCGCGGTCGATCGCGCCCCGCCCCGCGACATTCTCTCGGCTGCGCCCAAGGCCGCCATCCAGATGCTCGTGCGCGGCATCGCGAGGGAGGAGGGGCGCAGCGGGATCAGGGCCAATTGCGTCGGGCCGGGCTATATCGAGGCAGGGCTCGGGCTCAGCGCGATCGAGGAGCACTCGACCGCCTACGTAGAACGAATGATCAAGGCCATCCCACTGCAACGCGCGGGGACGGCGCGCGAGGTCGCGAATGTGGTGGCCTTCCTGCTCTCGGACGAGGCGCGCTACGTCACGGGAGCAACCATTCCGGTGGCCGGCGGGCTCCAGCTTGCCTGAAGGCGCATCGACAGCCGCGCATGCGCGAAGCTTGCCAAAGTGGGCCTTTGCGACCTATGAATATAGGATGCATGCGTACTAATTTCGGGATTCGGAGAGTGTCATGACGCACCAAGCAGCCAAGGATCGCCAGCGGGGATACGGGAGCGACGAACGCCCGCTAACCAAAGTACTGTGGTCACGCGATCCGGCTATGCGGGACTCGCCCATCGGCGCCATGGGCAATCACGAACCCGACCGGGCGACGGTGGATTACCGCCGCTATTACGACCCCGACTATGCTCGCCGGGAATATGACAAGATCTGGTTGAAGACCTGGGTCTATGCCGCGCGCGAGGAGGATATCCCCGATGTCGGTGACCGCCTTCCCTTCCAGCTTGGCCCGAAATCCTTTCTTATCGTCCGCAGCGGTCCCGACGACATTAAGGCCTTCTACAACAGCTGTATCCATCGGGGGGCGAAGCTCTGCGACAAGGCGGAAGGCGGAAACAAGATCGTCTGCCCATTCCACGCCTGGGAATGGAAGATCGATGGGAGCATCAATCATATCCCCGGGCATTGGGACTTCCGCGAGGTGAATGCCAAGAATGCGGGCCTGCGCGAAGTGCGGGTCGAGAGGTGGGGCGGTTTCATCTTCATCAATTGCGATCGCGATGCGCCCCCCCTAAGTGAGGCCCTGAGCGTCATACCCGAACATCTCGCAGCAATGATGCCCGAAAGACGCTATACCGCAGCGCATTTCCGGCGACTGATCCGTGCGAACTGGAAGACCACTCAGGAAGCGTTCCATGAAGCCTATCACGTGATCGGCACGCACCCGGCCGCCATCCCGTTCAACGGCGACAGTCAGTCGCAATACGACATCTGGGCATCGGAAAACGGCAATGTCGGCCGATTGATCACCCCTTCCGGCATCCCGAGCATGTTCGCTCCGGCGGACGCGTCCGACCTCGAGGCGGCCATGGTCACCGCTGCCACGATCGCGCCCTGGCATTACCCTGGCGAACCCTTGCCGGAGTTCGATCCCGCGCGGGATCTTCGCGCGCAGCTCGCCGACTGGCACCGCGCGCTCTTTCGCAAGAAGATCGGCCGCGACCTGCAAGCGCCCGACGCGGTGCTGATCGACAGCACTCTCTACCACATGTTCCCGAACATGACGATCTGGCTGAGCGAGTTCATTCCCTTCGTCTATCAGTTCCTTCCGCACGAGAGCGATCCGGAACTGTCCTATTTCGACGTCCGGCTGCTGCGTCCGATCCCCGAAGGCGAGGAAGCGCCGCCGGCTTCACCACGCATCGATATCGGGCCGGACGAGAACGTCGCCGACCAGGCGCCCGATTTCCAGTTCCTGGCACAGGTCTTCGACGAGGACATGCACAACCTGCCGCTCATTCAGCAGGGCATGCGTTCGGCGGATCCTGATCGCAATCATTCGGTGCTTGGCCGCTACCAGGAAATGATCGTCCAGCACTGGCACGACCTGCATGACCGCTACATGCAAGCCTGACCGGTCCCAAGCGCCTCGCCGAGGAACGGGGCTCCCGAATTTTCTTCTAACCGGACGAGATAGATGAATCTGGAAGTCTTGAGGAATTACCGAATTCCTTCGATAAATCATGAATATACAGCTCGCGACGCCATGCTTTATGCGCTCGGTCTCGGTTACGGCTCGGATCCTCTCGATCCCACGCAGATCGACTTCGTGTTCGAGGAGACGCTCAAGATCGTCCCCTCAATGGTCAATGTCATCGCGCATCCCGGCTTCTGGATCAAAGCTCCCGAACTCGGCATCGACTGGGTGAAGGTGCTTCACGCAGAGCAGGCGTTCGAGATCCACCGCCCCCTTCGCACGACGGGACGGATGCGGGGCGAGTACCGGATCGTCAGCGTCGAGGACAAGGGACCCGAGAAAGGCGCTATCCTGACCATGGAAAAGGCCTTGGTCGACTGCGAAACCGAAGAACGCAGCGCGACGGTCACGCAGGTGGTTTTCATGCGCGGCGATGGTGGGCAAGGCGGATTCGGCACTCCGTCGCATATCTCCGCACCCCTGCCCGACAAGCCCCCCGAGCGGGTTGTCGATATCCCGACGATGCCGCAAATCGCGCTCGTCTACCGGCTGAGCGGCGATTACAATCCAATACATGCCCATCCCGAGGTCGCGCGCAAGGCGGGCTTCGATCGCCCGATCCTGCACGGTCTGTGCACTATGGGGCTGGCGACGCGCGCAGTGGTAGAGACTTACTGCAAGGGCTATCCGGAGCGGCTCACATCCATGTCTGTGCGCTTCGCCAAGCCGGTCTACCCGGGCGAGACGATCCGCACCGAATTTTTCGAGGTCGGGGAAGAAATCCGATTCCGGTGCCGCGTCGTCGAGCGCGATCTGATTGTGCTTGATCGCGGCGCCGCGAAGATCACGGAAGGGTGAGCCACGTTCGAATGGTGGGAGTGTCCCCTGCCGTGCAGATCTACTTGCTGTAGAGCCTGGCGAACAGCCGGTCGAGGCCGCGATCGGAAAGCACCCGCCCAAGCGTAGTCATGACCTTGGCGTCTCTGCCGGCTCGGTAGCGTGGCAGCGGCCGCTTCGCGTCGAGGCATCGCAGGATGACGGCAATGCATTCCTCCGGTGTGATCGCCGCCTTCTCTGCCGTCGCCACGAGCTTGCGGTGCGCATCGATCACGTGGCGATACCGACCCTGCTCCTCGGAAGGGATCTGATCGTAGAAGCGCTCGAGTTCGTCCAGCTGCTGGAAATACATCGGCGTCTTCACCACGCCGGGCTGGATCACGCTGATGAATACGCCCTGCCCCGCGGTCTCCCGGCGAGCCGCATCCGCAAGTGCCTCGAGCGCGTGCTTGGACGCGGCATAGCTAGAAACGAGAGGACCGGAAACTTCACCCCACAGGGAGCTGAGCAGCAGGAGGCGACCCGGTTCGGCCTTCCGCAGGAGCGGCAAGGAATGCTGCAGAACCCGCAGCGCGCCCAGCGTGTTGGTGTTTATGACCTCGGCCACGCGGTCCGGGGGCGTGGTTTCAACCAGGCCGACCGGCGCGATCGCAGCGCAATGGATCACGGCATCGCAATCCTCAAGGCTGGCAAAGGCCTGTGCCGTCGATGCATCGTCCGAAACGTCCATGGCGAGCGGCGTTGCCCCTTTGGCGACGAGGTCCTCGAGCTGATCCGGCCGGCGGGCACTTGCGATTACACGCTTCCCGCGGGCAAGCAGCGCCTCGGCCAGTGCTGCGCCGATCCCGCTCGCCGCACCCGTGACCAAAATCGACCTTGGCAAGATGCGCCTCCTCAACCAGAACATGGTTCGTCATCGCGGCTTTCTGTCGGATGCGAAACCAGCAGCGCGATAATTAATACGCTTGCATACCATTTTGCAATGGTCCATAGCCTTGTCCTGCAGAAGCGACGGCAGCATCGACATCATCTCGCGTATGACGAACTGCCCTAAAGAGTCGCCGCAAACGTAGTGTCCGAGGGGATCATGATCGTCCAGAGCGATTTCGCAGCCAGGCCCAGCCTGATCATGCCTGCACTAGCCCAAGAAGCGATCACTATCGCGGCGTCGGTCGCCGGGTTGATCGTTCTGATCATCGTCGTGCGCCGTTGGCGGACGACGGGCGAGTCTTACCCGTTCTTTCTTCTCGTCGGGGCGATGGCCTGCACCTTTTACGAGCCCTTCGTGGTCACGCTGGCGCATTTCCATTATCCGGAGATCGGGCAGCGAACGTCACACGTCCTGCTCGGCGTTGCGATCCCTCTGTTTCACCCGATCATTGCCATGTCCTACATGGGGGGCGTGGTACTCTGGATTTTCTTCCATCTCGATGACGCCAAGCTCACCGTTGGGAAATGGTGGGCATTCTTCACCGTCACCACGCTCTTCGCCCTCGCCTTCGAGCCACCGTTGATCCATATCGGCCTGTGGAAGTATTACGGTGACAATCAATCCCTGTCGCTGCTGGGGATGCCAGTGATCTGGTCGATCGCCAATGCTGCGGCGTTGATGTGGGTAGGCCTGTTCGCCTACCTTGCGTGGGATCGCATGCTGCAGCGGACGAACAGCTGGTCCCTCGTCCTGCTTGTCCCCATGGGGCTGATCGCGTTTCACATGGCGATTTCCGCACCGGTATACATCGCGCTGAACAGCACCTTGAGCGTGGCGATCAACAACCTGGCGGCGGCGGTTTCCGCGCTCTTCGCGACCGGTGCAGCCTACCTGGGTGCGCGGGCGCTGTCGCTGGCGACGGAAAAGGAAACGCTCGGCAAGCCCACTAAACCTCTCGGCGAAGCGAGCCAGGAATGAACGACGCCAAATCCGCCACCAGAACCGGCCGACGCATCCCCGGCGAGCCCGGCATCTGGTTTCTCCTGACCGGCGACCTGTTCGTCTTCACGACATTCTTCTCGACCTATCTATACTACCGGGCGTTCGATGCTGAGACCTATGCCCTGTCCCAGGCGAACCTCAGTCCGGCTTTCGGGACAATAAACACGATCGTCCTTCTGACGAGTTCCCTCCTGGCTGCGCTCGCAGTGGAAGCGATAAGGCAGGGTCATTCCGAAAAATCGCCGCGTCTGTTTGCCGGAGCGATTGCGACGGGAGTGCTGTTCGTCGTGGTCAAGGCCTTCGAATGGTCGGCCAAGATCGAGACCGGCATCTATCCGACGACGAACGAGTTCTACATGTATTACTACATGTTCACCGGGATCCATCTGATCCACGTTCTGGCCGGGATCGGATTGCTGATGCTCGTCTTCAGGGATGCGCAGGGGCCCTCGGTCAACGAGCCCGAAACAGTCCGATGGATCGAGGTCGCGGCCACGTTCTGGCACCTCGTCGACCTCCTTTGGATCATCATTTTCGCCCTTCTTTACGTGGTGCATTGATCGTGTCGAAGCAAACGAATGCGCGCTTGATCTGGGTTTGGGCGGGGCTCGTTGTCGCGACCCTCGTCTCGCAGGGGATCGGCAGCGACTCAGCCGGAATGGGCATCGCAGCGGGCATCGCGGTGCTAGCGATCGCCTACGCGAAAGTGCGCTTCGTGATGCGCGAATTCATGGAACTGAGGAATGCTCCGAAGGCGATGGGATATGCCGCCGATGCATGGCTATGCCTCAGCATGGTGCTGCTCGGCGGTTTGTACGCCTGGGGAGGAGCGATCTAGGCTGCATGGCGGCGCTGGCTTCACTGGCCGGAGAAGGCCGGGCACGCATCAGCGTGAGGGATGGATGGGAGGAAGATCAGGCGATGTACGAAGACGGTTTCAACCCACGCATTGCGAAGATGTGCGCCTGGAGCGGCGTCGTGTTCTGTTTCATGTGGCTTATCGCCGGGACGGCCATTTCGGGGTATCAATATGTGCCCCCTCCCTCCGCCGCCCTGCCGGCGGGGCAAGTGGCGAGCGACTACTCCACTAAGCAACTCGCTCTGATGATCGCGGTCACGGTCATGAACTTCTCCACCATCGCCTACATCACGTGGGGCGTCGTCGTTTCCCTGATGGTAAAGAAGGTCGAAGGCGAGTGGCCGCTGCTTTTCAATATCCAGATGGTCAGCCTCGCCGTCTGTGCCGTCGTGATCCTCTACCTCGCCTATTTCTGGGCCGCAGCGACGTGGCGCGCGGGTGAAACCTTGCCCGAAATCACGCAATTGATGAACGATCTCGGCTGGCTGGGCGTGCTCTATACCGGTGCGCCCTTCGCTTCCTACCAGATTGCTCTGGGCTTGGTTACGCTGGCGGATCGGTCGGAGCATCCCGTCTATCCGCGATGGTCGGCCTATTACAATTTCTTCGTCTCCTTTTTCATGTTCGAGGCGGCGGGCATCCTGTTCTTCAAGACGGGCCCGTTCTCGCAGAACGGGCTGTTCGTGTTCTGGCTGCCGATCGTGTTCTTTTTCGTCTGGATCGTGCTCTTTTCGTGGCTCGGGGCCAGAGCAGTCCAGGCCGAGGTCGCGCGGCGCGAGGCGGCATAACGCCCGACGATCGGGGCATGTCCTTCTTTGCCCCTTGCCCATTAAGTACGTTAGCGTATCATTTTGCCTGAGGCGTACAGATCAAGGAGAAGATGTATGGAAGCCGCAGACACGGGACCTCTTCTGGCCAGGCACAGGGCTCTTGAGGGGGACAATCCCTTCGGGCTCGATCCGGAAATGGATTATCTCATGGAACCGGACCATAGCCTGCCGCTCTGGAGCGAGACGATGTTCTTCCTCATCTGGAGCGAGACTGCCAATGTGGGCCTGTGGCTGCATGTCGGCGTGGTTCCCGAGGACAAGACCATGTGGTGGGCGCAGACCTATGCCATGCTTCCCGACGGCGTTGTCCTCGTAGACAGGTCCTTCGGCCGGCCCAGCGACCTGAAAGGTCCGGACACCGGCAACCTCAAGATCAAATGCACCGAGCCCCATAAGCGCTGGGCGATAAGCTTCGACGGAGCCGGGGAAATATCGTCTAGCGAGGACCTTGCAAAACGGGTGGTCGGCGCGGGCGTGGCAACGCCCTTCAGCTTCGAGGTCGAGCTCGAGGCGCTCGTACCGGTCTACGACATGCATGCCGGCATGGGTGCCGAAATCGACTGGGATGTCGGCCACGTGCATCACGAACAGGGTCTTAAGGCCATCGGCAAGCTAAAAGCCATGGGCAAGGAGTGGCCGATCGAAGGTGTCGCCATTCGCGATCACTCGCGCGGCGAACGCCACTTCGGCAAGTGGGGCGGGCACGTCTGGAACTATGCGGTGTGGCCGGAAAGCAAGCGCGCGCTGGGCGTGTTCGCCATGTGGTCCCCCACCGAAGAGCCGATGTCGAGCATCGTGATGATCATGGAAAACGGTAGGACGGAGATAAGTCACGATTTCGTGATCACGGGCATGACCGAACCGGGTGGGCATCCGCGCGAAGTCGAACTGCGGGCCATTCGCCTCGACGGTTCGGAACTGCACATCAAGGGCGAGGTCATGCACAATGTGACCATGACCTATGTCGAGCCGAACCATAACCTCAATGGCGTCTATACCGACCCTCGCGAAGGTCTTGATGCAACCATAGCCGACGAATCCGCCGTCAGATGGCGGTGGACCGATGGCGAAATCGGATATTCCAACTTCGAGCGCGGATTCCGGCCCTCGAGCCTTCCGAGGGCCATACCTCCCCTGCCCTCCTCCTCGCGGTTCTCCGGAGGCTGACCCCATGGCGCTGCGCAACGAAATAGACAGAGAGGGTCTTCGCGAGAGGATGGCTCTTTGGCTCGAGAAGCAGATACCGGGAAGCCGGAATGTGCAAGTCGGGGAGATGAACATCCCGCAGGAAAGCGGTCTCTCGGCGCTAACCATCATCTTCGACGCTTCTTGGCAGGCAGACGGCGCGCAAGCCGAGCGACGGCTGGTCGCAAGGGCGATGTCGGAGGGCGGAGGGGTGTTTCCGAAAAGCAGCCTTGAGACCGAATATCATGTGCTGAGCGCCCTGAGCGCGCGCAGCGATGTCGCGGTGCCCGCACCGTTCGGGCTGGAGACGAAAGATCTATCGATCTGCGGGATGCCCTTCATGGTGATGGATTTCGCCGCTGGGCGGGTGCCGAGAGACGATCCGCCCTACACCGTCAGCGGCTGGGTCATGCAACTGTCGGACCAGAAGCGCAGAAGACTTTCCGAAAACGCCTTTGCCGAGCTCGTGAAGCTGCATTCCGTAAATCCCGAGGAGCTCGGCCTGACATGGCTGCGCGACGTCCCGATGGGCGCTCCGGCAATGTCGGCAAAGCTGGACGCCTGGGAGGAATATTACCGCTGGGCCGCTGAGGGGATCAAATATCCCCTGATCGATCACGCTTTCGACTGGCTCTGCGGCAACATCCCAGAAGAGACACCCCCCGTGATCAGTTGGGGGGACGGCCGGATCGGCAACATGATCATAGGCGACGATATGGAAGTGTCGGCCCTGGTCGACTGGGAGATGGTGGGCCTCGGCAGCAGGGAAGTCGATATCGGCTGGTGGATTTTCACCACGCGATTCCACACCGACATTATCAACGTTCCGCTCCCCGCCGGCTTTCTCACGGAGGCGGAGCTGCTGGAGCGATATGAGCAGCTGTCGGGCTACAGGCCGAGAAACATCGACTACTACATCACCTTCGCCGGATTGAGACTGTCGCTGGTGATGAAGCGTCTCGGGAACATGATGATCGCGAACGGCCAATTACCGCCCGACGCTTCGATGCCCTACAGCAATCCCGCTTCGCACCTCCTCGCGGACTGTCTCCACGTCGATCGACCGGCTGCGGGCATGATGGACTTCGTCGGCAACAGATAGGTGGGATCGTGAGCAACAGGACCAATCTGGGCCTCCCTCAGGACCGGATCGGCAACCCTCACAAGGTGCCAGAGGCCATGGATCGGGTGTTCCCTCCCCAACATGGCATAGAGGGGTACAACGAGACGGCCTTTTTCACGAGCTGGAACGAAGAGGAAGGCGTCGGACTTTTCATTCATGTCGGACGCTGCCCTCAGGACATCGACCTTTGGTACGCACAGACACTCGTCTACCTTCCAGACGGACATATCGCCTCCGACCGCTCCTGGGGAAGGTCCTCGCAGGATGACGATATCTGTACGGGCAATCTTTTCTTCTCTTTCGGAGAGGGAATCGGGTGCTGGCACGGGCATTTCGACGGCGTCGCCGAAATAGGCACCGCCGCGAAGATGGCACGGCAGCCAACCGGTTCGGGCGCGGCGCGTCCCATGAAATTCCGGTTCAAATGCCGGCCCGCCGGACCGATCTGGGACATGTATTCAGATCGGCAGACAAGCCGACAGGACTGGGCCAAGGGCACGCATACCCAGCAGATCCTCGAAGTCGATGGAAGCGTGTCGGTTGACGGGCGAACCTATGCGCTGACCGGCTATGCCGGCAACGATCACTCGTGCGGGGTGCGCAAGCTAGACAGTTTCGCGAGCCATCACTTCTTTATCGGCGCCCTCCCGGGATGCGTGGTCCATTGCATCTCCGTGTTCGACCGCGACGGAATGCCGCTCATAGAAACGGGCGCTGTAGGCGATGCCGATGGCGGTTTCACTTCGGCGACCCTTGAGAACGTGCCCCCCTTGTCCGACCTCCTCGAGCAACCCCGGATCGACGTGGGCCTTGTCTATGCGAACGGTTCGAAGGAGGTGCTGCGCCTCGATCCGCTGCATTCATTTCCGCTTTCGCTCACCACCGAGAAGGACAACATCAACGGTATCGACTGGCACCTGCTCGACCATCTCGCCCTGACCGAAACGAGAGTGCGGGTGACGCGGCTGTCCGATGGGGCGATGGGCTATGCGAATCTCGAAAGAAGCATCATGCGATCGAAACTCGAGCTCCCTCAGGCTTCATGAATGCGAAAATCGCACATCTATCGAAGTCACGGAAAAATGGACTCTTGAGCATCTCCAGCACAAACGGATATACGACTTCTTCGATCACGTCATTCGCCGAGAATTTTCACCATTCCTGGGTCGACGCACTCATCGACATGAGCAATTAAACCACCCTCTTTGCGTATGATGACACGGCCCTCGTGATTGGTGAATCATTCAACTTCAATCGCCTCTGTTGGAAAGAGTATTCGACCCAAGGCTCCATAGCGTTGTGAAGTATGGTGTCCAAACGTCCCATTTCAGCAATCAGGCGGGTCCGTGGGAGCCCGAACCTCTCGTCTCAGCAATGGCTGTCCAGAGGGCAGATAGGATGCTAGCGTAGTGATGCATTTCTTGCGTGGATGCCAATCCGAACCGACTTCGAATTTGTCCTAGGAAAAGGTTTGTCGTGCCGAAAGTCGATCGCAAAGTGAAAGCAGAACGGCCATCGGCGAAGCCGTTCAGGTTCGGTTTTCTTGTGCACGACGTGTCGCGCATGAGGCGAACCTTGTTCGACGCCAAGGTCAAGCCTCTCGGGATCACCCGCTCGCAGTGGTCGGTTCTGGCGGCGCTCTCTCGCATCGGGGGAGAAGGCATGATGCAGGTGGAACTGGCGCGCTACCTGGATATCGGAAAGGTCACGATCGGCGGCCTCATCCGCAGGCTGGAAGTTGCCGGCCTTGTACAGCGCGACAAGGACCAGTCCGACGCGCGGGCGAACCGTGTCTTCATCACGCCCAAAGGCTACGAGATCATCGAGAGCATGGAGGCCATCGGGACGGAGAACAATGACCGGATCCTGGCCGGCGTCTCCTACCAAGACCTCCGGATCGCTGAAGAGGTACTCGCCAAGGTCAAGGAAAATATCCGGGTGGAGCTGCGCGCGCTCGGGGAGGACGAGGACTAAGGCTTGCATTGGAAGGAGATGCTCTCGGAAAAGGTCCGAACCGACCGCCACCCACTAAGCAATGGGTTTCCGGTCGCAGGCGCTGCGTGACACCTCGCTCCAGACAATCCGCAGGGCATGGCGTGGAAGAACAAGTGTCGCTTGATCAGCGTCGCGTGCTGCCATTGCAAGGCGGAGTGAATTTCCGCGATCTCGGCGGCTATCGGACCGAGGATGGCAGGCAGATCAGGTGGGAGACGATTTACCGGTCAGGAACGATGTCGCGCTTGAGCGCCGAGGACTGGGGCGAACTCGCCCGCCGGGGCCTTCGCACGATATGCGACCTGCGCGACAATAGCGAAAGGCGCGATGCGCCCCATTCGGCGCCGCCCGGCGATGCAAGTCCCGAATATTGGGTCCGAAGCTACGAAGAGGCGGTGGGTGACCTCGCTCGAATGCTCAAAGCCGGGTGCAAGGACCGGGACAGCTATCGCCGTTCGATGCTGGAAATCTATCGGGAGATCCCCGAGCAGCACGCCGAAAGCTATGCGCAGTTGTTCAGGTATCTGGCAGCCGGAAAGGTCCCGCTGGCCTTCAACTGCACGGCCGGAAAGGACAGGACGGGTATTCTCGCGGCATTGCTGCTGAGTTTCCTCGGGGTGCCGCGCGAAACGATCATGGACGACTATGCCCTGACCAACAGTCTCATGGATTTCCGGAGCCATCTCTCTGACAGAAACGATCCCCTGTCGCGCTATCGCTATCTTGCCGACATGCCATGGGACATTGTGGAGCCGCTCTTCCTTGCGGACAGATCCTATATCGATCATTCCTTGAGCGTGCTCGAAGAACGATATGGGTCGGTGGACGAGTTCATCACTCGACGGCTCGGCGTCACTCCGGAGATGCGAGAAGCGATCCTTGGGCACGCCCTTACCGAGTAGGGTTATGACGCCTAGTTACCTTGAAATCTGCCGGCCTAGCTTCAGCTGCCCGTGTATTTCGGCGGGCGTCGCTCCTTGAAGGCGGAGATGGCCTCGACAAGATCGTCGCTCTTGAAGGTTTCCATCTCGGCTGCCATTCCGAAATCGAACAGCGCGGCCATCCGCTGCCGGAAGATCTGGTTCATGGCTCGCTTCGTCCCCTGGACCGCCAGCGGCGGAAGCGCCGCGAGCCGCCCGGCTAAGGCGCGGGCAGCCGGCGCCACTTCATTGCGCTCATCGACAAGGTCGCTAAACAGTCCCATGCTTCGGGCATCCTCTGCGCTGACCCTGTCGCCGGTCAGCAGATAGCGCTTGGCGAGCATAAAGGACGTGTTGAGCGGCCAGACGATGCAGCCTCCGTCTCCTGCCACGAGTCCGATGACTACGTGAGGATCGCTGATTTGGACGTTCCTTGATGCGACCACGGCGTCGCATGCAAGCAACAACGTTGCACCCAGCCCCACTGCATCGCCCTGCAGGGCCGCGACGACCGGGACAGGACAATCCCCCACGGCCATGAGCAAGGCGCGTCCCTCGGCGGCCATCGCCCGGCGCTGGCGATCATCCTCGCGGTCCGCGAGGATGAGATCGAAATCGCCTCCGGCGGAGAAGGTCTTGCCCTTGGCACCCAGCAGAATGGCGCGCACGTCCCCGTGCCGGGGGAGGGTCTCGAAGGCCTCTTTCAGCTCGCGATGCAGTTGATGGGTGAAGGTATTGTGCTGATCGGGCCGGTCGAGCGTGACTTCGGCGACACCATCCGCGATATCGACAATGATCGTTTCGAACTGCATTCAGGGACAACCTTCTTTCGGCGCGAACGGCAGGGCGAGATTCCTCTCGCCGATCCGGGCAGGGATGCGCAAGGCCCGCGTCAGCGCGCGTCGCAAGCCGAACCATGCGAGGGAAGCTCGCCAGATCCCTAGCCGGATGATCGGCCGCCCGCCTCCGGGCTGCCGATCATCCGGAAACGCACCTAGAATTCGAACCTTGCATCGATCGAATAGGTGCGAGGCAGGCCCGGCAGAACCGAAGCGGTCTGCGCCAGGGTGACGGCGTCGATGCCGCCCACGAAGAAGGTCTTGTCGAATGCATTGCGCAGGTTGGCTGTGATCGAGAAGCGGTCATCGAACGTCAGACCGGCCCTGAAATTGGCGAGGATGAAACCGTCGATCTCGTTGCTGGGATTGGCAATGCCGGAACTGCTGTAGAAGATCGAGCTTTGCCCGACCCCTTCGGCCCGTAGGTTGAAATCGACCGAATCGGACAGCGAGCCGTCGTACTGGACAAAGGCGTTGCCTGACCATTCGGGCGCATAGGGATAGGTGGTGAAGAGGATGGGCAAGCCGAGGATCGACGTCTCGCCGTCGGTGTAGCGCGCATCAAGGTAGACCACGTTCGCGCCGATCGTCACTCCGTCGGTCGGTGCGATCGTGCTTTCCAGCTCGAAACCCGTAACTTCAGCCGCCGGAACGTTGACCGAGATCGAAGCCGGATTGCCGAGCGGGTCGGGTGCGAAGGCAACGCGCTGGTTGTCCTTGATCCAAGTATGGAAGATCGCACCATTCAGTGTCAGGAACCCATTGCTGTACTTGGCGCCAGCCTCGACGTCCGTCACCCTCTCTGTCTCGTAGCCGTTGCCGCCGACGGTTCCCGCCCCGGGGAAGGGGGCGATGTTCCCGTTGAAACCGCCGTTTCGAAAGGACCGCCGCGACACGATATAGGTCAGCAGATCGTCGCTGGGCTCATATTCTAGGCGGGCCGTCCAAGAGAAGTTCTTCGCCGTCTTGTCCTGGTTCGGCTCTAGACCGGGAATGGCGTCTGCATCGGCCAGATCGCGGTAGATGTCGCCGGGCAACAAGTCGATTTCGACGTTTTCGCTCGTGTATCGCCCGCCAAGCGTGACCGCGAGCTGTTCGGTCAGGTCGTAGGTGAACTGACCATAAGCCGCATAAGTAGTGTTCGACACGGTGTACCGATTGATCTGATTCACCTGGGGGATGATCGGATCGAGATCGAGCACGAGCGTTTCGATATCGCTGGTCGATTCCTCGTCCGAAAAATAGAGCCCGACAGTGTAACTGAGAGCCCCACTCGATCCGTTGAGCTGGAGTTCTTCCGAGATACCTTCGTAACGGTTCTCGATTGAACCATTGTTGAAGATCACGAATGCCGTCCCGAACGGGTCGTAGCTGCTCAGGAAATCGAAATCGGCATAACCGAAGATATTGCGAAGCTCGCCCAAACCGCCGAGGTCGAAGGTGGTGGTGTTGGTCACGATCAGGTTCTTGGCGCGGTAGATGCTATCCGCCTGGGTCTGCACCTCGAAGGGGCTGCGAGCATTCTGTTCGGCGACAGCCTGGAGCAGACCGCCCGGAAGATATTGCGGATTGGCGGCGAGCACGGCATCCCATGCGCCTGGGAATTGCGTGACTGCATCGAGTGACGGCCCCACGAGCACGCCCGCCGGAAACAGCGTCGGAAAGGTCGGATCGACGAAGTCGACAACGGGCGCCGTGTTCGTTTCGTCAGCCTCGAAATAATCGACCACCAGATCGTTCTCGATCGCGCTTCCGATCTCGAAGCTTAGGCTGCCTCTCAGCCCGAAGCGGTCCCTCGTGCCGAGGTCCGTATCCAGCAGGATATTGCGCTGAAAACCTTCGTTCTGGTCCTCAAAGAAGCCTGCGAGCCGGATGCCTGCCTTGCTGGACAAGGGCACATTCAGCGCCCCTTCCCCGCGGACCGTTTCGTAATTGCCCACGCCGAGCGAGATGTATCCGCCGAAATCCTCCTCCGGTCCGCGGCTCCTGAAGAGCAGCGCCCCACCCGTGCTGTTCCGTCCGAACAGGGTTCCCTGTGGCCCCTTGACGACCTGAACCGACTCCAGGTCGTAGAAGCTCGACGCACCGATCGCGCCTCCGATCTGGACTTCGTTAAAATAGGGCAGCACGCCCGGCCTGGTGTTGGAGAACGGGTCGGTGGACTGGCCGCGGATCACGTAGTTGATCTGGTTCGAGCTGACGCCGCCCTGCACATTGAGGCCCGGCACCGCCACCGCAAGGTCGGCCTGCGTGGTGATCACGTTCTCGGACAGGGATTCGCCGCCAACGACCGAAACCGACAGGGCAGTGTCCTGCAGCGACGCTGCGCGGCGTTCCGCCGTGACGATGATCACGCCGTCGTCCGGACCGGTAACCTCGTCTTCGGTGCTGTCGGTATCCTCGGCAGCCTGCGCCCATGCCGACGCCTGCGGCACCAATACGCAGAAAGCGGTCGCAGTCATCAAGGCAACACGGAGTTTCCTAGCCATCATTAACTCCCCCACAATACGCACGGCTTGTGTTTGCCGCGTTTGTTTTCGCATGCTTTTTAGTACGCATGCTTACGATAACTCAAGGTAGTCCCCGCTTGCAAGCACCATTGTGAAAAAGTTGCGAAGCGTACTAAGTCAGAAACGCCGGTCTGGCGCTGGGACGAGTGGCGTTCGTTCGCCCGACATTCATTCGCGCTCGCTCGCCATCTCGCTGACGATCAGCGCGAACAGGGAAACCAGACCGATCGCGACGAGGATCGAGACGACCGCCGCCAGATTGACCGCGACCGTGCCCCATGGCCCGTTCTGTATAGCCCCGACCGGCAGTGACGCGGAGCTGTGCACACCGATCAAGGTCACCGGCATGACAAGAGCCAGGATGGCGGGATGCGCGCGGACGAGGACCGTCCGCTTCGCCAGAGCAACCACGCAGGCAACGCAGATGATCGTCGCGCCGTTCACGAACCCGATCCAGACCGGAAACCCAAGGACCGCAAGTGGCCCGGGCCTGGCGTAGTAGTCCACGAGATCGAGCGCGATCATGGGGATCTCGAACATCGCACTGCCGAGCCAGGACAGCCCGACGAGCGCAGCCCATTCCCGAAACCCGATGCGCGATTTCCGTTCGATCCAGCGCACCAGTTCGATCGTCGTGAATCCGAAAAAGACGAGATATGTCAGCGTCCCCCACAGGGGAATATGAAAGCCATAGGCGGTCCAGAACCCGATCTGCCCGACTTCATGGTATGCGACCTTGGAATGAAGATCGCCGAGCGGTTCATAGAAAGAACAAAGGAACGCCCCAACGCAAAGCCAGGGAGCCTCGGGATTTGAGGTCCGGATGCGAAGCGCATGGACCAGCGTAGCCACGCACAGCACAGCAATCAGCGCGATCATTGCAAGCTGTAGCGTCGGCGACACTTCCAGCGCCGGCTTTGCCTGAAACCATTCGTGACCGTGGCGTATCGGTGTGCGGATCATGTCCCATCCCATCCTGCAATACACCGCCCGCTCCCCATTGCTTCCGGCCATGCGACGGCTCGAGACGGGACGAAGGTCGCGTCCACCGGCACGCTCGCCAGCCGCTCGCCTGCGCGCCCCGAGACCGGAACCCTTGCGCAGCGTTTAGTGTGCATACATACTACACGCAAGATTTTCACGGAGCCGCGAATGGCGCCGCAAACGCGATCGGAAACGAGCAATGCTGACCGACCGGCTTTATCCTGGTAGTCGCGCCATCGCCCCGGTGCAGGCCGAAGACGAGTATCTTCACCGGGGGGAAAGCGAAGGCCCGGAGCTGTCCGAAACGTCTTTTTTCGGCTTCAACATCCCCGAAGCGGCGATCGATTGCGAGATCTATCACTGGTTCCACCCGAACCTCCGCATGATGAGCGGAGGCCTCATGATCTTTCGGGGGAAGAAGGCGTATGCCGCCCAGGCGGATTACCTCGACTATCGCAATTTCATGCCCTGGCCGCAGGGAGACATCGACGACGTCACCTATCCCACCGGCGTCAGGATCAGGGTGCTCAAGCCCCTCGCGCGCTTCGAGATCAGCTTTCGCTCTCCCGACGGCGACACGGCCTTCGACTTCGTCAGCACCGCGATCATGCCTCCCGCGGGTCGGGGGGACGGACACCATTTCGTGCAGGCCATGCACTGCGAAGGCGAACTCGTTCTCAACAGCAAGCGCCACTGCATCGACGGTTTCACTACACGCGACAGAAGCTACGGCCTGCTGCGCTCCGAAGCGCCGCACGACGCTCCCCCGCTCGCCTGGGGCGCGGCGGTTTTCGATCGGGACCTGGCGTTCCACTTCGTCGGTGCGGACAGCGAGGATCTGACCGCCGAGAGCATTCGCTGGGGCTATGTCTGGCGGGACGGCAGGCTCTGGGACATCGTGAGGATGCGCAAGAACACAGAACGCGGCGGCGATGGCGCCCGACCGACGGGTGCGACGATCGAGCTGGAGGATGGCGGGGGCTGCCGGCACCTGCTCACGGCAAGGGCGCTGGCGCGATTGCCGATGCCGTTCTGGCCCAACATGGTGACACAGCTCACCCTCATGGAATATCGGCTGCCCGACGGTCGTACGGGTCACGGCGATTACCAGGATGTCCTGTTCGGGCATTTCCTGCGAACGCTGACCGGGCCAGAGGACTGACCCATGGCGCATCGCGGTACGCTCCCCCTCCCCAAGCGGATTGAGGATATCACGGCCTCTTGGCTCACATGGGCGCTCGACGAATCCTGGCCAGGCACCGTGGTCAAGGACGTGTCAGTCCTCGACGTCCTTCCCGGCACGACCAGCAAGGCATTCATTCATCTCGAATATGAAAGGCGCGGAAACCCCGACCTTCCGAACCGGCTGTGCATCAAGGGCGAATTCGACCGAGAGAGACTGGGCGAAGCTGGCGCTGTCGCAACCACCGGCACCCAGATCGAGGCGCTTTTCTATCGGGATCTCGCGCGAACGCTGGATATCCCGACCCTGCGGATCTGGTTTGCCGGCTCCGAACCTGGAATGGGTATCCTGATCATGGACGATCTGCGCGGGAACGGTACCGTTTTCGGAGACCCGCTCGTCCCGCTTGCACCCGACAGGGTCGCCGAAGGGCTTGCCCTGCTCGCCCGCCTGCACGCTGCCACTTGGCGCAGGGACTTCGCCGACACCGACTGGGTGACGGTCGGCTCGCCTGCCATCAGGCAATATGCGCAAATCCTGTTCTCCGAGGCCAACTGGAACGAGCGGGTCGCACGCATCGCTCTGCCAGCCGATCTCAGCGACAGGTCGCGCGTTCTGGGTGGCCTGCACCGGCTCTGGCAGCACGATGACGGCAGCGATCACGTTCTTGTCCACGGCGATCCGCATCTTGGCAATACCTGCACGGTCCCGCATCGGGGTCTGATCTTCATGGACTGGGCGGGCCTTTGCCTGGCCCCCTGGGCCCACGACGTCGCCTATTTCCTCGCCGGTGCGCTGAGCGTGGAGGATCGCCGCCGCCACGAGGACGAACTGCTCGCCGGATACCTCGGGAAGTTCCACAGCCTCGGGGGCCCGCAGATCGCCTGGGCCGAAGCGACCCGCGAAGTCGCATTGCATCACCTCTACGGTTTCATCTGGGCGATGCTGCCCGCGCCCATGCAACCCGAAGACGCCGTCAGTGCGATGACCGAACGCTATGTTGCAGCGATTACGGAGCACCGGAGCCTTCACCTCCTCGAGGGTGTCGGAGCGTAAGGTCTCTGCAGGCAGCAGGTGGCGGACCTGGCACGGCCGCTGCCGGACCTAGAGAGCGGCCAGCGGCCCCATGCCCTTCAGCTCGCGGCGACGGTAGTATTCGTAGAGTGCGAGATAGCTTGCGCTCAACGTGAAGGTCAGTCCGGCCATGGCAATATAGGCGGGCCCCAGGAGCGACGGCGCCAGCGAGGGGGCAATGAACATCGCCATCGAACCCGGGCTCAGCAGCAGCGCCCAAGCCATGATCCTCGATTGGCCGAGCGTGCTGCGGCGGCGCAAGATCAGCGGGATCATGAAAACGATGTTCACGACCTGGGCATAGGTCCAGCTGAGTATGAGCAGAGGGTCATCGATGATCGACTGCATGAAGGTGTAGATGACGATGGCCAGAGACAGATATATTGCACAGATGAAGTACCATGAGGCCGGCGCGAGATCGGGCGCGAATTCCCTCCGTGCCACCCGGACGAGCCATATGACCGCAACAACTTCGACAAAGGGCCAGATGAGGAACAGGACGTTCGTGGCATCGAAATACCAATGATCCAGCGTCTCGCCTCCGGTCATGCTGTGGATCACGAAATAGGCGTCATGTGCGAAAACGAGCATGACGTATCCCAGAGGGTGGCCGATCACGCCGTCGCGCCAGGTAAGACGTAAACCCTCGAAGAATTGGATCGAACCGCCGATCCACCCGAATGCGGAGAAAAGAAGGATCCAGCCAAGCCCCCTGTCAAGGGAAGTGACCACCTCGCTGACTTCATACATTGCGCTCTCCTACGCAGGACTTGCCACGCCGACGCCCCGAGGTTCGGCCGAACTTCCGGAGGGTATGAGGTCCATGAAGCAATCGTGCAGTCGCCATCGCTGGCGCATTAGCGCATAATCAGTAAGCTAGTATACCTTTTTGGGAGGCATTCTCGGCCATTTCACGGCGTAAGTCGTGCCGCATATTCGCCCTGACGGGCCCTGAGTGAATGATCCATGCTGATTGTTAGAGCAGGGTTGCCTCCTCCGCCATCGCTGGCCGCAGGTGGAGCGAAGCGGAACCGGAGACCAGATATGGCAGTGTCGTCACTTCTGGGGCCAGAGGCCGATAGCCAAGCGAGCTGTGCCGCCTGACGGTGCTGTAATGCTGCCGCCCCCAAGGCTTCGACCAGGCTTCGGCCAAGGTGTAGAAGATCTCTTCGTTCAGGAGCTCGTCGCGCGTTGAGCCATTGAAGGACTCGCAGTAACCATTCTGCCAAGGGCTGCCGGAAATGATCGATGCAGCGCCGTCGGCGGGCGCGGCTCAGAAGTTTCCGTTAAGAGCTTTCTGCAGGATCAGCCCATATAGTGTCAGCTCCGACACCGTCTGCAGCAGCCGGGCATCTTCCTTCTCAAGCTCCTTCATCCGTGGCGCCTGATCCATCTCAAGGCCGCCATATTCCTTGCGCAGCGGCAATAGCTCTGGTCGGTGACGCTGATCCGGCGACACGGATCCGCCACCGACCCGCCCTGCGCAAGCACGATCTCCGCTTCACACAGCTTGCCGATGAGCTCTTCCAGTTCGTGCTTCCTTGCCACCCCATTCCTCCTTCATGGCCAATTCTGAAACAGAAAATGGCCGCTCAGAAGGGGGCAGATCAATGCAGCGATGTTCGGCTATATACAGCCACTCAAAGCACATCGGTCGAACCCTAAGGAATGACAATGCAGACCGATTCAAGCGATCCCATCGTCGGGTTGCTTGCGCGCTAAAAGACCTGAAAGCTTACAGTCGGCTTTCGGTCCCATTGTGTCGAAAAACTCGCCGCGCGCTGCTCGCGGGCCCAGCTCTAGCAACCGTCATTCAATTCGCGGAGCGATGGTAGATGATCGTTGCGCGAATTCGCGTTGCAGCGTTCAGATATCATCGACCGGTTTGGCTAACGGAACTCTTCAAACACCATTGCGCCATTTTCAGACTTGGAGGTCAGGATGCTTCGAGCGGCGAAAAATGGGCC
>JGI12210J13797_10421544_pt1 | contig 24743 bp, 17 predicted proteins | sample ElkSlonscriptome_3_FD_13797 | JGI IMG/M metagenome (IMG submission 13797)
AAGAGCTGCGCACTTAAAAGTCATCCAAAACGCCAGCGACTGCACTTCGTCTAGTGAGACATGGGGATGAAAGCGCACTCCACCCTTTGTAGGGCCACGGGTATCGTCATAGCGGACTCGATACCCTTGATAAACGTTGAGTGTCCCGTCGTCCATCCGCACTGGAATAGACACGGAAAGACTCGCCTTAGGATAAGTGAGCCGAGCGATCGCATCTTGGGACAAGTCAACATATTGCAGCGCCTTGTTGAATCGCTGACTGGCTTCGGTGAAGAGAGAATGGCTCATGATCATTTCCTTCAGGCTTTTTTCAAGCCCGACGTAGTGGAAGGAGTTGCAAGACAAAAAAGACGTAGGGAACAACTCTAAATAAATCGCTCCGTTTCAGCGAAGCCTGAGTGAGATGAGGAGAACCTGCAAAACGAGAAGATTTCGCGGGTTATGCAGACCTCCTGATGGCGAATATCAGCGACGAGCATCACAGATTGATCGAGAGGGCTTCTTTTTGATGATGCCTTTGATTTGGTAGCAAATAATACAAAATTGCAAATTCTTAATTATTGTCTATTCGCTGCTGATTCCTCCGTCTAGCTTTGTCTCATGCCGTCTTTTGAATCTGATGTTAAACCAGAAGATGCGGCTGTACTCAGTTGGCGATCGCCACTTCATAGCCATCCTTCCCATTTCATCTGCTGATTGCTGATAACGAAACGACGAATCACCATGCCCCTTATCACGGTTAGCCCCGCCGGACTGTATTGCAAAGCCGGAGACTTTTATATCGACCCGTGGCGATCGGTCGATACGGCAATGATTACCCACGCTCACTCAGATCATGCTCGTTCAGGCTCATCTCGCTACTTTGCAACCGGAATTTCCCAGGGCATTTTGAGAAAACGTTTGGGCGATGACATTGATCTCCAGGGCGTCAACTATGGTGAACCGCTCAAGTTGGGAGACACTTGGGTGTCGTTTCATTCAGCGGGTCACGTTTTAGGCTCGGCTCAGGTGCGCATTGAACACAAAGATGAAGTCTGGGTCATTTCTGGAGATTACAAACGGGGTGCTGACCCCACCTGTGATCCGTTTGAGGTTGTTCCTTGCGATGGATTTATTTCGGAAGCCACGTTTGGACTTCCTATCTACAACTGGGATAGCGGAGAAGAGACCTGTCGCCGCATTTATAACTGGTGGCAGAGCGATCAAGAACGAGCCTCGATTCTCTTTTGTTATTCCTTTGGCAAGGCTCAGCGAGTGCTCAGTGAACTGATGAAATTTACCGATCGCCCGGTCTATGTTCACGGTGCAATTCAGATTCTCAACACTATTTATCGAGAGGCAGGCATTCCTCTACTCGAAACGATCTCGACATCAGACATGCCCAAAAATCATTCCTACAAGGGAGAGCTGATCTTGGCTCCACCTTCAGGCCACCGCTCGTCGTGGATGAAGCGATTTGCCCGACCTCAGACCGCATTTGCTTCGGGCTGGATGGCCGTCAGAGGAGCCAGACGCAGGCGCGGCTACGAACGAGGCTTCGTGCTGTCTGACCATGCCGATTGGAAAGGATTAGTGCAGACCATTTTGCAAACAGGGGCGAAGAAGGTCTACGTCACCCACGGACAAACCGATGTGCTGTCTCGCTATCTGCGGGAGTGTCATGATATTGATGCATCTCCTCTCAAGACTCTGTTCGAGGGAGAAGCTGATATCTGAAACAACGCCTACCAAAAGAACAACGTTTCGAGCTGTGAATTGACGCTAGATTGTTCATGTAAATCTAGGTTCCTGTCTATGCACTTGCCTTCATGAAATCATTGTTGTAAAGCCAAAAGGGATCTTTGAAATCAATGAAGTTAACCGGAGTTAGAGCGTGTTGCAGAGGTACGGCAGTCAGGAGACGCTAGAACAGCTTCTTATCGGACAGTTCTCGATCACACAGTTCTCGGTCATGAGGTTGTGGGGGGAAAGCTGGGATTGGCTGGGCGATCGCCTTGCTGCTTCAGTTCTAACAATCCCCTCTCTTATGGATTGGGGCATTTGCTTGGCGGTTCTAGCTGTTTATGCGGCGATCGCCTTTCCTGTTGGCTTTCGGCTCAGATTTCTACAGCAAGAATGGGTCACAAATCCTCAGACGATTGTGGCTTCAACTTTGGTGGCTTTGATATTTCCTTCCATCTTTGAAGAAGTTATCTTTCGGGGGCTACTGCTGCCCCATCCTGCTGAAGCGGCATCTACTGCGACGATTGTTCTGTGGAGCATCGTTAGTCTAGTTCTGTTCGTGGTTGCTCATCCCCTCAATGCGTTGCTTGTGCTCACGTCGCGGCGGGCGACCTTTTATGACGGCACGTTTCTCACCTTGGCAGGATTGTTGGGAGTCGCTTGCACCGTTACCTATTTACAGAGCGGCTCGTTGTGGACAGCGATAGGTCTTCACTGGGCCGTCGTCGTTGTTTGGCTCTTGAGCTTGGGGGGCGATCGCCGCATGAGCGCCCAGAACGAACCGGATCGTTAAGTCGTCGGTACAAAGATAGGCAAATCATTTTAATTGATTGGAATCAAGTGATTTCTGTCAGTCGGAAGATTGCCCTTAAACACTCTGATGAGCTACTTTAATCAATGCTCAATTTAATGTGAGATATTTGGCGTTGCACAGCATGGAATGATGCGGAAAGATTCAACTCATGGATGACCTGCTGTAGGGGCATCGCAATGCGATGCCCCTACCAAAATCATTCTTCGAATGTGCAACGCCAGATATTTTAGGGTGAAATAGAGATTGCTTAGTTTCGCTAGCTACTAACTCAGAGTGTTCCAAGACTCAGAGTGTCCCAAAATGTCTCGCATTCAACATCTGGTTTGCCCTACAGAATTGAATTCCAAGTTTCTGTAATTTTTGCAGTATCAATGCAGTATCAATCGTGTGAGGTTCGATAGAAATTACCTTGCGAAGAGAGAGCCCTGGCTCACGTCTCAAGACACACTTAAGCTCACAAGCTAGTTGCTCTCTGCGTTTTTTGTTCACGCACTATCGTTCTTTGGAACAACCGACGAAATTGATTGATGTCGAATACTGACACTTGCAGGCGATCGCTCTAGAATCATTGCAATCACGCATTTCAGATAGGTTGTAAATCAGAGACACGGTGTCAGACAAAAAGGTCTACCGTTTCTCTTGAGATGAACTCTTTCTGATCGTTGTCGATCCTTGCGGGTTCATTTTTGGTTGATGCGCAGTTGACTCGAATACCCAGCTCATACCATCAAAATTACAGGGGGTTGTAATGTCCGAATTGATTCAAGCCGTTTTTGACGATATTCAAGAAAGAGTTGACCTGCGACAATTTTTAAGTGAGCTACGCAAGCGAGAACAGCGCTATCTGCTACGCAACGATATTTTGACGGTGTTTGCTGAGTATTGCTCTAGCTACAGCAAACCGGACTCATTTTCCTCTTCGTCTCAAATGAGTCGCTGGATTGAATACACCCAAGAAATAATTCTGGAACGTGAGAGCTTTTGTGTCATCACGCGGCCCAGAATTGGCAGCGAAGAAGTGTATCGCATCATGGAAGATCTAGCTGTCGAAGACATGACGATACAAGAACTGTTTGACGTGCGCGATCGCTTCGTCAACCGATTTCATCCGGAAGAAGGCGATGTCCTAGAACTAGATTTCGATCCGTTTTACGACTACTCGCCTAACATTCGCGACCCCAAGAATATTGGAAAAGGGGTAGAGTTTCTCAACCGCTATCTATCTAGTAGCTTGTTTCAAGCTCCTTCGCAGTGGCTCCAAGCGCTTTATCAGTTCTTGAGCCTACACCGACACAACGGTACGCAGCTGCTGATCAATGCGCGCATTCAATCTCAGAAGCAGTTGTCAGAGCAGGTCAAAAAAGCAATTACCTACGTCGGTCGTTTACCAGGAGATGAACCTTACAACCGCTTTCGGTTTGAACTCCAAGATTTGGGGTTTGAACCAGGCTGGGGCAACACCGCGACCCGTGTCCGCGAGACGTTAGAGATGCTAGACCATCTCTTAGATTCTCCCGATCACCAAGTGCTGGAATCTTTCCTATCCAGAATTCCAATGGTGTTCAAAGTCGTTTTGGTTTCAATTCATGGCTGGTTTGGTCAGGAGGGTGTGCTAGGACGGCCTGATACTGGTGGACAGGTGGTCTACGTTCTTGACCAAGCTCGCAGTATCGAGCAGCAACTCCAGGAAGAAGTTACCCTAGCCGGACTCGACCTCCAATCGGCCCCTCCCAAAGTTCTCGTTCTCAGTCGTCTCATCCCCAACAACGACGGCACCCGCTGTAATCAGCGTATGGAAAAAATCCACGGCACTCAAAATGCTTGGATTCTGCGTGTACCGTTCCGCGAGTTTAATCCCAAATATACTCAAAATTGGATTTCGCGATTTGAAATTTGGCCCTACCTCGAAACCTATGCAATTGATTCAGAGCGGGAACTACTCGCAGAGTTTCAGGGCAAGCCTGACCTCATTATCGGCAACTATTCTGACGGTAACTTGGTGGCATTTCTACTCGCGCGTCGTCTCAATGTGACTCAATGTAACGTTGCTCATGCACTTGAAAAATCCAAATATTTGTTTAGTAATCTTTACTGGCAAGACTTGGAGAACGACTATCACTTCTCTCTCCAGTTCACAGCAGATTTGATCGCGATGAATGCTGCCAATTTCATCATTAGCAGTACCTATCAAGAAATTGCTGGAACTCCTGACAGCGTTGGCCAGTATGAGTCCTATCAACGCTTTACGATGCCAGAAATGTATCACGTCGTGAGCGGAATCGATTTGTTCAGCCCCAAATTTAACGTCGTTCCTCCGGGAGTGAATGAGAAGGTTTACTTCCCCTACACACACACTGAGGAACGATTGCTCAACGATCGTGAACGTTTAGAAAACTTGATCTTTACAGTAGAAGATTCCTCTGTCGCCTATGGCAAGCTAGACGATCCATCGAAGCGCCCCTTGTTCTCAATGGCGCGGCTTGATCGAATCAAAAATTTAACCGGATTGGCTGAATGTTTTGGCAAGAGCAAAGCGCTACAAGAGCGATGCAATTTGATTCTGATTGCCGGAAAACTGCGGACGGAAGAATCAACAGATCGAGAAGAGATCAGCGAAATTGAAAAGCTATATCACTTGATCGATCACTATGACCTACAAGGCAAAGTGCGATGGCTGGGTGTGCGGTTGCCTAAGGCGGATTCAGGAGAAGTTTATCGCGTCATTGCTGATCGAGAAGGTATATTTGTACAGCCTGCGCTGTTTGAAGCCTTTGGTCTGACGATTTTAGAAGCGATGATTACGGGGTTGCCGACTTTCGGTACACGATTTGGAGGGCCGCTGGAAATCATCCAAGACCAATACAACGGCTACTACATCAATCCAACCCATCATGAGGAAATGGCTCAAACCATTCTAGATTTTCTGTCCAAGTGTGATCAGAATCCGGGTCTCTGGAAGCAAATCTCAGAGCGATCGATGGAACGGGTCTACAGCACCTACACGTGGAAAATTCACTCGTCGAAATTGATGTCTCTGGCGAAGACCTATGGGTTCTGGAATTACACCTCGAAAGAAAATCGTGAAGATATGTTGCGTTATATCGAGATGTTGTTCTATCTCCTTTACAAACCCATGGCAAAGTCGCTGTTGCAGCAACACATGCAGAACTAAGCATTACCGAATGGCTCTGGAGCACTGAGGTTCACTCGGGTTGTTCAGGCAGCCAGGCACATTTGCTATGCATAAAGCGTCTTGAATAGAATCAAACTGACGCTCCAACTGCTTTCCTCTGGTAGGAAAGCAGTTGGAGCGTCAGCGGTGAACCTTTTTTGAAACCATCCGCTTGGTTTCTCAATCTGCTGCACGTGGTCAGGATGGGGGCGATCGCCATTCCATAAGTGGATCGGTTTGTCGTCGTTGATTCTGACCTTGACTGAGTGACAAATATCCTTTGCTAAGAGACTTCAAATTTTCCTGGCTTGAGCTTTATGACTTGGAATAGAGATGAAGTGAACTCACAATAATGAAGTATTACTAGACAAGATCACAGCTCAGAGCACGTGTTTGCAATTTTGGGAATACTCTTTCTATGAAGATGTAGCAAAAACATCTAGAACTACTTGGACGGAGGGGGAGTCGTTGAATGAATGAAAGGGGCGTCTGTCCTTTTCTCAAGCGATTTGACAACTGACTCAAGTTTTGCACGTACGTTTGACAGCTATCAAACTAGACGTAATCCGTTCAAAAGTGTTAGCAAGAGTGTTCATTCGTAGATTTCTAGAGCCATAATGGGTGCAATGATTTATAACAGGGTAGATATTCGTGTTTGGAATAGATGCTCTGTGTTTTTGATTGCTCACTCGCGTTGATACGTGCTGCTGTAGTCTTGATGCTCCAGGCAGTGGGCAATCTCAATCGGATTTGATGTGCTGGACTCAGTTCGGGCTATAGCTGCGTTTAACGTGGCGTATAGAGAGTCTGACTTGAGACTGTGGTTCAGTTTGTAATTTTGACGTTTCTTATTCTTAAAGTCATTCAAAGGTTACGATTATGGCTTCAGCCAAGATACTCGTTGTCGATGATGACCCTGCCATCCGGACGCTGATACAGCGTTTTCTCTCGACCCATGACTATCAACTTGAGTCTGCAGAAGATGGTAAGTCTGCATTGGCAATCTTCGAGCAATTCAATCCTGATCTGGTTGTTTTGGATGTCAATCTGCCGGATGCAACAGGGTATGCCCTTTGTGAAGAAATGCAAAAACGGACAGGCGTTTTTGTCCTGATGTTGACGAGTCGTACGGATGAAGCTGACAAGATTTTAGGCTTTTCACAGGGAGCCGACGATTATTTAACCAAGCCCTTCAGCCTCAGTGAGCTTGAGGTAAGGGTTGGCGCAATCTTGAAGCGGCAGCGTCCGGTCACAACTGCTGAGCAGCAGCGACTGATGTTCAACTGCCTCATGATTGATCCGGTGCGCCGGGAAGTCACTCTCAACGAGAGTCCTATTTCTTTAACGGCGTTGGAATTTGATCTGCTGCACTTTTTGGCAAGTCATCCGGGGCGAGTCTGGCGACGAGCCGAGCTGATTCAAAAAGTGTGGGACTACGACTACGTTGGAGATCAACGAGTGGTTGATGTTCATATCGGTCAGATCCGGAAGAAGATCGAAATCGATACTGCACAGCCTGCTTTGATTCAGACCGTACGAGGGGTCGGATATAAGTTTGAAGCTCCTGAGATGGCCGAAGAAAGCGCTAGCGTTTGATCATTTGGGGTGTGCGGTCGAAAGCGGATGCTATGGCAGAGGAGCTCAAAACGTATTCCTCTGCTGGGGCCAAATAAAGATTGAGAATAAGCGATCGCACAAACAATGGAGATCGCCCATTGCGTCGTTTGAAAGAGGCTGTTGGTAGAAACAACCAAGTCTTCTAGACATCGCCGATGATTGAGCGCTGGGGACGGCTCTGCAAAATCTTTGTTCGTTACGAAGGGAAAACTTGCTGGTGATTGCAGCAGCAAATTTTAGAGGCAGATCAGAGACGTAACTGCCGCAGGCGCAAGGCATTTGTAACGACTGAAACTGAACTGAACGCCATTGCACCTCCTGCCAAGATTGGATTTAGCAGAAGCCCCAGGAGCGGATACAGAACTCCTGCTGCAATCGGAATGCCTAAAACATTGTAGATAAAGGCAAAGAATAAGTTTTGCTGAATGTTGCGCATGGTAGCTCGACTGAGCCGAATCGCGGTTGGGATGCCGTCTAGGTCGCCGGAAATAAGGGTAATGTCGCTAGCGGCGATCGCCACATCGGTGCCAGTGCCAATTGCAATGCCGACATCAGCCTGAGCCAATGCTGGAGCGTCATTAATGCCGTCTCCAACCATCGCGACAATAGGATGATCGTTGGATATCCAAGTTTTGGACGATGTTTTGGACGATTGTGTTTGAGGTTGTTGTAGCTCCTGAATCATCGCCGCCTTTTGATCAGGACGAACTTCTGCAATCACACGCTTAATGTTGACCTGTTGGGCGATCGCCTCGGCGGTGCGGCGATTGTCGCCTGTCAGCATAACCACCTCTAGTCCCATATTTTGTAATCGCTGTACGGTCTTGGCTGCCGAGGACTTGAGCACGTCTGCGAGAGCCATGATTCCCTGAATTTCCTGATCGACAGCAATCCAGATGACGGTTTTGCCTTCGGTTTCCCAGGTCGTCTGTTGGTCATGAAAACCGAGCGTGTCAATGTCTTGCTCATTCATCCAGCGACGGGTTCCGATTTGGACCCAGTGATCGGAGACCGTTGCCTGTACCCCACTGCCCGCGATCGCCTCAAAATCTGCGACATCAGGTAAAGGAGCTGCGATAACGGCTGTTTGGGTTTGCTTGGATGCCGATGTAGCTTTGGTATGCTTTTCAGAATTTGCGTCCACAAATGCGCCTTGGGACTTGCCATAGGACACAACCGCATCTGCCAGGGGATGCTCGGAGTTTCGCTCTACTGCTGCAATTAGCCGCAGGAGCTTGAACTCATTGCGGTGTGCAGTTCCCAATGTCGTCGCAAAGTTAGTCACAGATGGACTGCCTTGAGTTAGCGTTCCGGTTTTATCAAGCACCAACGTCTGAATGTTGTGGGCGAGTTCGAGGCTTTCGGCTCCTTGGATCAAAATGCCGTGCTCAGCTCCTTTGCCCGTCCCCACCATGATGGAGGTCGGAGTCGCAAGTCCTAACGCGCAGGGGCACGCAATGATCAGGACGCTAACCGTGGTGATGAGCGCCAGCGTCACATTGCCAGTGGTTGCGATCCAAGTCACGAACGTGAGGACGGCGATCGCCAAGACAACAGGCACAAACCACTGAACGACCCGATCAGCAATACGTTGAATCGGAGCCTTGCCTGCTTGAGCTTGCTGCACCAGCCGCACAATTTGAGACAACACGGTATCTTTGCCGATGCGGGTTGCTCGAAACTGAAAGCTTCCGGTTTTGTTGAGGGTTGCTCCGATCACTTCTGCACCCTCCTGTTTAGTCACCGGAACGCTTTCCCCCGTCACCATTGCTTCATCGACTGTGGAAGAACCTGAAATAACGATGCCGTCTACAGGAATCTTTTCGCCAGGGCGCACCAAGACGATATCTCCAACTTGCACCTGCTCAATGGGAATATTTTGCTCGTTGCCATCGCGAATAACGCGAGCCACCCGCACTTGCAATCCCATCAGCTTGCGAATCGCGTCGGACGTATGACTGCGGGCGCGCTGTTCAAACAGTCGCCCTAGCAAAATGAGCGTAATCACAACGGCGGATGCTTCGTAGTAAACGTCAGCAGCAATTCCCTGTTGAGTCACCAGTCTTGGGGCGATCGTCACAACGAGAGAGTACAGAAAAGCGGTGGTCGTCCCAATTGCCACCAGAGTATTCATGTCAGACGTTTTGTGGGTGAGGGCGCTCCAGGCTCCCTTGTAGAAGCTTTGTCCGCACCAAACCTGCACGGGTAGTGCCAGCACCAGCTGCAACCAGGGATTATGAAGCCACATGGGGATGAAGGGGAGTGATAGTCCCGTCATCATCGGCAACATTCCGATCACGAGAATGCTGCTGAGAATGCCTCCCACCCAAACTTTTTTCTCTAAAGCTTTCAGGGCAGCCCGTTTTTCTGCCCGCTCTTGCTCCATTGCATGAGCGACATCTTCAACCACATGAGCTGAATATCCGGCTTCAGCGACGGCTTGTTCAATTTGCTGCTGTATAGCCTGAATCGAGCGATGATCGTCCTCAACCTCGACGACAGCTTGCTCCATGCCGAAATTAACGCTGCAGGAATCGACCGTAGAAACAGAGGCGATCGCCTTTTCGACTCTTGAGGCACAAGCCGCACAGCTCATCCCGCCGAGCTGAAACGTAAAGGTAGTCATGGTGCGATCGCCTCCTGACGTTGTGACATCGAATCTGCACGTTATCCTGCTAGAACGCTCTTACAGGACAACGATTATTTCAATGCTAAACTCTCTAGTCAGCTAGAGAGTCAACCCTTTATTAGATGACAGATTTGTTGCAAATTGAGTTCAGGTCTTTGTTACAAAACCTCTGACGATCCAGGGTTCGGCTTACAATGTTTAGGCTTCAGCCACTCCTAGTCAGCCGATATCAGAAGTTCCATGACGACGAAAATATCGAGTGAGAACAGCCCATCAAGTCTTCCTGTCGCAAAGCCCTCTGGGGCGGCAGACCGTTCGAAGCTCTGGATGGCAGCGATCAAGCCCCCGATGTATACCGTCGCGGTGATTCCTATCTGGGTCGGGACAGCGATCGCCTATGCCGATACAGGAGTGCTGGATTGGCGAACATTTCTCACGTTTTTACTATCTGCCATTCTGATCATTGCCTGGTTGAATTCCAGCAACGATGTGTTTGATTCTGACACGGGCATTGACCGCAATAAACATCATTCTCTCGTCAACCTGACAGGCAATCGAGCCTTAATCTTTTGGCTATCGATTCTCTTTTTGTTGCTGGGCGTGTTGGGCATTGTGGCGATCGCCCTGTGGCAGCAAGATGTGACTGTGCTGGGTCTGATTATCGCCTGTTGCATACTGGGTTATAGCTATCAGGGCCCGCCGTTTCGGTTTGGCTACCTAGGGTTGGGTGAACCCATTTGCTTTTTCACCTTTGGTCCTTTAGCCGTGACGGCAGCTTACTACAGTCAAACGCAATCCTGGAACTCGCCGTCTAGCTTCGCTGCGTCCGTTCTTGTTGGCATAACCACCAGCATTATCTTGTTCTGCTCTCACTTTCATCAGGTAGATGACGATGTAGCTGCTGGAAAGCGATCGCCCATTGTCCGCCTAGGCACAGCAAAAGGAGCCACTTGGCTCACCGGGGCGATCGTTTTGGTGTTTGTCTTGTTGATTACTTTTGCGATCAGTCCGCTACTGCCCGTTGCAACTCTATTGATGCTGCTCAGCTTGCCGCTAGCAAAGAGTCTTTCGGATTACGTTAATGCCCATCATGCCAATCCCTCCAACGTCAGCAGCAGCAAGTTTCTTGCAGTAAGTCTACATTTCTGGAGTGGCTTGTTCTTGGGGTTAGGGTGTATTCTCAGTCAAATCTAGGCAACGGAAGTGAATCAGTTCTATAGCTACAGCCAGTAGCCCTAGGACATTTTGATGACCGCACACCGCGCGGCCACAGAAAATATCTAAGTCCTAAAGAAGCTGACTACAGCTATAAGTTTTGTCGGTTGAGTTTTGCGCTTGGATGCTTAAGTCAACGCTTGAGCGATCAGCTGATCAATCAACCCGATCGCCACTTAAAACTTATTCCTTCCGCATCATTCCTGCCGAGAGGTATTCAGAACACTTGCTGTTCTAGGCTCCAGACGTGTTAGCGAAGAACTCACCCACTTTGAAGCTAGGACTGTCTTCGAGTTGCTTCAGCATAGAGCGAGTCACGAGCTTTCCTTCCTCTACCAGAATTTGACCCGTAATCGGGTGCAGCATGGGTTGTTCTGCACGGCGACCAACCAATGCCTCAATATCCTGTAGGGAGTTGACATACATACCGGGAGGCAGCTCAACCGTAATTCCTTCAGCCAAAACTCGAGACTGGCATGCAAGCCGAGAGTTAGGCTTACATGAGGTAATAACTTCTAAGGTGCGCTGCTCGCGACGACTAATCGGCGATATCGCTTCCATTCCTTCTCTCACGTAAATGTGGCAAGTTGCGCACATGCCACGCCCGCCGCATTCTTTCAATACATCCAAATCTTTGTTCAAAAGAACAGAAAGCAAATTTCCGTTAGTTTCAACCGAAGAGTCTTGTCCGATGGGTTCCAAATGAACGACCTTAGCCATTGCCTCTCTAACCTCCAAGGTTTTCAGTTAAAAAATTGATAAGAAAAAATATATTCAGAGAGAAACGAAAATCTAACCCTTTTTTGCTCAGCCTCACGCAACCACTAGGACGAGAACCCCAGGTGCGGTGAAGTCACCGTATCTGACTAGTTATCTTTGGGTAGAAGTAAGCTCCGCTGATGCGGATCGAGATCCATACTCTGAATAATTTTTGAAAAGTCTCGTATGACTCTAGAGCACCTCTGAACAAATGCGTTGACCCAATCGCGTATCAACTGATGTTGAACTGAACTGAGGACTGGAGGTTTGCCAGGGGTCATTGGCCCAACAAACTCAATTTTTCCAGAACGATCTACTTCAAAGTTAGCAAGCCATTCCACAGGAGGACGGCTCGACTTCCAATAATTGGCAACAATGCTGGTGCCAAGATACCGAGTGGTGAGTTTACTCAATTGGTTTAGGGCTTCCAGGATTTCCTTTAAGGTAATCGGCTTGTCAACTGATGTAGGCGCATTGCCAGTATTCCCAGTCTTCGCGGCTAGACCTTCTTGATCCGCAGGTTTTTTCGAGGGAGAAGTAAAATTTTGCGTTGGGGCAGTGTTTTGCGGAACAGGCTTCGGAGCTTCCTTTTGAGGCGCAGCAGCGAGTGGAGAAACCCGAGGGCGATTAGTTCTGGAATCAGACGAGGATGCCGTACCAGGAGCTTGGCGCTGACGAGCCGCTCTTTCCCGAGCCGCTTGAATTTGAGCGGCTCGAGCAGCATTGGCCTTGGGGGTTGAAGGGGGGGAGTTGGGGAGAGTCGGTCTAGCTGCCTCTTCGTCCACTGGGTTTGAACGATCAGCAGGCGGCGGTTTTGAACCAGCGGATGGAACCTGAGATGAATCAGGGGGAGTCGTCGGTGAAGAAGTTCTCTTCGGAGCGTCTGTAGGAGCAGGCTGGCCGTTACGTTGGGTTACGGTTGGAGAAGAGGGTGTGAAGCGAGTCTTTTTGGAGGGCTGTGTTGGCGAGGGTTTGTCAGGAGCGACCGACAGCTCAGTCGAGATTGTTGCAGTTCCAGAATCTGGCTGCCGTTTCCAGTATTTTTGCCCGCTTAAGGTGACATTGCCAGCGGCAAGGCGAAAGTTGGCGATCGCATTGCCTAAGTCTTCTTGGAGGTCGCTCTTGAGCTCCGATACCAGGAGAGAGTAGCTCGAATACACAAGCTGCTCATTTGTTAAAACGAGCAGAATGATGCCGTTCTCTAATTTGTAAATGAAAACCTGATACCCGCTGAATTGAAACTCGAAGGACTCAAAATTCGAAGGCGTCGTTTCGACGACTTGCTGGATGCCTTGAGCAAGGGCTTCTTTTTGTTGGAAGTTGAGGGTTTGATCGATGCCAAAGAAAAAGGGCCGCGATCGCCCATCGACTAGGGCGATCCCGACAATTCCTGGTAAATTCAGAAAGTCGCGGACAACATCCCGTTTCATAAGATAATCTAATCAACCTGTTGCTTGCTCGTTTCGACTAAAGACGCTCCCTACTCTGCGTGACTGTCAACACGGAGTATCAGTATTTAAATATTGGGTCGGCTGCGCGGCTCGTTTGACCTTGACTCCCGAAACCCATCAGCCCAAACCCTACCTTAGATTTCCCATAAGATTTATGATTCTTATGATTTCTCATTGCAAAAATTCTTTAGAGTCGTTAAGAGCCATGCCCTTCAATAGTCTCAATGTAACCCTTTTTATTTGTGGGTTTGACAACCATGTCTGATCTTCCTTTTACTCTGGATCAACTGCGCATTTTGAAAGCAATTGCCGCCGAAGGCAGCTTCAAGCGAGCCGCAGATAGTCTTTACGTGTCACAGCCTGCGGTTAGCCTGCAAGTTCAAAATCTGGAACGACAGTTGGATGTTCCGTTATTCGATCGGGGGGGACGACGCGCGCAACTCACCGAAGCAGGTCATTTACTTTTAGAGTATGGTGATCGGGTTCTGTCTCTTTGTGAAGAGACGTGCCGAGCGATTGAAGATTTACAAAACTTGCAGGGAGGCACTCTGATTGTAGGTGCAAGTCAAACGACCGGTACTTACCTTCTACCTCGAATGATTGGTCGTTTCCGGCAACAGTACCCTGAAGTTGCAGTTCAGCTCCATGTCCATTCCACTCGTCGCACCGCTTGGAGTGTGGCAAATGGACAAATTGACCTCGCCATTATTGGAGGGGAGGTGCCCCCTGAGCTGCAAGATTCTCTCAATATCATTCCCTATGCCGAAGACGAACTTGCTCTGATCCTGCCGGTCTTTCATCCCCTAGCACGGGTTGCCACCATCCAAAAAGAAGATTTGTATAAGCTTGGGTTCATTGCACTCGACTCTCAATCCACTATTAGAAAAGTGATTGACCATGTCTTAACTCGCAGTGGTATTGAAACACGCCGTTTAAAAATCGAAATGGAGCTAAATTCGATTGAGGCGATCAAAAATGCAGTGCAGTCAGGCTTGGGGGCGGCATTTGTTTCGATTTCAGCGATTGAGAAAGAGTTACAAATGGGTGTGCTACATCGGGCTAAGGTCGATGGCGTTGTGGTCGATCGAACATTGTCGGTTATTGTGAATCCCAGTCGCTATCGTTCGAAGGCTGCTGAAGCGTTTATGAAAGAGGTATTGCCTCTCTTCAGCAACCATCTGGGATCTTCAGACAGTTCGGTCAAATCCTCAGAGACAGTAGATGTGCCTGCATCTGTTCGGAAGACTGCTGCCCTTGAAGCGACACCTTTGAAGCCGAGCGGTTCATGAGGCAAAATGATGGATACTGAGTTGAAGCTTTGAACTTGCGTTTCCGAGCCCTGATATTGATCGGGGAGTCCAGTAATGGCTTGTATCAGGCTAAAAAAATGCGAATCTTAAAAGCTCAATTGGCTTGTGCTGTGACTGTCGCTTGTTAGTCCATGGAAACCTATTGCACGCGTCCACGCTGTCCGCGCCCAACTAATGTTTTTGCGGATTTGGACAACCGAAATACCCTGAAAACCGTACAGCAAAAGTTTTGTACGACTTGTGGCATGCCACAGCTGTTGCTTGGGCGCTACATCCCGACTCGGCTACTGGGGCAGGGTGGTTTTGGGGCGGCTTTCTTGGCGATCGACCGATATACTCCTACCATGCGACGCTGTGTCGTCAAACAGTTTTTGCCTTCAGGGGATCTGAATCCTGATCAGCTTCAAGTGGCGCAAGATTTGTTTGAGCGAGAAGCCGAAGCGTTAGAAAAGCTAGGGAATCCTCATCCACAAATTCCAGATCTATATGCCTTTTTTGAGCTGAGTGTGCCTGCGAGTGTGGCGGGTCAACCCTCACAGTTTTTCTATCTGGTGCAGCAATATATCAGTGGCCAGAACATGGAGGAAGAACTGGAGAAACGAGGAGCTTTTTCGGTGCCCGAGGCTCGAGAAGTGCTGGATGAAGTGCTGAAGATTTTGACCTTCGTTCACAAAAATGGCTCTATTCATCGCGATATCAAGCCATCTAATATCATGCGCGATCGCCAAGGACGCATTCATCTGCTGGATTTTGGAGCCGTAAAGCAGGTCGCAAGTGCACGAGGATCTGCCTCTCAACGATCAACAGGAATCTACTCTATGGGATATGCTCCACCTGAGCAGATGGCTGGCGGAGTGGTGTATCCAGCCACTGACCTGTATGCATTAGGTGTAACCTGCGTGACGTTGCTGACGAACAAGCCCCCGATGGAGTTGTATGACACCTACAACAACACGTGGAACTGGCGAGCGTATGTTCAAGTTGATACCCTTTTGGAGGGGGTGCTGAACCGAATGTTGCTGGCTGCACCTCGTGAGCGATTTCAGTCGGCAGAAGAGGTGATCGAGGCCTTGCAGCAGGCTCCTCCCTCTCCTTCTAGTTCTCCAGCTTCTGGACAAACTCCTCCTCCTCCCCTCGCGCCTCCCCAACCGTCAAAGTCGGCTCAATCCGCTCAAGCTCCTGCTTCTTCAGCGCCAGCTTCGAGTGCTGCGCCTGCGCCTACCCCTAGGAAGTCAGCAGCTACTCCCGCCGCGTCATCGACTTCTACTCTTGCGACGTTGAGTCCCTTTCCTGTACTTTCAGGAGCCGCATTTTTGGGATTTGAGGTCGGGCTGGCAGCGATCGCCACTCTCAGCATTCTTGGAAGCAATATCCTTAGCGTTGGAATTGTGGCTGGTGTAGCAGTCGCGTTGCTAGCGCTACAGCTTCGTCAAATTATTGAGAAGATGGATTTCATCATTCTCGCAGGGTTGTCTGTGGCGATCGCCTTGGTAGCAGAAGCCCTTTTTGGTTTTGTTACGATTTCGGGTAACACCTTTGCATTGTTGGTTTTCTTGCCTGTCATGGCTGCATTGTTGTGCTTAGCTGGCTCAATAGTCTTTTTCCTGATTTACCGAATTTTGACCAGTATTTTGTAAGCACTTTTGTGCCATCTCATCTGTTGAATGCGCCTGGATGGCTACTCGGCGATCGCCCATTGTTTAAGACAACTGAACTGATGTAGGAATCGAGCTATGCTCAATTCAAAGGCATGACAAATATCAAATCGTTTCAAGCAGGTGGCCTCAATCTTGGGCTAGTGTTGAGCTGTTTACAGCTTGCCTGCACCAATCCTCAGTTGCGCAACATCAGCCATGGCTAAAAAAAACGATACTCCAATTCTCATTGCTGCATTTCTGATAACGGCGGCACTCATCAGTTTTGGAGGATGGTGGTTAACTCGTCAGTTCGGCGATAACCTTGGCGGCATCGTTTCAGATGGCGATTCCTCTAGCAGCACGACTTCATCGTCTCCTGCCTCTAGCACCGTCGCAGATATCCCTAGCTCTCAAAACTTTGCTTCCGTTGCGTCGGTTCCCTCAGGCGTGTTTAGCTATGGCGGTAGTACAACGTGGGCTCCCGTTCGGGGCATGATTGATCCGGTGATTCAACAAGCCCATCCTGGCTTTCAGCTACGCTATACCGATCCTGTGGGTGGGGCACCGAGTTCAGGTGCGGGCATTCAGATGCTGCTCAACAACCAGATTGGATTTTCGCAGTCGTCGCGATCGCTCAGTCCTCAGGAAATTCAGGCGGCGCAACAGCGTAACTTTACGCTCAGAGAGATTCCTGTAGCACTCGAAGGAATTGCGATCGCCGTTCATCCTGATCTCTCCGTAGAGGGGCTGACAATAGCGCAACTTCGCGACATCTACACAGGGCAAATTGACAACTGGAGCCAGGTTGGCGGCCCAAATTTGGCGATCGCTCCCTACAGTCGCCCCACAGATGGTGGGACGGTCGAATTTTTCATTTCAAACGTGATGGGAGGGGGAAACTTTGGCGGTACGGTTCGAATTGTGTCGACCACAACGGAGGCGCTTCGCGCCGTTGCATCCAATACTGGCAGCATTTATTTTGCATCGGCTCCAGAAGTGATTGGGCAATGTACGACCAAACCTTTACCCATTGGCAACAGCAGTTCAACATTGATTGCTCCCTATCAAGTCCCCCTTGTCCCCGCTTCACAATGTCCGGCTCAGCGCAATCAAATGAATATGGCGGCGCTCCAAACCGGAGAATATCCGCTAACCCGACGGCTGCTTGTCGTCGTCAAAGAAAATGGACAGATCGACCAGCAGGCAGGCGAAGCCTACGCAACGTTGCTCTTGTCTCAGGAGGGCCAGAGTCTGCTAGAACAGGCTGGCTTCGTTCCAATTCGATAGTCTTCTATTGAAGAGAGTCTTTTATAGCTATAGCAATGCGCAGATAGGTTAGGACAGATATTGATGGAGAAGCCGCGCACTGCGCGGCTTCTCCATCAACTATTGGTTTTACATCAGCGCGTAGCACTATACAGCCATTAGCCTTAGGACGTTTTGTGGCCGCGCGCCGCTCAGCCACAAAAACGTCTCTGTCCTGAATGAGCTGACTACAGCTATAAATCGAGGTTTTCCAAAAATTTGGAGCTGAGAATGGGTGATTTTTCTGTTAGAGGAGAGTCAGCTAATCGTCTGAAACTACCGACGCTCAGCAACGCTAGATCTGTTGAACGACTGTTGAAAAACTGTGGCTAGTAGGTTGGAGCTGTTATCCAGGCGATCGCCACTCCCAGGGCTGAACCTGCAATCACCTGCACGGGAGTATGGCCGAGCAGCTCCTTCAATCGATCTTCGTTGAACTCAGGTTTTTCTCGAAACAGCTCATCAATGATTTGATTGAGAATACGCGCTTGTTTGCCTGCTGCCTGCCTGACTCCTGCCGCGTCGTACATAACAATTCCGGCCACGATGACGGCGATCGCAAAATCTGGACTTGCCCATCCTTGGACTTGCCCCACACAGACCGCCAACGCTGTTACTAATGCCGAATGTGAACTTGGCATTCCCCCTGTTTCGACCAGCGCTCGAACATTGATTTTGCCATGATAAATCAACTCAAATACAACCTTGAGCAGTTGGGCTGACAAGCAGGCGATGAGGGAAACCACTAAAACATGATTATCCAGGATGTCGAAAAAATCCCGCATGATTATTTATCTGAAATAGTTCCGAGTGATACGTATTTGAGCCAAGGCCTTTTGAGCGAGTGTTAAGTCGGGACAGATTGAGGTAAAACAGGTTGAGTCAGGTAGCTTTTTGGAAAACGAACTGACACGCTTGAGTTGGGGTCAAACGTCAGTCATCAGCAAACATGACACAGTAGCTTTGTCCTATCGAGTGCAGTTTTGCATCAAACAATGAATTGCAAAGAAGAACTGGTCGATTTCAGAAATTGAGAGCACCTTTTACATTAGTAGGTGCGAGCTGTGATGTAGTCGGCGATCGCCTGTAAGGGACGAGCCTTGCTGCCAAAGGGCTCAAGGATTTGCTTTGCCTCATCAACAAGTTGCTGGGCTTTCTGGCGAGACTCTTCTAAGCCCCACAAGCTAGGATACGTTACCTTCTGTGCTTGAAGATCTTTTCCTGCAGTTTTGCCCAGTTCATCTTGGGTTGCAGTGATGTCGAGAATGTCATCCACAATTTGAAACGCCAGACCAATGTTTTGAGAATATTGGGTAAGCCGCTGAAGATGAGAGGTTGAGGCTCCTGTTAACAATGCTCCACTCAGCACCGAAGCCTCAAGTAGAGCCGCTGTCTTGTGCTGATGAATGAAATCGAGCGTTTCGACCGAGACATCTGTCTTTCCTTCACAAGCTAAATCGACAGATTGTCCCCCCACAAGCCCCGCTGCCCCCACTGCTCGCCCAAGACGAGCAATGACTTTTACGACACGGTCGGCAGGAACGGCTTGGGTCTGGGTTGCGACATATTCAAAGGCATAGGCGAGCAATCCATCCCCTGCAAGAATGGCGATCGCATCTCCATAAATCTTGTGGTTGGTGAGCTTGCCGCGACGGTAATCATCGTTGTCCATTGCAGGTAAGTCGTCATGAACCAGCGACATCGTATGAATCATCTCAAGGGCACAGGCGGTCGGCATGGCGGTTTCCCAGTCTCCACCTGTCATTTCGCAAGTCGCAAGGCACAAGATTGGCCGGAGCCGTTTGCCGCCTGCCATCAACGAATACCGCATAGATTCATAGATTGTTTCTGGATAAGTCACTTGGACGGCCTGTTCAAGAGCCGACTCAACCCAGCCTTTGCGCTCGGCTAGATAAGCCGACAAATCAAATGGAGAAGGCGTACCTGGTCGCTCGTCCGTGACGACTATCCCTGAGTTGCTCGGACTTGTCATAGTCTTACCGTGTTTAGAAAAGAGGACATTCGAGACTGCGTAACGCTCGGTTCTTAACAGCTATTGTTGCCAATCGTTGATCTGGGAATCATAGAGGGCATCATTATTTCATAATCGTGAAACCAAATCACGCTGTTGTGATATTTATCGTCATAAATTAAAGCGTTGACGATAGCTACATACAGTATTGTGCAACAGCATGGTCACCGTCATGGGGCCGATGCCTCCAGGCACAGGCGTAATCCATTCTGCAATGGGTTCGACGGAGGCGAAGTCTACGTCGCCTACAAGCTTCGAGTTGCCTGTAGCAGAATCAATGCGGTTGATTCCGACGTCAATGACTACAGCACCGGGTTTTACCATGTCAGCCATAATCAGCCCAGGACGTCCCACGGCTGCAACCAGGATATCGGCACTACGTGCGATCGCCGCTAAATCTTGAGTCCGAGAGTGGGCGATCGTGACTGTGGCGTTTTCGGCCAGCAGCATCAAGGAAAGGGGTTTGCCCACCAGAATGCTGCGTCCAATGACAACGGCATGTTTGCCTGTCAGTTCGATATCGTAAGCCTTAAGGATTTGCATAACGCCTGCTGGAGTACAGCTGCGCAAACCTGCTTCTTCTCGCAGCAAAGCTCCAAGGTTGAAAGGATGGAGACCATCGGCATCTTTTTCGGGCAAAATTTGTTGCAACAGAGCCGCACTATCTAACCCACTAGGCAAGGGAAGTTGAATCAAAATTCCATCAACCCCATCGTGCGTATTGAGAGAGTGGATGATTTGTGCAAGCTGCTCTTGGCTAGTATCAGAAGGTAAATGTTGCCCAAATGACGCAATTCCGACTCGATCACAGGCTTTGTTTTTGCCTCTAACGTAAGCTGCACTTGCGGGATTGTCTCCCACCATCAAGACGGCTAAACCGGGCGGTCTCCCTATTTTCGAAGTGAGATGTTCGACCTGCTGGGTGAGGTCTGCCTGCATCTGAGTGGCCAATGCTTTACCATCCAATAAACCCGCCATGGTGTATCCAGTAAAGTAGCAAACGAAATTGATTAAAGCCTTAACAGATGAAACGTTATAGCTTCGAGGCCGATACTCGAAAGTAGCCGATCTTGCCTCATCTATTGAGTGAGTTCTTTGAGCATTGTATGACGCAAGATGACTCTCTTAATTTAATAAACTGTTGTAATGCGGTTGTAATGCGATTGTTGCAATACAATCGCTCGATCAACAATGTGAGGAAGAGTGGTGGCGCGTCTCGTTAAAATTGGCTACACGACGATGTCGAGATTAATAATAGTGAAGGTCGTCGTCGTATTAGGGGCGGTTTTTGGGATGGTTGGATGTGCTCCTACGTCCGAACCTAGTCGCTTGAGACTATCCATGCTGTCAGTGACCGGGCAGCTCCGCTCAGTTGAACAGATTGCTCGACCTAGTCAAGTTGGTAAAACAGTCTATGTTCAAGGAACGGTGGGCGATCGCATTCCTTTGGTCAACGGATTGGTTTATCAAGTGACCGATAATACGGGAACTCTATGGGTCGTCAGTAATGACAATGAACTCGATGCTGGCACTCAAATTGTACTAAGGGGCAAGGTTGCCTACGAGGCTACTCCTGAGTTTGGAGATCATATTGGAGAGATCTATTTGTGGGAAATTAACACGTATGAGCCTCGCGGGCGCACTGAAGACATACAATAGCGACGTTTGTGTTGACGTTAATGTTATCGATCCACAAGTTTTCTCTCGCAGCGAATGACAGATTCTTCCTCGGCTCATTTTTCTAACATGCCCGATTCTCGTCCGGCTGTGGCGATCGCCATCTTATATCAACAGCCGCACAATGGCGACCCTGAGACGCTTCAGTTTCTGATGCAACTTCGAGATGATATTCCTGGTATTGCCTATCCGGGACATTGGGGTTTCTTTGGCGGACACATCGAACCAGGAGAAACTCCGGATGACGCGATGAGACGGGAGTTGTTGGAAGAAATCGGTTACGAACCCTCCATGCTTTCTCCCTTTGGCATCTTTGAGACCCCTCAGAGCATTCGTCACGTTTACACGACTCCCTTGAGTGTTCCAATCAGCCAACTCGATCTGCGCGAAGGCTGGGATATGGCTCTCTTTTCTGCAACCGACGTTAGAAACGGCGAACGGTTTTCCTCCCAGGCCAATCAAGTTAAGCCTATTGGAAAACCGCATCACGAACTGTTACTACGTTTTCTTGATCAAGAAAATGCTATGAAGCAAGACCTTAATAAATAAAGCCGGATAGGAGGAGAACTAAGGCCGAAACACCAGCCAAGATCGCAAGAACCTTACCAGCATTTGGGCTGCCTTTCCACGAAACATCTTGATCTTTTGTGGGTTTATTCATCAGTGCTACCTGCGTCAATATCAACCGATATTTGATATTGTTACATTTCTGTAAAAACAACACAAAGTCGAAGAGGAGCGATCGCTCCTCTTCGACTGTCAGAATTCGAGATCCAACGCTCGGGGACTTGAGGCAAGATGCTCCAGCCTAGTCTGACCTGAAGCATCTTGCTCTGTGCTCTTGCTCTAGCCAAATTCGAAGCTTGCGGCTCCAATCTGAGTCACTTCGACGTTCTTCAAGACAGTCAGTGCAAAGCGACCTCGACCACCATCAATTCCATCAGGGTCACAGAAGACAACGGTACGACTGCCACGCTGCTCGAACTGAATGAAGTCATCTAGGATGCTGGCGTTGGCCTGAAGCTCAAAGCGAGTCACAATTTGAGTGATGTTCAACACATCAACGCCCACTTCGAAGTCAAGAATGCGATCGCCACCATCTCCAATACCGCGATAGACAAAGACGTCGCTCCCTGCACCACCTTTGATGCGGTCTTTGCCGAAACCACCCGTGACGATGTCGTTACCAGCTCCGCAGATGAGTTTATCGCGACCACCGTTGCCGATGAGTTCGTCATCTCCGTCGCCGCCCTCAAGGCGATCTTTGCCAGCACCGCCTTTGAGGAAGTCATTGCCATCTTCGCCGAACAAGTGGTCATCGCCGCGATCGCCATACACTTCGTCATCGCCATCTTCGCCTCGACAAACATCGTTATCGCGGCGGCCGCGGATAATGTCGTTGCCGTCACCACCGAAAATATTATCATCGCCTTTGTTGCCAGCAACAAAGTCATCTCCAGCACCACCTGAGAGGGTGTCGTTGCCGTCCAATCCTCGAATAAAATCAACCTCGACCGTGCCAACGAAGATATCAGTATCCACGGTTAAGACCGTGATATCTACATCTATATCTACGTCAGGATCAGTAGGATCAGAAGGAAGGTCGGGATCGGTCGGCTCTGTCGGAGGATCGGTCGGCTCTGCCGGAGGATCGGTCGGCTCTGCCGGAGGATCGGTCGGCTCTGCCGGAGGATCGGTCGGCTCTGCCGGAGGATCGACAGCCTCGTCGTCATTGAGAATTGTATAGACATTAGTGCCTTGAACAAGGCTGTCGCCGTCTACATCTGCGATGGTTAGAGTCGCAGCGTTGTTGCCTCCAGTCGGATTAGCGAGTGTAAACTCGATAGTCTCATCCAGTTCAACATCAGTGTCACCTAGAACTGCCAGGTTGATCGGAACAGCAGTTGAGTCATAATTTCCTGCAGCAATGTCAACAGTAACCGTATTGGTAAAGTCGGTTCCTGCGGCTGCAGTGCCCCCGGTAACCGTCACGTCAATCGAACCTGCGGCTGAAAATGTTCCTGAAACGAGCAGTTGAGGAATGTTCCCTACTACATTTTCGTCGCTGCTGTTAGTGGCTGCGGCGAATTCAATTCGAGGTGCAAAGTTAATCTGAACATCGTCTAACAGATGAGCATCATTTCCAACAGTAGGATTGAGAGACTCAAATTCTAGAGCAAACGTCCCTGAAATGCCTGTGTAGTTATAAGTCCCGTCATATTGAACCCAGTCGTTTGGTGTAGTGGTTTCGGTCGTGATGACTTCGCCGTTGATCGACAGTTGAATCGTTTCCCCGGCTGCTATATTGCGGCCTCGATGCCAAAACGAGTAACTGATGACATCTCCAGTCAACACATCAAGATCTTGGGACAGAATACCAGGATCGTCTGCGAAGAACGACAAGAACTGGTCGCCTTCGGGCGCAGCGATTCCAAAAAATCCATCTGTCCAAATTTCGATTCCTCCGCTGCTATTCGACCACCCCGGAACGTCAGCTTCTGGATAAACCTGAAAGTTGCCACCGTTGACGGGTTCTTCAAATCCTCCGTTGGTGAGAACCCTAGCTAGGGTATGAGGATAGGCTGCTTGAGCCGTTTCTGTGAAAGCTAGGCGAGCAGCGTTACGACCTTCGAGGTTCCAGTCTCCACCGAGGTTTGAGTTTCCGACCTTTTGTGCCGATGCATAAACATCTGCGCCAGTTAGCTGATTGAGCTTTTCGACAAACTCAGAGCCTGCATCGCCTGCTCCGACGTTACATCCATAGATATAGAGGGAAGAATGATTGGAGAAGTCTGCGAACCACTTGCGAAGAGACGATGCATGTTGGTTCAGGGTGCTTAGACTGAGTTCACTATTGCCTAGGTACAGAGTCCCAGGCGAGCCGTGAGACACGATGTGAATAGAGTCAAAACTTGAGCGAGACTTGAGAACTTCCGTAACTTGTTCAATGCCATCTTGATTGGCATTAAGCTGAAAAACTTCAGCTCTCTCAACAAGTCCGTTACGAAGAATTGATGAGTCTTGAACCGCAGAGTCTATAAAGATAAGCATATTTTTTGACATGTGACGATCGTTTGAATGTTGAGCTGACGCAGGAGATTGACCAGACAAGAAGAAGTGAGCTTTATGGCTTTTTGCCATTCTTTGAGCATCCCGTTTTGATGGTGTAGACAAGAGAGGCATTTGTTTGAAGCAATAAGAAATGATCGACAACAAACACTGGCGAAGATCGCCTTAATTTCTTGATCCAGGCTTTTACGCACGCTAAGAAAAGTCTTTCGAAGTACTCTATTGCTTGAGTCTAGAAACTCATGCCTTATAGATTACTAAATAGTCCTGTTGGGACATCTCTGACTTGAAAGACTTATATGGTGGAGGGAAAATGCTTTTTGAATTTGGGAAA
>JGI12210J13797_10084479_pt1 | contig 24730 bp, 19 predicted proteins | sample ElkSlonscriptome_3_FD_13797 | JGI IMG/M metagenome (IMG submission 13797)
GATGGACCCGCCACTCTCGATCACGAGGGACGTGTCTTCAGCCGGTCTTGGCCGACTTGGACGGCTTCTTGGTCGCAGGCTTCTTCGCCACGAGCTTCTTGGCCGGGGGCTTCTTCGCCTTCGGCGCCGGCTTGTCGTGGGTCCCCTCGGGAGCCGGCGACGCAGACTTGGTGGTCGGCGTCTTGGGGGCCAGCTTGGGGGACTTGGACGCGGGCTTCTTGGTCTTGTTCCGCATGTCGTATCTCCAGACGTCCCCCAAAGGCAAAGGGGGGGACCGCGGGCCTCATCGGCGTCCGCACCGGTGCTCCCAAGCAGAAAGCGGGCCAACCCTCAATGCCACCGCTCGAAGCCCATTCAGCGCAACCCGTGCGCGGACGCCGCTCCCGCGCCGGTGCAGAAAATGCTCGCGTCCGCTCCGCGGCTGGAGCCGAGCGCCGAGGCTTGACGAGCATCGGCCTGCCCCCCAGGTCCTGGGCATGCGCAACGCCCTCATCGTGGGCGCGAGCCGAGGTCTGGGTCAGGCCATGGCCGCGCTCCTCCTCGACCGCGATCATCGCGTCTTCGGCACGTCGCGAAAGCTCGGCGCGATCGAGGCCAGGCCCGGCTTGCACCCGCTGCGCATGGACGTCACCGACGAGGAGAGCGTGGCCGACGCGCTGGCCGAGATTGGGCGCTCGGTCGACCGGCTCCACCTCGTCGTCCACGTGGCCGGGGTCCTCCACGAGGGACCCATGTCGCCGGAGAAGAAGCTCGAGGACGTCGACCCCACCTTCGTGAAGAAGTCCTTCGCGGTGAACGCCCTCGGGCCGCTGCTGGTCGCCAAACACGCTCTTTCGCTGCTCCGCCACGACGAGCGGGCGGTGTTCGCGAGTCTCTCGGCCAGGGTGGGAAGCATCGGGGACAACCGCCTCGGCGGCTGGTACGGCTACCGCGCCTCCAAGGCCGCTCAGAACATGTTCATCAAGAACCTCTCCATCGAGCTCGGCCGCCGCGCGCGCAACCTGCTCGTGGTCGCGCTGCACCCGGGCACGGTCGACACCGACCTCTCCAAGCCCTTCCAGCGCAACGTGCCCGACGGGAAGCTCTTCACGCCCCGCTACAGCGCCGACAAGCTCCTCGACGTCATCGACGGCCTCGAGGAGACGGGCGGCTACTTCGACTACGCGGGCAAGCCCATCGAGTGGTAGCGCGCCTCCACGGCCATCCTCGACAACTTCCAATGGATCGCCTACGGCGGCCCCGTCGGCGTCGGCACCACCCCCCTGCCAAAGTAGAGCCCCTCGCGACCGGCCTCATGGCGTGGAGCCCGCCGGAGGGCGCTCGCACAGCGACGAACTGGTGAGCGTGCAATCGGCGTCGCGGAAGACATCGTTGCTGCCCCCGACCTTGGCTCTCAGACGAATGCAGTCCTGGTCGCCGTTGGAGGGGTCTTGCGGGTTGCCGTCCCAGGGCGTGTAGCCCCAAACGTCGCCATTGAGCCACTCGAAGCTGTCGGTCATGGTGATGTCGCGACCGAGCAGCCAGTACTGGAACGGGTCATCGTTTTGGAAACTCGAGCCGACGTCGGGATCGACCGTGTCGTCGACGTAGTCTCGCTCCACCTCGTCGACGATGGTCGCGAGATCCCACCCCGGGCCGAGGTTTTGGCAATCGGTCCGCACCTCGTCCCAGGTGCGGAGCGCGCTGTTGATGATCCGGTAGCAATGAAGGGTATTCGGTCGGAGGTGCTCGGGGGGCGCCGGAGGTGGCGGGGGCACCACGGCGCCCCCGTCCTCTTGGCCACCTCCAGCGAGGGTCGTGGTGGCCAAGGCTGCGCCACCATTCCCTTCGACCGACGCAAGCCCTCCCACGTCGAGCCGGCAGCCACCGACGAGGAGCGTCGGGATGAACGTCAGAGCCGAGAGGCGAGACATCAAGGTGGCGGCTACTGCGGGGGTTCTGTCACCCAGCGTGCGGCCAGCGCCGTCGGCCAACCACGCATCACCCCAAGACCACCCATCTCTTCAGGTTAGCACCAGGTTGCGATCAGCGGACAGGCTCGTGCTTGGCCTGGCGTATTGCCGCCAACATCCCACATGCAGCGTCGCGACCCCGCCCTCCCGAGTACCGACGGCGCATGGGGAGGCCGGCGGCGGCCAGCGCATCGCGAAAGGCCTCGAGACGCGGGCTGCGCCGGTAGCCATCCGGTCGCGGATCGTTGACGTCGATGAGGTTCACGATCACCCGCGTGTCACCCAGCAGGGCGGACAAGCGCTCGACCTCAGCCGGGTCGTCGTTGACGCCGGCCATGAGCGTCCAGGCCACCGGGACCATTTGGCCCGTGGCCTCGGCATGCTCGGCGATGGCGCGGACGAGGTCTTCGAGGTCGAGCTGACCCGCCACCGGCAAGAGCTCTCGGCGCACCCGCGCGTCCGCACTGTGGAGCGACACGATGAGGCGGTAGCGATGACCCTCTCGGGTATAGCGGCGCATCTGCGGAATGAGCCCCACCGTGCTGATGGTAATCGCCTTCTGGGCGATGCCGCCCCCGTTGGGATGCGACAATATCGCGGCCGCCTCGAGCACGGCGTCGTAGTTGTGGAAGGGCTCGCCCTGGCCCATGAAGACGGCGCTGGTGACGCGCCCGTCGTCCGTGGCGTCTCGTACGGCGGCCCAGGCAGCAACCATCTCCCAGGCATCGAGCGACCGGGAGAGCCCGAGCCGGCCCGTCGCGCAGAAATCGCATCGCATGGCACAGCCCACTTGGGACGAGAGGCACACCGAGTAGCGTCCCGGCTTGTCGAGCGGGATGCGCACCGCCTCGGTGAGCGCACCGTCCGGGCAGCGCAGCAGCCACTTGATGAAGCCGTCCTCGTCTTCGGCCACCTCCACCACGTCGAGGCGCCGGCATCGGGTGTGCCGAGCGAGAGCTTCGCGATGCGCCTGCCGAATGCGGGGAAGCTCGGCCAGCGGACGCCCCCGCCCGACGACGTGGGCGAAGACGCGACGCGCCTGCGCGGGCGCGAGGCTCACTCCACGTGCGGCGAGGCCGGTGACCAACCCGTCCGGCAGGAGCCCCTGAAGCTCGAGCGCTTCGTCCACCGGCTACTCCGCCGGGCTTCCGGCCGTGCTGCGCCCCCGCACGCGGGACTTGAGCCGAGCCGGCAGACCGCGGAAGTCTTCGAGGATCGAGTAGAAAGTGGGCACCATCACGAGGGTGAGGAGGGTGGAGAAGAGCAGGCCGAAGATGACCGCCACGGCCATGGGCCCCCACCAGGACGCGTTCTGGCTCCCGACGACGATCTCCATGTTGCGGACATCGACCGAGATCCCCACCGCCATCGGCACCAGGCCGAGAATGGTGGTCGCCGCGGTGAGCATCACGGGCCGGAAACGCACCAGTCCCGCCCGCAGAAGCGCTTCGCGTGTGCTGCTCCCTTGCTCCTTGAGCTGCTCCACGTATTCGAGCAGGACGATGGCGTTGTTCACCACCACGCCCGCGAGGGAGATGACCCCGAGCCCCGTCATGATGACGCCGAAGGGGGTGCCGGTGATGATGAGGCCCCAGAGTACTCCCACGAGACTCAGCACGACGGAGCCGAGGATGATCGTCGGGGTGGAGAAGCTGTTGAACTGGGTGACCAGGACGAGGGCGATGAGGAAGATGGCCACGAGGAAGGCCTTGGACAAGAAGTCCACCGCGTTCTGCTGCTCGTCGTTGGCCCCGCCGAGACGGAGCTGGAAGCCCGCCGGCATGTCGCGTTTCGAGATGTACTGTTGCACCCGCTCGCGCACCTCGTTCTCGTTGAAGCCTTCCTCGACGTCGCCGGTGATCGTGATGACGAGATCCTGATCGATGTGGCGAATGGATCCACTGCCGCCGGTGAGCTCGTAGCTCGCCACCGCCGAAAGCGGCACGGGGAAGGTGTCGGGACTGGTGTCGATACGTCCGGGGATGCGCATGCCGAGCACGGCCTGGAGGTCGTCTTTGAAGCGGGGCGCGACCTCGACGAGGATGTCGTATTCGTCCTCGCCGTCGCGCAGCTTGCTCGCTTCGGTGCCGGCCACCGCGGTACGGACCGCGCTCGCGACGGCCTGGGTGCTGGCCCCCACACGCTTGGCCGCGCCGCGATCGATGCGCAGTCGCATCTCGGGTCGACCGACGCGATAGGTGTCCTCCAGGTCGGTGGTCCCGTCGATCTGACTCATCTCGCGACGCACCTGAGCGGCCATCTGGCCTACCTGGTGGAACTCTTTTCCCGAGACCTCGACCGAGATCTTCGGGCCCACCGGCGGGCCCATCTCCATCTTGGCGATGGTGATCTTGGCCCCGACGATGGAGGCGATCTTCTCGCGCAAACGCTCGATGGTGACCGTCGTACTCTCGATCCGCGGGGTCTCGCCCGGCTTGGCCTTGGTGGCGTGGGGAAGAAAATCGACGGTCACGCGCCCGGCATTGGTGGCCGACTGCACCCCCGCCATGGGGTCTTGCCCGCCGCCAGAGACGCCCGTCTCGGCCACGAAGGTGTCGACGTTCTCCTCTTCGGCGAGGATGGCCTCGACTTCGCGCATGATGCGGTCGGTGGCCTCGAGGTCGGTGCCGTCCGGCGCCCGAACCGAGACCGTCGCCTGGTCGGGCTCGACGCTGGGAAAGAACTCGGTGCCGTGGTTCAGTGCTCCGTAGGCCACGAAAGTCCCGATCAAGGACCCGAACACCAGCGTGGCGGAGATGTACCGATGGCGAATCGACGCGCCGAGGAAGCCTTTGTAGGCGCGCAGCACCGGCCCGAGTTCCTCGTCGGTGGGTACGCGTTCGGAGGGCGGAGCGCCGGCGCGGTAGGGCTCGTCTTCCTTGTCGACCTGGCTCGCGCCCTTGCGGCTGCCGTCGGGGTTGCGCCCCTTCACCTTGAGCAGGCGTGAGGTGACCACAGGCAGCACGCCGAGGGCGATGACGAGCGAGCTGACCAGGACGATGATGACCGTCTTGGGCAGATAGCCCATGAATTGACCCATGATCCCGGTCCAGAAGACGAGCGGGAAGAAGGCGGCGACGGTGGTGGCGGTGGAGGCGATGACGGCCCCCGCCACTTCGTTGGTCGCCTCGATGGCCGCGGTCTGGATGTCGGCGCCCTCTTCGTGATGTCGATAGATGTTCTCGACGAGCACGATGGCGTTATCGACGAGCATCCCGAGGGCGAGGATGAGCGAGAAGAGCACGACCATGTTGAGGGTCATGCCGAACGCGTAGATGATCACGAAGCCGAGCAGCATCGACAGCGGGATGGCCACCGCAACGAAGAGGCTGTTGCGCGCCCCCATGAAGAACACCAGCACCCCGACCACCAGGATGAGGGCGCTGAAAATGTTGTTCTCCAGGTCGAGCACCATGTCGTTGACGTTCTTCGACTGGTCGCCCAGCACCTCGTAGGTCACCCCTTCGGGCCAGGTCTCTTGGTGCCTCGCCGCGAGGGCCTTCACCTCGTCGGCGATGTCGAGGATGTTGGCGCCGGAGCGCTTGGTCACCGCGAGCGAAACGCTCGAGTCGCCATTCATGCGCGCGTAACTGCTGCGGTCCTCGAAGTCGTCGGCCACGGTGGCCACGTCGCTCACGAAGACGGGTCGGTCGCCCACGCGCTTGATGGCCACGCCTTCGATCTGCTGGGGATCGGAGAACTCGCCCGGGACACGCAGAAGGTAGTTGCTGTCGCCGGTCGTGATGTTGCCGCCGGGGATGTTGACGTTCTCGGCGGAGATGGCACTGAGAACGTCACCGAACTGCAGCCCGTAGTACTCGAGGCGCGTCGGGTCGACCTGCACGCGGATCTGCCGCGTTCGCCCGCCACTGAGGGTAGCGTCGAGCACCCCCTGCACCTGCTTGACCTCGTCCTCGAGGTCTTCGCCGAGGTGCTTGAGTCGCTCCTCGTCGACCGGTCCGCCGATGGAGACGATGAGAATGGGGACGTCGGAGAAGGATATCTCGCGGACGTCGGGGTCCTCGGCGTCGCCGGGCAGGTCGGGTTTGACGCGATTGACCCGGTCGCGGACCCGTTGCAGAACGTCCGCGATGACGACCTCGGGCACGAACTCGAGGGTGATGAGGCTCACGCCCTCGGCCGAGGTGCTGCTCATCTTCTTGAGGTCCTTGATCCCCGACATCTCGTTCTCGAGCGGGTTCGTGACGAGGGTCTCGATGTCCTTGGGTGAGACGCCGATGTAGGGCGTGCTCACCATCACCACCGGCACCTTCACGTCGGGGTTCGACTCCCGCGGCAGCAGCATGTAGGTGCCGAGCCCGAAGATGAAGACGCAGACCACCATCAGGTAGACCGGCGCACGGTGCTTGACGAGCCAAGCGATCATCGCGTCGTCCTCACTCGCTTTCGGCCTTGTTGGGCGGGGGTGCCTTGGCCGGCTCCGTATTCTTCGCGGGACGATCACCCTCGAAGACCACGCGGCCCTCGGTGCAGCAGGCGCCGCGGCGGGCGATGATGAGAGGGTCGCCGTCGGCCAGGTCGCGGTGACCGGTGATGACGAGCTCCTCGCCACGCTTCAGCCCCTTCTTGATGACCACGCGGTCACGCACGATCGCGCCCACCTCGACCGGCCGCCAAACGGCCTTGCCGTCGTCGTGCACGAAGACACCGAGGGCATCGGGCTTGGTCACGAGCCAGTCCTGCGCGATGACGAGGTCCTCGCCTTCGAGCTCGGCCGAGAGCTGGACGTTGGCGATCATGCCCGGGAGGAGCATGCGATCCTCGTTGGGGACCACGATGTCGGCCACGAAGGTGCGCGTGCGCATGTCGGCCGCCGGCTTGACCAGCTTGACCTTGCCCTCGAGCAGATTGCCCCGGGCATCGAGGCTGATGCGGGCCTTCATGCCCACCTTCACGGAGGTGACGTCGCGGTCGCTGAGCGACACGCTCACCTTGATCGGGTCGAGGCGAATGAGCCGCATGAGCGGCATCCCCGGGCTCGCGGTCTCGCCCTTCTCGGCGTCGACCGACGCGAGCACCCCCGCGAAGGGGGCCTTGATGACGCTGCGGTCGACCGAAACCGCCGCCGATTGCATGGCCGCCCGGGCCGCGTCGTAGCGAGACTGGGCCGCGTCGAGCTGAGCCTTGGGGGTCGCGCGGCCCAACTTCTTCTGGCGCTCTAGCTCGCGCTTGGCCGTGTCGAGCTCGACCTTGGCCTGCGCCTGGCGCGCGCCGTGGGAGGCCGTATCGACGAGGGCGAGGATCTGTCCCTTTCGCACCTCGTCGCCCACCTCGACCGTGACCTTCTCGATGAAGCCGCCGAGGGGCGCAGAGAGGTTGGCGTCGCGCCCCGCCTCCACCTCACCGGGGAGCCGAAGGTCGAGACTCGCCCGCGTGGGCTCGACGGTCGCGACCTCGACCCGCGTGGCCTTGACCTTGGGCGCCCGCTTGGGATCTTTGCCCGGCTTCGCGGAGGCTTCGTCGGGCGCGGCCTCGGCGCCGTTTTGACAGCCCGCCACGAGCGGCGCGCAGACCAGAACCAGGAGTGACAGTTGACGCTTCATGGACCCAGACCTCCGAAGATCAGCGCGAGGACGCGCTCGGGGTAATCGTGGGGAATCGGCTCGTTCTCGAGCACGAAGAGAAGGGCGCGCGAATCGACCGCGCCGCCGAGCAGAAGGAGGGCATCCATGAGATCGACATCGTTGCGGATCTCACCCGAGGCGACCCCCTCCTGTAGCAGTGGCATCACCAAGTCGACGAAGGTCTGCCGCATCGAGCGAAAGTCGATGTCGGGCTGGCCCACCTCGGGAGACAGCTCGGCCTGGAGAAGGACCTTGAGCGACCTCGGGTTCTTTCGCAGGTAGGCGTAGTAGTCGGTCATCGACCGGAGCAGGCGCTCTCGCACCGTACCCTCGGTTTCGAACGCGTGGCGGAGGACGTCGACGATGGTCTCGGTGGTGTTGACGATGACCTCGAGGAAGAGCGCTTCCTTGTTGTCGAAGTGGTAGTAAAGGCCCGGCTTCGTGCAGGAGGCACCTTCGGCCACATCGCGCATCGACGTCGCTGCGTAGCCACGCTGCGCGAACAGGCTCGTGGCCGCATCGATGATGCGCAGGCGCAGCTCCGACTCGGATGGTTTGGGCGGGGAAATGTCGCGGGGCGCGGCCATGGTCCAAAAAACGACTTGCAGCGGGAAACCTGGAGGGTACCTTCTCGCGGAACTTTACTGACCGGTAAGTCTTACCGACCGGTCGGTAAGCTATACCTCACCGGGGACATCGCGCAAGACCGCTTTTCGCAGTGGGCAAGCGCCTCTCCAACACCCAGGAGTCGTCATGATCCGAGCCCTCTCGATCCCCACTGCTGCCGCCGTCATCGCCCTGCTCTGGGCGGCTCCTGCCGCGGCACAGGACGGCGATGCGCCGGTGCCAGACGACGCCGACGAGCCCGACGACGCCCCCGAGGTCGAGCCCGCCCCCGACGCCACGGCGCCGAAGCCCCGGCCCCCGCGCCCTCCCGGGGTGATGCCGCCGAGGCCCGGTGCCCCCATCCCCTCCCCCGACGCCCCCATGCCGAAGGCACCGGCCCCGCTGGTGATCGACGACGCCGCGCTCGATGCACTCGCCGCGAGCGAAGGCGAGGAGCTCACCCGCGACGTGGTGGCCGAGGCCATGGCGCCACGACCCGGGGGGCTCACCCTCCGCGAGGTCGAGGAGCGTGCCTCGGAGACGAGCTACCAGGTGGCCGCGGCGCAGGCCGAGCTCAGGGCTTCGGCCGCCCGCGTGGATCAGGCCTTTTACGCCTATTTTCCAAAACTTACCCTCAACGCCGCCTACTCACGCCTGAGCCGCGTCGAGAACGTATTCGGTGACCCGACGACCGGGGAGGTCACGGCCTTCCCCATCATCCTCAACCAGTGGAACTTCAGCGCTACCCTCGACGTCCCCATCTCCGACTACATCTTCCGTCTGACGCAGGGCTACGCGGCGGCCAAGAACGACGTCGCGGCGCGCGAGATGGAGATCAAGGCCCGTCAGCTCGAGGCGCGAGCCAACGCCAAAATCGCCTACTTCAACTGGGTGCGTGCACAGGGTCAGGGCGTGGTCTCGGCGATCGGGATCGCCCTGTCGGATCGATTGCTCGAGGACACCAAAGTCGCGCTGGAAGCAGGGATCGCCACCGAGGCCGACGTACAGCGCTTCGAGGCCCAGCTCGCACAGTCCCGGCATCTGCAGAACGTGGCGATGAACGCGGCCACCGTGGCGAACAGGGCACTCCGAACCCAGATGCACATCAAGGGCAACGAGCAGCTCGCCATCGGGATCGACGTGCTCAGCGACCCGCCTCCCGAGGCGCTCCCGAAGCTCGAGCGGCTCGAGACGATGGCCATCGAAAGCCGAATCGAGCTCAAAGCCCTCGACCGGACCGCGACCTCGCTCGAAGACGTCGCGAACGTGCGGCGCGCCGGCTACTACCCGCGCATCAACGCGTTCGCGAGCGGGCTCTACGCCAACCCGAACCCGCGGATCTTCCCTCAGACCAACCGCTTCGACTTCACCTGGGAGGTCGGAGTACGGCTCACCTGGACCGTCAACGAGACGTTCAGCACGCTGGGCGTGGTCGACGAGCAGCAGTCCCAGGTCGATACGATCAAGGCCCAGCGGGGCCAGCTCGAAGACGCGATCAAGCTTGAGGTGACCCAGGCCTACTACGACCTCAAGACCGCTCGCAGCGCCATCGACAGCGCCAAGCAACGTGAGAAGTCGGCCCGCACCAACCTCTCCATCCGGCGCCTGCAGTTCCAGGCGGGCGACGTGGTCGCCACCGATCTCGTCGACGCTGAGGCCCAGCTCATCCAGGCCATTCTGCAGCGGATCGACGCCCACGTGGACTACCTCGTGGCCGAGACGCGACTCGAGTTCGCGGTCGGCGGCGGGCTCTGACACGAGGGCAACGAGCGCTCGCCCCATTTGCGCTGGCCGGCGGGACCGACATCTAGTACACGAACCTACATCTCCTCACCAGGTGGGCACCAGGCGAGAGAGAACGTGGGCATGAACAAGGGAATCGGTTGGGTCACAGCGCTGCTTGCGCTGGCTGGGTGCGCTTCAGGACCCGAGACGGGCGCCGACGTGGGCTACGTGGCCGACGTCGATCCCGAGAACGCCTGTGAGCTGACGGGCGGCACCCTCGATGCACCGGCCGCCGGAGTAGCCTGCGGCGAGCAAGCCGGGGGTGAGACGTGCATCTGGTCTCCCATGGCCGTCGCCTACGGAGCCCAGGAGGCCGAGGCGAGCTGCGGAGACCGCGACTGTGCCTGCGTCACCCAGGGAAACATCCACGAGGCCTGCGCCCCGAGCGCCCCCGCGTGCACCTGCGCCGAGAACGCGCTGTACCTCGGCGAGGCCTCCGGGTGTGTCGACGTCGCGCCCCTCGAGACGAGCTTCGCCACCGCCACGGCGGGCGAGTTCCTAGGCGAGGAGGGCGTTTGGCTGATGCACCGCGGCGGCGCGATCGACAGCGTGACGCACTACGCCCACCTCGACGCGCTGCTCGGCGACCATGCTTGGCTCGGCTACGGCCTCTACGAGACCTGCGCGCTAAAGCGCGGAACCCCTGCCCACGACTGTGACGCGGGCTTTGGCGAGGCCTCAGGCTGCTATCTGGACGCGGCGGTCGACGTCGCCGGCGCGGGCCAACGCATGGCCGACCTGGTCACCTACGCCGAACAGGACTACGCCGACGACATCATCGTGATGGCGCGGGCCGTCGACGAACGAGTCGTCGCGTCCGTGACCCTGGTGGAGGGGAACCTCCGCCTGCACTTCGGCCGCGGCGACGACGGCTGGCGGCTCCTCGTCATCGACGCCACCGCATACGACTGCGGCGGCTGAGCCTCACCCCTGCCTCAGTCGTCCGGGCAGGTGGCGCCGATGCAGGCCGCGAACTCCGCGTCGCACTGCGTTTGAATGCAGCCGAAGTCGCCACCGCAGGTGCCCAGATTGGCCACCGCGCAGTTGAGCACCTGGTCGACGAAGAACTGCACGTTGGAGCAACCGAGGGCGACACAGTTGGCGGCGCAGGAGAGGCTGATCCCGGGCGGGTTCATGTTGAGGTCGATGCAGTTGAGCGCACAGGTCACGATCTCGATGCAGCCAATGGTCTCGCAGGTGCCGCAGTCGCCAGGACAGATGGCGCAGCTCTCGAACGGCTCGCAGACGTTGTTTCCGCAGACGGAGCACACGCCGCAGTCGGACTGACATGAGGCGCAGGTCTCGGTCCCCTGACACAGGCCGTTGCCGCAGCCCGTGCAAATGCCGCAGTCGGCTGGGCAAGTGAAGCAGTCTTCGATGCCGGCGTCGCAAGAACCGTCGCCGCAGCTCGCGCAAGCGCCGCAGTCGGGGGCGCAGCTCAAGCAGTCCTCGGGATCGGTGCAAAAGCCATCCCCGCAGCTGTCGCAGACTCCGCAGTCGCCGGGACACGAGCTGCAGCTCTCGTTGCCGTCGCAGGTGCCGTTGCCACAGCTGTCGCAGAGGCCGCAGTCGACGGGGCAACCCTCGCAGGACTCGAACTGGACATCACACGTGCCGTCGCCACAACCCGCACATTGCCCACAGTCACCGGGGCACGAGCTGCAGTTCTCGTCGCCGTCGCAGGTGCCGTTACCGCAGCTCGCACAGACCCCACAGTCCTGAACACAGTTGCCACAGGTCTCGCCCGCACCGCAGGTTCCGTCGCCGCAGTCGGCGCAGAAGCCACAGTCGGCGCTGCAGCTGGCGCAGTCCTCGTCGGTCGAGCACGTACCGTCGCCACATCCGGCTGAGCCGCCGTCGCCGAGACCGAATCCCGGGGCGGTCCGACCGCAGGCTGCGAGCGCGGCCCCGAAGAGAAGCCCAAAAAGGGCTAGAGCCATGGCGCGCCGCGCCCAAGTCAAGCCAGTCATGCGCGCAGTGTAGCGCAAACGCCGGACTCCGACGCCAAGCTGACGTTCATCGACGAACCTACTTGTCGACAGCCCATACCCCGGCCATGTCACGGGCGTGGCTTTCCCCCCGAGTGGCGACATCTCCCTTTGACTTGCGCAGCCTCTGCGTTAAACCTCGGTCAGTCGAACTGAACGCCGGTCACAAAGTGGATCGGGTTCACCACATGACCGATGTTCACATTCATCCGCAGGGACTTCCGATACGCGTCTGCCGAGTCCGGTGGAGGTGTCACATGAGCGCCGTCGCCAAACGCCGCGAGCGGGAGCGGGCCGAACGCCGCGATCGCATTCTCGACGCCGCCCAGGAGGTCTTCTGGCGGGAGGGTTTCGAGGCCGCCAAGATGGGCGCGATCGCGGAGGCCGCGCAGCTCGGCAAGGGCACGCTCTATCTCTACTTTCGGGACAAGGACCACCTCGCCCTCGGCCTGGCCACGCGTCACCAGATGCAGCTGCTCGAGCGCTTCGGGCGGCTCGAGGACGAGCACGCCCAAGCGCCAGGCCTCGGGCTCCTTCGACGGCTGCTCAGTGGCTATGCCGACCACATGCAGAAGCCGGTCGAGCACCTCCGCATGGTCATGACCCGCTGGGCCACGGGCGCTCCCTTCGACCCCGACACCGAGGGCTGCCAAGACGCGGGCGAGAACGTGGTGAAGATCTTCGGCACCTTCCGTGATGCGGTGATCCAGGCGCAGCGAGAGGGCGACATGCCCGCCGCCATTCCTCCCGAGCGTCTCACCACCTTCCTCTTCAGCAGCCTCAACGGCGCGCTGCTGATGCGACTGCAGATCTCCTGCCTCGACAACCTCGAGCCGGTCTCCAAGCCGCTGATGTCTACCGACGAGCACATCGATCTGCTCCTCGAGGCGTGTCGGCACCTAGCCCAATCCAGCCACATCGGCGAGCGCCGCCACCTGGAGAATACGGGACGATGAAAGCCTCCTCGTGCCAAGTCTTGCGGCTGCTTCCCATGCTGGCCCTGAGCTCGACCGGCTGCCTCCTGCACACGGTGGAGACCGATCCTCGCCCGCCGCTCGAGCTGCCAGCCGGCTACCAGAGTTCGAGCGAAGAAGCGGAGGACCCCGGTCGTTGGTGGACCACCTTCGAGGACCGCGAGCTCGACCAGCTCATGGAGCATGCGCTCACGGACAACTTCCAGCTCCGGCAGGCCTGGGCCCGCGTCCGCCAGGCCGAGTTCTTGGAGAAGGCGGCGGCGGCGGGGCTCTTTCCCCAGGTGCAGGCGAGCCTCGGGGCCTCCCGCTCACAGAGCGCGCCCCGCGTCTTCAACCTCGGTGGCCAACAGCAAGAGATCCCTGGCGTCGAGGCCGACAACTTCTCAGCCTCCCTCCCCGTGAGCTACGAGCTCGACGTCTGGGGCCGGGTAAGGGCCGGGATGCTCGCCGCCGAGCAGGATAAGATCGCCGCCCGGGCCGAGGTCGAGACGCTCGCGATGACCATCTCGGCCAACGTCACGGAGCGCTGGTTCGACGTGCTGGAGCAGCGCTCGCTGCGGAGTCTGGTCGAAGCTCAGGTGGAGACCAACCGCACCAACCTCCGGCTGGTCGAGCTCCGCTTCAACGAAGGCGATGCGGCGCTGAGCGACATCCTCCAGCAACGCCAGCAGATCCAAGGACTCGAGTCGCAGCTGGCCGGGGTGAAGGCGCAGGAAAAGGTGGCCGAGCAACAGCTCGCGGCCCTGATCGGCAAGAGCCCGAGCCAGGTCGCATCCCCCGCCCGTAGCGAGCTGCCCGCTCCGCCCCCGATGCCCAAGGAGGGTATCCCAGCCAGTCTCCTCGAGCGGCGGCCCGACGTGCGCGCCGCCAAGGCGCGCGTGGTCGCTGCCGACTACCGGGTAGCCGAGGCCATCGCCAACCGTCTCCCCAGCCTCAGTCTGAGCGGGAGCATCGGTTTCAACAGCGTCACCCTCGGTACCTTCTTCGAATCTTTCATCTGGAGTATCGCTGGAAGCCTCGCCGGCGTGGTCTGGGACGGCGGTCGCCTCGACGCCGAGATCGAGCGCACCAAGGCCATCGTCGACGAGCGCGTCGCGGCCTACGGCCAGGCGCTCGTCACCGCGCTCACCGAGGTCGAAGGAGCACTCACCCAGGAACGCGCCGGGCGCGACCGCATCACCATCCTCGAGGCCCAGGTCGACACCGCCCAGCAGACCCTCGACGCCGCGCGGCGTCGCTTCTCCGCCGGCATCGGCAACTACCTCGCCGTGCTCACGGCCCTGCGCTCCCTGCAGTCGGCCGAGCAAAACCTCCTCACCACCCGTCGGCAGCTGCTCTCGCAGCGCATCCAGGTCTATCGGGCGCTCGGTAGCGAGTGGACCCGCGAGCTGAAGCCGCCCTCTTCTGAAGCGCCCGCGTCCGATGACGCCTCCACCCCCGAGAGCGAACCGTCATGAGCATGAAGGTCGAAGCCCCCGAGGCCGGTCACGTGGACCACACCGAACCGGCCCCCATCGAACCGGCGCCTCCGTCTCGCGCCGTGCGCCCGCGGATGCCGAAGTGGCTGACCGGCGTGCTGGCGCTCGCCATCCTCGTCGGCGGCGTCGCGGTCGCCGTGATCCTGGTCAAGACGAAGAAGGAGCCCCCCAAAAAGCCCACCACCGCCATCGCCCCCCTGGTGGAGGTGATCGAGATCTCGTCCGGCACCCGGAAGGTGAGCATGCAGCTCCAGGGTGAGGTGACCCCATCGGCTCAGGTGGTGATCATGCCCGAGGTCACCGGCAAGGTGGTCTGGCAGTCCGATCAGCTCGTGCCCGGCGGCCAGCTCACCAAGGGCGAGCCCATCCTCCGCATCGACCCGAGCGACTACGCACTCAACCTTCGCCAACAGCAATCGCAGCTCGCGGCCAACGAGCTTCAACTCGAGCTCGAGAGAGGCCGCAAGCGAGTCGCCACCGAAGAGTGGGAGCTCTTCCAAGAGGAGCGCAAGAAGGCCGGCCTCCCGCAGACCCGCCAGGACGGCAAAGCACTGGCCACGCGCGAGCCGCACGTCGACAGCGCCAAGGTCGCCGTGCAGGCCGCCCGCAGCGGCATCCAGAGAGCTGCGCTCCAGCTCGACCGCACCAACATCGAGGCCCCCTTCAACGCCGTCGTGCGCACCGAGTCGGTGGACGAGGGACAGGTCGTCAGCCCCGGCATGCAGCTCGCGACGCTGGTCGGCACCGACACTTACTGGGTTCGGGTATCCGTACCTCTGGACCAGCTGGCCTACGTGCAGTTCCCCGACGGAGACGAGCCGGGGTCCAAGGCCCGCGTCTGGACCGACACCGGGTCTGGTCGCATCGAGCGCCACGGCGAGGTGATCCGCCTTCTGAGTGACCTCGACACGGTGGGTCGCCTCGCTCGGATCCTCGTCGAAGTCGAGGATCCTCTGCTCCGCAAGAAGGCCGACGCCCCTCCGGCAGAGCCAGACGATGAAGCGAGCAAGCTCCCGATGAGCCACCTCCCCCTCCTTCTCGGCAGCTACGTAAAGGTCGAGATCGACGGGGTCGAGGTCTCTGGCTTGACCGAGATCCCCCGCAAGGCCCTGCAGGAGAACAATAAGGTCTACGTCCTCACCGACGCGGGCAAGCTGCGCATCGCGCAGGTCTCGGTGGTCTGGGGTGACCGCGAAGTCGTACTCGTCACCGGTGACATCGACACGGGAGCTCGTCTCATCACCAGCACGCTACCGACCGCGGTCGAAGGCATGAGCCTGCGTGCCATGGGCGAGGCCACCGACGCCGACGCATCCGCGGAGAAGGACTGAGCGCCATGGACTCGCCTCCCGACAGTGGCTCGGCCCGAATGCGGCAAGCGAAGGGCCCGCTGGCCTGGATGGCCCGCAATGCGGTCGCATCCAACCTCCTCATGTTCGGGCTGATCCTAGGGGGCCTCGTCTTCCTCTCCCGTGTGAAACAAGAGGTCTTTCCCGAGTTCAACCTCGACCTCGTCAACGTTTCCGTCCCCTACCCCGGCGCCAGCCCCGAGGAGGTGGAGCGTGCGGTCATCAAGGTCGTGGAGGAGAACGTCCGGGGTATCGATGGGGTCAAGACCGTGACGTCGGTGGCCCAGGAAGGCGCGGGCGCGATCAACGTTGAGCTCGAGCTCGATGCGCAGTCCGACCGGGTCCTCAACGACGTGAAAGCGGCCGTCGATCGCATCACGTCCTTCCCCGCCGACGTCGAGCGACCCATCGTCAGCCTCGCGGAGTTCAAGAACCCGGTGATCACCGTGGTCGTCTATGGCGACGGCAGCGAGAAGGCCATGCGCGCCCTCGCCGACAAGACGCGCGACGAGCTGTTGAACATCGAAGGGGTCAGCCAGGCCGAGCTATCGGCCGTGCGCAATCCCGAGATATCCATCGAGGTCCCCCAGGACAAGCTCGAATCCTACAACCTCACGCTGGCCGAGGTCGCCAATGCCGTCCGCGCCGCCAATGTCGAGCTACCCGCCGGCGGCATCAAGACCGACCGCGGCGAAATCCTCCTGCGTACCTCCGAACGCCGCGACTACGGCACCGAGTTCGCGCAGATCGTGGTGCTGAGCCAGCCCGACGGAACCGAGGTCAAGCTCGGCGACATCGCCACCATCGGCGACGACTTCGTCGACAATGACCAGAAGGCCATCTTCAATGGCAAGCCCGCAGCCATGGTCACCGTGTACCGGGTCGGCAACCAGACGCCGGTCGAGGTCTCGAATCTCGTAAAACAGTACATCGAAGAGCACGAGAAGGACCTCCCGCCGGGGATCGCCTTCGCCCAGTGGAACGACCGCTCCGAGATGTACCGCGACCGCATCGATCTCTTGATGCGAAACGCGCTCGTGGGGCTGGCGCTGGTACTCTTCGTGCTCGGCCTCTTCCTCGAGATCCGGCTCGCCTTCTGGGTCACGATGGGCATCCCCATCTCGTTCATCGGGGCTGCGATCTTCCTCCCGAGCTGGGACGTGTCGATCAACATGATCAGCCTCTTCGCGTTCATCGTGACGCTGGGCATCGTGGTCGACGACGCCATCGTGGTGGGCGAAGCGGTCTACAAACGCATGCAGGACGGCCTCTCCATGGCCAAGGCCGCCGTCCAGGGAGCCAAAGACGTAGGGACCCCGGTCATCTTCTCCGTCCTCACGACGGTCGTAGCCTTCAGCCCGCTCATGTTCGTGCCGGGTACGATGGGAAAGTTCTTTCGCAACATCCCCACCGTGGTCATCACGGTGCTGTTGCTGTCGCTCGTCGAATCGCTCCTCGTCCTACCGGCCCACCTCGGCCACAAGGGGGTCATGAGTGGCCTCATGGCGATCGTGGCGATCGTCCTCTGGGGTATGGGCGTCCCGATCGTCGGCGCTGCCGTTGGTGCCGCCATCCTGTCGTTCGTGCTCGTCAAGCTCGTAGGCGCCGTGCGCAACGGGCTCTTCAATGGGGGGCTCGGCCCGGTCGGCGTCATTTACGAAGGGCAGCGTAAGTTCAGTCATGGCTTCGAAAGATTCGTCGACAATCGCTTCGTACCCCTGGTCGGGCTGGCCACCCGCAACCGCTACATCACGCTCGCCCTCGCGGTCTCCACGCTCATCGCGACCATTGGGTATGTGGCCAGCGGCCGCATGGACTTCACCTTCCTCACGAAAATCGAGTCCGACATCGTGGTGGCCCAGCTCGAGATGCCTTACGGCACGCCCGCCGAGGTGACCCAGGAGCACACCACTCGCATGGCCGAGGCCCTCGACGAGGTGCTCGAAGAGAACGGCGGCATCGAGGCCAACAGTCGGGGGATCTTCTCACAGCTAGGAATCCAGAACCGAGGCGCCACGGGCGGCGGCCCGAGCTCGAGCGGAGGTTCGGGCGGCTCACACCTGAGTGAAGTCGCCATCTTTCTAAGACCGCAAGACGACCGGAATGTGCGCACCGCTGCATTGGCCAGAGCGTGGCGCGAAAAAGTGGGCGAGATCGTCGGCGCAGATTCGCTGAAGTTCACTTTCACCACCGGCGCCTCCAGCCAGGCTCCCATCAGCATTCGTCTGTCCCATCCCGACGTGCCCACCCTCGAGGCCGCGGCCGAGACCCTCGCCGGCCGGTTGGCCGAATACACCGGGGTAAAGGACATCGACGACGGAGTGGCGCTCGGCAAGCGCCAGCTCGACTTCGAGCTGACCCCTGCCGCCCGCTCGATGGGGATCGACGAGACGATGCTCGCGCGCCAGGTGCGGGCCGCCTTCTTCGGCTCCGAGGCGTCTCGTCAACAGCGTGGTCGCGACGAGGTCCGCGCCTACGTCCGGCTCCCGGAGAACGAGCGGACCAGCCTGCACGACCTCGACACCCTGCGCATCCGGTCGCCCCAAGGCGGCGAGATCCCACTTCGCATGGCGGCCAAGCTCACCTGGGGCCGAGCTTATACGTCCATCACCCGCGAGGACGGTCAGCGCGTGCTCACCGTGGAGGCGGACGTCGACGACGCCGTCACCAACGAGAACAAGGTCATGGCCGCGGTGGCCAAGGAGGTCTACCCGGACATCGAGAAGCAGTTCCCCGGGTTATCGTTCGGGCTCGCAGGCCAGCAGAAGAGCCGCGCCGAATCGCTCGCGGCGCTCGGCGATGGCTTCGTACTCGCGCTCATCCTCATGTACGCGCTCATGGCGATCCCGTTCCGGAGCTACGTCCAACCGCTCATCATCATGGTCGCCATTCCCTTCGGCCTCGTCGGCGCGATCGGAGGTCACATCCTCATGGGCTACGACCTCAGTATCCTGTCGATGATGGGCTTCGTCGCCCTCAGCGGCGTGGTGGTGAACGATTCCCTCGTCCTCATCAGCGCCATCAACGAATACAAGGCGGCCGGCATGCCCACCCGCAAGGCGGTGGTGGCCGGCGCAGCGAGGCGCTTCCGGCCCATCCTGCTGACGTCGCTCACCACTTTCTTCGGCCTCGCCCCCATGATCGTCGAGACCAGCGTGCAGGCGAGGTTCCTCATTCCCATGGCCTTGTCGCTCGGGTTCGGGGTCATCTTCTCGACCTTCATCATCTTGCTTCTGGTGCCGGCCCTGTACCTCATCCTCGAGGACATCCAGGGGGCCTTTGGCCCCAAGGCCGACCCCGCCACGGCCGGCCTGCAGGGCGCGCCCGCAGAATAGTGCGAAGACCCGTGCACGAATGTGGCAGGAAGCTGCACGCGAGGCCGGCGTAGGCTGTTCGGAAATGACGCGTTTCCAACTGCTCGCGACCGCCTGCCTGGCGATGTCCTGCAGCGCGACGCCACCCCCGGGCTCGGCCGCCCCGACGCCGAGCCTCGCTTCGACCGCGCCGCTTCCGGCCGGCTCGGCGACCGGGGGTGTGGTGGAGCCAGGTCCCGATCATCCCTGGCAACACCGCTTCGTCGACGATAGCGAGGCCGAGCGCCGCGTCGTCGAAGCGGTCGCGCTCGCCCCCAGTGGACATCTCGCCGTCGTCGTCAGCCGGCGCCTTCAGGTCTACGGGCCGGGGGGCAAGCCGGGCGTGAGCGTGGGCGTGGCTCGACCGCTCGCCCTCGGCTTCGTCCGCGACGACCAGCTCGCGCTCGTGCATCGGGACGGCCTGACCCTGTTCTCGTGGCCCGACTTGGTGCCCGAGGTCGTGGAGCTGAAGAACGTTCGGGCCGGCAGCGTCGGTCCCGGTCGCGTGGCGGTGGTGCAGAACGAGCACTACACCTTCAAGGACCGAGTACGCGTGCTCGCGCCCCTCCGCGGAGCCGCCGGCCCTCCGACCGAGGTGGTCGATTGGTTCGAGATCGACGAGGGTCTCGAGGACATTCGCCTGTCGACCGATGGCCGCCAGCTCGTGGTGGCGCGCCGCGAGGGGGTCATGGTGCGAGACCTCATCGCGCGACGATCCCTCCTGCGCTACCCGACCGACAGCCGTCCCAAGAGCGCATCCCTCTCCCTTGAGGGAGACCGGCTCTTAATCGCCGCCAACCCCCCGACGGAGATCCGCGCGAAAGACGGCGGCGCCCACATGGCCTACGACTATTCCGGCGTCGTGCGCGACGCCGCCTACGTCGCGGGAGTACCGGTGGTCGTCTACCGGGACGGGGTCGCAGTGATGCCCTCCACGACCCGACGCTGGCCGCTGCGCGGGGCCAAGCTGTCGGCCCGTGGCGACGCCCTGTGTGGCGTGGCGGAGGGCGGCGCGCTGACCTGCCTCCATCTCGACGGCCAGCCCTCGTCATCAGCTCCGCCCCGCCCCACCTCGCCCCCTCCCCCCGAGCCCACGCTGCTCTCTCGCGGCCAACCCCGAGGCTACACGACCCGGTGGCGACGCGAATTCGAGAAGGCGGACGACCTCTTCTTCTCGCCCGACGGCAAGGACCTGGTCGCGATTCACCGTTATCACCGCCTCGAAGTGTTGTCGGCCGAGACGGGCGAAACGCAGCGTACCGCGAGCCTTTGCCACAACCACGGCACCGTCTTCGGCTTCACCGGCCCCCACGACTTCGTCGCCCTGTGTGGCGGTCGAGCCATACGCTACGCATGGCCGAGTCTGGCGGAGGAGCAGGCCATCCCGCTGAAACGAGACCCCAATCACGGCGCCATCGCCACCGGTGTCATTGCCTTCAGCGCTCACGACAAGCCCGTGGTCTCCGTCTTCGAGGCGCCGGCGATGAAGCTCCGCCACACATTCCCCACCTCTGGCGTGGTGAAACACGGCTCGCTCGTGCTGTCCGAGGATGGCCGCAAGCTGGCCTTCGGCACCGACCGGGGCGTCTTCGTCCACGACGTGTCGACCCGGCGCACGCGCAAGCTCATGGCCTCGCCCCGACGGGAGCTCGTCCTCTCCCCCAAGGGCGAGCGTCTGCTGGTACTAGATGATGGCGTGCTGGAGATATCGACCCGCGACGGCACGCAGCTCCGAGCCTGGGGAGATCGGTCCAGCTACGACGGGAGATACCTCGACGGTAGCGTCGCCATCCTCGGGCAAGGCCTGGGGATCATCAACTGGTCGAATCCCAGCGAGCCCAACTGGGCCTACGACCTCGACCGCGCCCTCGCCGTACGCCGACCCGGTAAGGTCTGTGCGGCGGGTGCGAAGACGATCGCCTGCTTCGTCCGCGACGAGCCGTGAGCGGCGCTCAGGGCGTGGCGGGGTAGCGGTAGGGGTTGCGGCGCTCGATGGGACGAACCCGCCGCGCAACCCAATCGCGCCCCCGATGGCCCGCCGGCTTGGGGGCGAGGCTGAGGTCGAAAGAACGTGAGGCCTCGTAGCTCAGCTCGAAGGCGATGGGCTCGTGACCGGGCGCTGAAAGCACGACCCGGTGGGCTTCTTTCGCCCGGGGCACCTCGGTACGGAAGCTGTGGCCGCCCACGGCCTTGCCGTCGATGAAGATCTTCGTCGTCTCGGGGGAGGCGGAGATCGCAATGGTGACGTGCTCTTCCTTCGGCGCGACCGGGGCGGCGACCTGAGCGGCAGCGTCGGGGATCTGAATGGCCGCTAGTGCCTGCTTGGTGAGCGCTCGCAGCGGCTCCGGGCCGGGCGTCGGGACGTCACAGATCCCCATCATGGCCACAGCGGCGTAGGCCGCCGCGAGGTACCGCCCTAGACGAACGGGCCTGCGCGGGGGAAGCTCTTCGTCGTCCGGCGCACCCACCGGCGAGGGCATCCCCCCAAGGGGCGGCGGAAGCTCCGTGGTGCGCGAGGCAGCCCACTCGGCAGGGCCATCGATGCCCCCGCGAATCGAGATGGGGGTGTGGGCCGTGGGCGGCGCCGACGCGGCCTCGACGGTGAGGGACGGCGCGGGCGTGACGGCCTCGGCGAAGGTCTCGGGGCGAGCGATGTCGACCGACGTGCCGTCGCGCATGGCGGCGAGCTTGTGGCGCGCCTCGGGCGCGGTTGGGCGAACCTCGGGCGCGCGGCACAGAAGCGCCATGATGAGTTCGCTGAGGGGGCGAGGACACGACGGCTGGAGCAGATGGGGCAAGGGGTATCCCCCCACGAGGATCGCCTGGAAGACCTGTCCGAGGTTGTCGCGGTCGGTCGGGCTGCGCCCGGTGATGCACTCGTAGAGCACGATGCCGAGGGCCCAAAGATCGACCGGCGCGCCCATGCCCTCTTCCTCGAGGATCTGCTCGGGCGCCATGTAGACCGGCGTGCCGACGAGGGCTCCGGTGCGCGTGAGCTTGAGTGAGCCGCTGGTGGCGGTGGCGATCCCGAAGTCGAGTAGCTTGATGCCACCGTCTTCGGTGAGGAACACGTTCTCCGGCTTGAGGTCCCGGTGCACGATGCCCTGGGCGTGAATGGCCGCGAGGGCGTCGAGGAGGGCGATACCGACACGGGTCGCCTCGGCCGCGGACAGTCGCGCCCGCGACCACAGGCGGTCGGCGAGCGACTCGCCGTGGAGCCGCTCCATCGCCATCAGAGCCCCGTTGTGAGGCAGCGAGAAGACGCCGTGGACCTCGACGACGTTGGGGTGGTCGACCTCGGCCATGAGCTGCCCTTCACGGAAGAAGCGGCCCCGCGAGATCTCGTCGAGGCGACCCAAGATTTTGACGGCGACCGTCACCCCTTTGGCGGTGTCGATGGCCTCCCAGACGGTCGCCATACCGCCCTCCCCGATGTGGCGAACCAGCCGATAACGCCCAGCTAGGAGGTCACCGGGGCCGGGTGTCGCGAGCACGTCGGGGGATGGCAGTGGACAGTCCATGGCGGGGGAGCTGCACTTCCCATACCGCGCGGCGCCCACCTGCCCCCAGAAAGCCGCGGCAATCAGGTGCGACCCTGTGGGATGAACGTCACGGGCCTTCGGCGACGCGCGGGAAGCCCCCGACCCGATGGCACCATGGGCGCGACGGGGTCGATGCGCTACACGAGTTGGCCATGGCCCGACGCAACTCCCGTTCGCCCCGCACGCCCCGTCTCGCGACGGTGGTGGCGGCCCTCGACGAGCTCGCCCCCCTGCGCTTCGCCGCGGACTGGGACAACGTAGGTCTCCTCGTGGGCGACCGAAGTCGCAGCGTCTCTCGCGTACTCTTCGCCATCGATCTGATGCCCGCAGTGGTGAAGGAGGCCATCGCGATGAAGGCTCAGCTCATCGTCGCCTATCATCCGCCCATCTTCCGGCCGCTCAAGCGTCTCGTCGGACCGACCACGGGCATGGAGGCCGGCGTGATCCGCTGCCTCGAGAAGGGCATCGCCGTCTACAGCCCCCACACCGCCCTCGACGTGGCCGAGGGCGGCACCAACGACGTGCTCGCCGACATCGTCGGGCTCTCCAAAACGGAACCGGTCCAGACGATCGACGACGATCACGGCCAGGGACGGATGGGCGACCTCGACAAGCCCACCACGCTGGGCCAGCTCGCGAAGCGAGTGAAGCGCAAGACCGGCGCCCGCTGCGTCTCGGCCGTGGGCACGCTCGAGACGCCGGTTCGCCGGGCCATCGTGGGCGTAGGCGCGGCAGGCAGCCTGCTCTTCGAGGGAAAGCCCGGCTTCGGAGATGTGGTGGTCACCGGCGAGCTCCGACACCACGACGCCCTCCGGGTGCTGCGCGAGAAGGCGACCGCCCTCGTGCTCTCCCATTGGTCGAGCGAGCGCCCGGCGCTGAGTCGCTACGCGTCGCGGCTTGGAGAGTCCGTCGAAGGTCTCGACCTGCGGCTCAGCGAAGAAGACGTCGAGCCGTTCGTCCGGGTCTGAGGAGGGGCTTCGCCCGGGGTGGTGACAGCCGACGCAATGTGTCAGAGTCCGCCGCCATGTCAGGACCCCACGCCACCATCTCCGCCTGGGAGCGAGATGAAGAAGAGGGCAGCTACGAGGCCGAGATGCACGGCTGGAGCCTCGAGGTGAGCTGGACCCCCAACCAGAGCGACGTGCGCGGCTACTTCAGCTGGACCGCCGAAGCCGGCAAGGAGAAGGTCACCGACGAGGAACGCCACGAGGAGATGCAGCTGGCCATGGCCGCCGCCGAGCGCCACGCCGCCGAGAACCCGGTCGACGAAGACGAAGGCGACGACGACTGACGACGCGGCGCCTTCTCGCCGACGAGATGAGAGAGGGCGAAGCCCCGGCTGGTGGGCGCGTGCGCTATCGGGATCATTCGCCCTCGGACCACGTGGCGTCGAACGCGACGATGGCCTCGCGCAGCTTGCCGCGGAGAGCTTCGGCTTTGCCCGGCTCGAGGAAGCTCTCGGCGGCCAATTCGTCGGCCACGGAGGACAAAGCCTCCTGCTTTCGCAGCAGCGGCAGACTGGCCTGTACGCGCTCCTGAGCGATGCCGTAGTTGTGCTCCTCGAGCGCGAGCGATGCACGATGCAGCAGCCGCCGGGCCTCGAGCAGCTCGAGTCGCCCGCGCAGGTCCTCCGCCTCACCGGCGAGGGTTTCCTTCTCGCCCTCGCAGGTGGTCATGGCCGCCTCGTGACGAACCTCGGCATCGTCGAGCGCGAAGCTCCCCTGAATCCTGCCCCCTCCGTACCCAACGACCAGGCCACCCACCGACGCTAGCGCGTAGGGCCAGTGGCGCATCCAGGATGGGAGTGGACCCGGGGTCCCGGTGGGCGCCGATGTGTCGCCCCCCGCCGACGTCTTGGCGGGAGTCGGTGCTTCATCCTCCGAGCCTTCTTGGTTGGACTTCGACATGGGACGAACCCTACCGCGACCCGCAACGGCGCCAAGCACTCCAAGGCATCTCTTCGGTGTCCACCCTCGGATTTCATCGCCGCAGCGGCAACCAGAGCACTCGGACGGCCGGACCGCCATCGTCAGCTGGCCACAGCATGTCGTGCGGCCGGCTCAGGATTCGCTGTTGTCGTAGTAGAAGCGCTCGTGGACGACCTTGCCGTCCTTCCAG
>JGI12210J13797_11099171_pt1 | contig 24720 bp, 18 predicted proteins | sample ElkSlonscriptome_3_FD_13797 | JGI IMG/M metagenome (IMG submission 13797)
TGCGGCGCATGTCCGCAAATGCGTCACACCGGGCTTGATTCAGGGCCCAGTGACTTTCGCTCGCAATTGCGACGCGTCAATTGAATCCGGAATCAAAAAAAACGGGCCGGCCGTTCGGCCGGCCCGAATGCAGGGCACATGGTCTTTTTGGGGCAATGGCCGTTGAGGACCGGCGCTCAGGGAACCTCTGAATAACGCTGCGCGGAACGCGTTTCAGTCGGAAAAAACGTCGTCGCGCCCGTGCAGCGTTGTTCAGCGGTTGCCTAGAAATTGACTCGCGCTGTCAACGTCACGGTACGCGGATTTCCGTAAAACGCGTTGAGCACGCCTTCGAGTCCAAGCGTCGAGGAGGTGCCGTCCGGCGACGCGAAGTTGTAGCCTGAAACCTTGTATTCCTTGTCCGCAAGGTTACGTCCGTAGAGTCCAAGTTCGTACTTCCCATCCAGGCGCTTCCACACGATGCTGGCGTCGTAAAGCGAGTACGAGCCTTCATCCAGGAACGCGGAGGTTGTCTCGAACTGGTTGGTTTCGGTGCGGAACGACCAGGCGCCAATGATGGAAAGCATGCCGGCATTGCCGACCAGCGCCGCCGGGCGCTGGTACTGCATATTGACGTGCACTGTTGTTTCCGGCGTGTTCTGGAATACCCGCTCGTCGGAAACGTCTTGCAGTGAAGTGGCGCCCGTCACCGGATCTACGACCGGGGCGATGAATTCCTTGTAATCGGCATCGATCAGGCCAAGTGCAAGCGCAGCGCTCAGACTGTCGCCGTCGACCGCCACGTCGTAGCCCAGCAGCGCGCTGGCCTCGAATTCAAGGCCCTTGACCACGGCCTTGCCGGCGTTGGTGGTCACGCCTGCGAACGTATCTGAAATACCATCACCGTCGGTATCCACGCCCACTGAGCCCAGGACCTGGATGTCGGTATAGTCGCTGTAGAAGTACGCCAGACTGGTCGAAATGCGGTTGTCGGCAAAGCTGGACTTGATCCCCGCCTCGTAGGTGTCGACGAATTCAGGGTCGAACTTCATGAACTCGAATATCTCATCGTCGCTCACGGTACCGTCGCCGTCGAAATCGGGGGCCGCAGTCGTCAGACCGCGCGGGTCGAAGCCGCCGCCCTTGAAGCCCTGGCTATAGGAAACGTAAATGTTCTGCGTATCCACGGGCTTCCAGGCAAGACTGACCCGCGGCGTGAATTCGGTGAATTCCTCGCTGCCCTGAAAATCGGAAGTCGTGGCAATCGGCACGCCGGTGCCGCCCAGCTGAGGCGAGTTGCCGAGAATGAAATTCTGGCGCAGAACGCTTGAAGTACGCTCGTCGCTGGTATATCGGCCGCCGATCGACAATTCCAGGCCGGTATCCATGCCAAAGTATGTTGCGAGGTCGAAGCTGACATCGGCAAATATCGACCAGGATTCGGTATCCACGTCACCCTCGGTCAACGCCGTCAGTCCGGGAAGCCCGATCAGGTCGCCGGTGGTCGCCAGCACGACGTCGAAGGCGTTGAAAGCATTTGCGTCAATGTAGTAAAAGCCGGCAATACCGCTCATCCGTTCACCGGTGTAGGCCAGCTGAAACTCCTGAGTGAACTGCTCGTTCTCATAGATTGCCGGCACGTCGAGGTCCTCTGCCGGCAGCGCCTCGAAATCGATCTGTGTGAAATTGTCGTCTTCGCGGTACGCAGTGATCGACTTGAACTGAAGATCGGTCGAGATATCGTATTCCAGCAGCAGGCTTGCGCCAAATTGTTCGGCGTTGTTGGGCCCCTGGATACCGGAGCGGGAATCGAACACGTCGTCGAGCACCGGCGCGCCGGAGAACAGACCAGGGATCAGGCGATGACCGGCCCGCGTGTTGGAGTCGTCTTCAAGGTAATCGGCCGTGATGCGGGCGAAGAAACGATCGGTCGGCGTCCACTCGGCGCTTGCACGGAATGCCAGCAGTTCCTTGTTGTAGTTGTCTTCGCCGAGATTGCGGTTAGTGCCGAAGCCGTCGCGGTTGAACGTGGCCGCGCTGGCGCCGATCGCGAAGGTGTCGCCGATCGGCGTTTCGGCCGATACGATGAGATCCGCCTGGTTGTAGCTGCCGTAGGATCCTTCGATGGACAGTGCCGGCTCGTCACCCAGTCGCTTGGTGACATACTTGACCGCGCCGCCGATCGTGTTTCGGCCGTACAGCGTGCCCTGCGGCCCGCGCAGTACTTCGATCCGCTCGACGTCATAGACCTCCAGCACCGCGCCTTGCGGTCTGTTCAGATAAACATCGTCGATGTAGATTCCAACGCCCGCCTCGAAACCGGCGACCGGATCCTGCTGGCCGACGCCTCGAATGAACGCCGTCAGCGTGTTATTGGTCCCGCGAGATGTCTCGATGGTCGCATTCGGCACGACCTGGTTCAGGAAGGTGATGTCCTGGGCGCCGAAGTCCTCGAGCTTTTCCCCGCTGAGTGCGGTAATCGAAATCGGAACGTCCTGCATGTCTTCATCGCGCCGCCGAGCGGTCACGACCATCCGGTCACGGCTGGACGCGTCTGCATCCTGGCTGTCGGAGTCCGCTCCGTCGTCGCTGTCCTGCGCATGCGCCACGCCGAAACCGATGCAAAGACCGGTGACCAGCGCCATTCGAATCGCGCGCCCCAGCCGCGTACGCTTGTAAGTATTTATTGTCGAATCGATCATGCTGAACCCTCGCCTGCTGCTTGAATTGAATAGAAACTGCTGATGCTTGAAATTAAAAAAATACTGCTCGAATTGAACACGTAGCACCCGGCAGGACCGGGCAAGTCAGAGGCGAGTCTATAGGCGTGCGGCAGGCGAAAAATACTGTACCAAGGTACAAGCCGCTTAAGGAAGATGGCTCCGAATGCATGCGTACCCCCGGGAACACGCTTGTACCTTGGTACAGTTCCAAGGCGCGCGCGGCCCGTCCACCATGACGATGGCGGGCTATCCGGCTCGGCAAGCATCAATCGATTCCAGGGTGGTAGCAAATGTTGAGCCTGATCGGGCTGCTGGGCGGCCTAGCACTGTTGATTGTCCTGACCATGCGCGGCATGAGCCTGTTCGTGGCCACCCCGCTGTGCGCGCTGCTGGTGGCGCTGACCAGCGGCATCGCGCTGCTGCCGCCGCTGGCCGGCGAACAGCAAGCCGATTTGATCACGCAGTACATGAACGGCTTCACCGGCTTCATTGCGTCGTGGTTCTTCATCTTTCTGCTTGGCTCGCTGTTCGGCAAGATGATGGAATCGTCCGGCGGTGCCGAAAGCGTGGCGCACTGGATCATCAACCGGCTGGGCAATGCACGTGCGGCACTGGCCGTCGTGATCGCCTGTGCGGTACTCACCTACGGCGGCGTCAGCCTGTTCGTGGTCGCGTTCTCGGTCTATCCGATGGCGCTGGCGCTTTTTCGCGACGCCGACCTGCCGCGACGCTTCATTCCGGCCACCATGGCGTTCGGCTCGGTGACCTTCACCATGACTTCGGCCGGCTCGCCCGAGATCCAGAACTGGATTCCGGTCGAGTTTCTGGGGTCCAGCCCCCTGGCGGCCTGGCAGGCCAGCCTGATCGTTGCGATCTTCATGGCCACCACCGGGTATTTCTGGCTCAAGTGGATGCTCGATCGGGCGGTGGCGCGCGGGGAGAGCTTCGACGAGCGCGCGTTCGATCCGGACAGTGGGCGCGGCGACCTGCCCCACCCGGCGCTTTCGGCATTGCCTTTGATGGTGGTGCTGGCGGTCTCGTTCACCACCCACGACATGCTCGGCACCTCGGCGCTGATCATCGCGCTGCTGGCCGGCTGCGTCGCCGCAGCCGCAATCAACATCAACCATCTGCATTCGCCCGGCCAGGCGCTTGCCGAAGGCGGCACCGGCGCGCTGATTGCAATCGGCAATACCGCCGCGGTGGTCGGCTTCGGCACCGTGGCCAAGGCCGCGCCGGCATTTGACGCAGCGGTGGTCTGGGTCACGGGACTGCCGGGCAATGGTCTGGTTTCGGCCGCTATTGCCGTTTCGGCCATCGCGGCGATGACCGGTTCGGCGTCGGGCGGCCAGGCCATTGCGCTGCCCATCCTCGGGCCGCACTATATCGACCAGGGCGTCGATCCCGACCAGCTCCATCGCGTGGTCGCCATATCTTCAGGTGCGCTGGATTCACTGCCGCACAATGGATATGTCGTAACCACCATCCGCGCTATCTGTGGCGAGTCGCATGCCGGAGCTTATCCGGCCATGGGCGCACTGACCGTGCTGGTGCCGGTGGCCGGGCTGTTGCTTTGCCTCGGGTTGTTTGCTATCGGTCTGTAACACTGCAATTTCTCTATAAACGCAGCGTCTTTGACGCGGCAACCGGCAGCGCTCTGCCAGGGCACCTCTGAACAACTCTGAACGGCGCATTGCGTATCATCGAAAGAATGGCTTCGTCGCTTTCACTTACCGGGTCCGGCGGATGACCACCGATCTGCTGATGCTGCTCATGATCCTGGGCACGACGTTCGCGCTGTTCGTCAGCAGTCGGTTCCGCCTCGATCTGGTCGCAGTGGCCGCTCTGCTGGCCGTTTACGCCGCCGGGCTCGTAAACATTGAAGAGGCTTTGGCCGGATTCTCTCACCCGCTGGTCATCATGATCGCTGCCCTGTTCATCGTCGGCGGCGGCCTGTTTCGTACCGGTGTGGCAGACGCAATGGGCCGCTGGCTCGAGCGTACCGCCGGCAGCGACATCCGCTCGATGATGGTATCCGTCATGCTTGTCGCCGCAGCGCTTTCGGCCTTCATCAGCTCGACCGGCACGGTCGCCGTGCTTATCCCGGTGGTCATCGCGCTGGCCCATGCGCGCAAGGTCAGTCCGTCGAAGCTGATGATTCCGCTGGCCTTCGGCAGCCTGTTCGGCGGCATGCTGACGCTGATTGGCACACCGCCCAATCTGATCGTCAGCGCCGCCCGCGCCGATACCGGCGCCGGACCCTTCGGATTTTTCGACTTCACGCTGCCGGGTCTGATCATGCTGGGCGCCGGTATGGCGTTCTTCAGCTTGTTCGGCCACCGACTGGTTCCCGACCGAGGCGACCGCAGCCGACCGGCCGACGGGGCCGACGAACCCCAGCTGGCCGATGAGTACCGGCTTTCCGACCACATGATCCGGGTCTCCGTGCCGCGCGGCTCGACGCTTCACGGCCTGAGCCTGATCGATTCAGAGATGCGCAGTCGCTACGGTGTGACCGCTCTGGCCATCAGCAGTCAGACCACTCGCGGCCGCCAGACCCGACGGGCCGAGTCGGGTAGCGTGGTTCGGGCCGGCGACCAGCTCGTGGTGGCCGGGGACGCCGACGCCGTCGATCGCTTGTGCAATGCGATGGGACTGGAGCGCATCGAGGAACACCCCGAACTGCCGACCTCGGTGCATCTTCTGGAAGCCGTCATTCCGCCGCGCTCGCGGTTTTCGGGCAAGACGCTGCGCGAGCTGAGACTGCATTCGGGGGCCGGCGTCACCGTGCTCGCGCATCGGCCGATACGCAGCGAGCCCATCGCGCCGCCCGACCTGGACCGACCGCTGGAAGCGGGCGACGCGGTGCTGGTAACCGGGCGCGTGCCGGCCCTGCAGCGGGTGGCCGAGAACGCACGCGACCTGGTGCTGCTGGGCGGCGATCTGTCGCTTCGCACACGGCGGACGTCCCGGGCGCCGGTCGCAATGCTGATCATGCTTCTGATGCTCGCAGCCATGACGCTGGGCCTGGTGCCGAACGTGATTGCGGTGCTGTCGGCCGCAGTCGCGATGCTGTTCGCCCGGTGCCTGACGGTCGAGGAAGCGTTCGGCGGCATCAACTGGGAAAGCGTCATCCTGATTGCCGCCGTTCTGCCCATGGCCACCGCGCTGGAAAACACCGGCGGCATGGCCATCGCCGCCAGCGCGCTGTTCGATCTGGCGCAGAGTTACGGGCCTCATATGCTCATACTCGCGGTGTTCGTGCTGACCTCCACCCTGAGCCAGCTGGTCTCCAATACCGCCACCACCGTGCTGGCCGCCCCAATCGCTCTGAGCGCGGCAACGGCAATGGGCGTCAATCCCGACGCGGTGCTGATCACCGTGGCGATCGCCGCGTCGACCGCCTTCGCGACGCCGATCGCCTCGCCGGTCAATATTCTGGTCTACAACCCGGGGGATTACCGGTTCGCCGATTTCGCGCGTGTCGGCATCCCGCTGCAGCTGCTGATTCTCGTCGTCACGCTGATCGCGGTGCCGCTGCTGTTTCCGTTCTGAAACCGAAAAAAATCTCCTAAAGCCCGTCTCGCTGCTCCACCAGCCGGTTGCGCGCCAGAATGAGCGTGCAGGCGAGATAATCCTTGTAGGTAGTGCGGACGTCGTCGACCGTTTCTCGTCTGATTCTGCGCGCGGCGATGCCCTCGACGTGGTCGAACCAGCGATTCGGATTCAGGACTTCGGTTCGGGCCTCGGCCGTTCCGGTCGGGCATTAACCCGGCATACTTGCTCGTATGCCGGGCCAATAGCGGCGGCATGAATGGTGTTGTCGAGCTCAGTCAGGTCACCGACAGCAGCTGCATGACACGCAGCCAAGCGGCCGGCGACCACGAATCACCGGCTTTCCGTTACGGTATCGATCACTCGAAGCGGAGCAGGACAATGGCGGACGAGAAGTTTTCGTTCAGCGTAAGCATGGGACCGGCGCCGACGTCCAAAGGGGGGCGAACGCGCTATATCGCCCCGCCTTTCGACGCGCGCGCAGTCGGTAACGAGGCGGTGATCCGAATCGCCGGACACGCCGAGTCACATCGGCTGCCTTTGTTCCATGCCCGGGCGCTGGGCGTCTGCGATGGGCTGCGCAATCTGGCCGAGCATCAGCGCCGGATCTCCAGCGCGCTCGGGCTGGGACCGAACCAGCAGGCTGAGCTGGAGACGGCGCTGGAAGAACTGGTGCAGCGCAAACTTCTGCGCGAAGAGAAGAACGTCTTCGACTCGCTGCGCGCAGCGGACGACGAGTCGCATGACCCGGTTCGAACGCTGTTCATCCGCACCTGCAACCGACCGGCCGAACTGGAGCGGCTGCTACTGGAGCTGGGCCCGGTCGCTCGCGATGCCGGGCTGGAATCGGTTTTCGTGCTCGATGACTCGCGAGACGAGCAGACGATCGAGCGCAACGCCGAAATCGCTGAACAGGCCCGGCGCGACGGCGGCGTGAAGTCCATCGTCGTCGATCGCAGGCGGCGCTCGGATCTTCTCCGGCGGCTTGCCGATGCCGCCGGCGTGGATCGACCGGCGCTTGAGTGGATGATCGAGGGCGACGATGATGACACGGCACCGAGTTACGGCGCCGGCCTGAACCTGGCGCTGCTGCTCGGCGCGGGGCGGCGGATCGCAGTCATTGACGACGATGCGGGTCTGGCGGCTTACGCGCGGGAAACGCCAGGGTCTGGACTGAGTCTGAGGCCCGAGTTCGAGCAAGCCACCATGCTGCTGGACCCGCGCGAAGCCGACGAGACGTCCGCATTTCAGGCGATCGGCTTGAATCCACTGGCCGCACACGGCGAGATCCTCGGACAGTCCACGGCCGCGCTGGCAGACCGCTTTGGTCTGCAGGACGGATTCCTGCTCGACGCTCTCACGCCCGCATTGCTGCACGATTTACGAGGCGAGTGCCGTGTCCGGATTACGACCAACGGCACGCTGGGCGATTCCGGCACCGGCAGCCCGGCCTGGGTGTTTGCCACGCCGCCCGACACCCTTCGCGCCTGCTGGCATGACCCGCAGACCTACGAACGCATGGCGCTGGGTCGCCGTGTCGCGCGGTGCCCGGCCGATATCCAGGTTGCCCCCGGGGTTGCTCTGATGACGACGACCTTGACCGGCATCGACGACCGCGACCTGCTTCTGCCGACGATGCCGAAGGGCCGCGGTGAAGACCTGTTGTTCGGTGCCCTGGTCGAGTTCCTGTATCCAGCCACACCGACCGCACTGCTGCCGTGGATGCTTCGCCACCGGCTCGATCACCAGCCGGCCTGGAGTCGAGACGAGTTGGCTCGCGGTTGGACCTCAGGCCTTGCGGCGTGGCTGGTTCACAGCGTCGATAGCATCGGCAACACCATCGCAAGCACCCAACCCGAACGGCGCACGGCCGCGCTGGCCGCATGGCTGGACGACCTGGCCGCTTGCGAGCCAGCCGAACTCGTCGAGCGTCTGCGCGTAAACCTCCTGCACCACCGCGCGGACCGTGCCGCTGCGGCGCTGGAAACGCTGCGCGGACTTCAAGCGCCCGAATGGATGCGCACCGACTTCGAAACCCTCGTGGACGCCAACATGAGCATGGAAGCGCCGTGCCGGCAGGGACTGGAGGCGCTGGCAGCGTCCATCAGGCGTTTCGCGGGGCGCTACGCGGCGTCTTTGAGCGCATGGTGCGCAGCCTGGCGATGGTGTGCTGACCACTCAGCCGGCACATTATTGGAGCAAAGCGACTGATCCGGGCGGATCACGCCTGGTGGCGGGCCTCAAGCGTTTCCAGCACTGAGGTCAGCGAGACATCGGCCGAGGCGAGCACCACAAGCAAATGATAAAGAAGGTCGGCTGACTCGTTGGTGAGTTCCTCGCGATCACCGGCAGTCGCGGCCAGCGCGACCTCGACGCCTTCCTCGCCGACTTTCTGGGCGCAGCGCTTGACCCCCCTGTTCAGCAAACGGGCGGTGTAGCTGGATTCGGGATCGGCCCCTTTGCGCGATTCGACGATGCGTTCGAGCGTGGGCAGGAAACCGACCAGCGGATTGAACCCATCGCCCCAGCAGGTATCGGTGCCGAGATGGCATGTCGGGCCGTGCGGCACGGCCTGAACAAGCAGCGTATCCCCGTCGCAGTCGGCTTTCATGCCTGCAAGCTCGAGCGTGTTGCCCGAGGTCTCGCCCTTTGTCCACAGCCGCTGCTTGCTCCGGGAAAAGAACGTGACGTGGCCGGTCGCCTGCGTTTTCTCCAGCGCTTCACGATTCATGTAACCCAGCATCAGCACCCGCCCGGTGCCAACGTCCTGAACGATCGCGGGCATCAGGCCGTCGACCTTGTCCCAGGCGAGATTTTCGAGCGTACTCATGGGATTCCCCTGTGAAGTCATGATGCCGTATCAACCGCCTGGATCATTGGTTCAGCGCGCCGCCGCAGCTCGAGCCCTGGCCGGCCGTGCAACCGTAGCAATGATCAGCGACCGCAATGCCGCGCGGCACTTCATCGAGTGTCAGCAGATCGGCCAGGTGGGTGTGATCTTCATCGCCGCCCAGCGGTAGTCCGAGCATCTGGTTGAAATCGCAGTCGTAGACGTAGCCGCGATAGTCGACGCTGACCAGGTCGCGGCACATGACGCCGCTCAGATTCTCGCGGCGATAACTGTTCTTCAAAAGCGTCATGTAGTCGTCGAACTGGCCCTTTGCGAGCAGTACCGCCCCGAATCGCTTGATCGGCATATTGGCCAGCGTATAGAGGTTGCTGAACACGATGCCGAACTCTTCGGCCAGCAGCCGCCGGTAATCGCCCGCCAGCGCTTCCTGCGGCGGGGGCAGGCTGGCACCGACCGGATTGTAGACAAGATTGAGCACCAACCCCGATCCCGGTTTTCCGTAACCGTGCTGGTTCAGGGTCTGGAGCGCGCTGATGGAGGCTTCGAAAACGCCGCTGCCGCGCTGGGCGTCCACGTTTTCCTTCGAATAGCACGGCAGCGAAGCGATGGCCTCGACCCGGTGCTCGGCCAGAAAGGGCGCGACCCAGTCATAGCCGGGCGCTTCCATGATGGTCGGGTTGAGACGATCCATTACGTGCACGCCGCGAGCGCGCGCCTCGGCCACCAGCCAGCGAAATTCGGGATTCATCTCCGGCGAGCCGCCGGTGACGTCCAGCGTGCCGATGCCGAATCGATCGATCACTGCCAGCGCCTTGTCCATCGTGTCGCGATCCATCAACTCGGTCCGGTTCGGGCCGGCATTGACGTGGCAATGGGTGCAGGCGATGTTGCACAGATAGCCCAGGTTCATCTGCAGCGTATCGAGAGAACGCCGGCGAATTGCGGGAAACCCGGGTTTCTTCAGCAGTGCCCAGCTATCTCTCATTGTGAATCATCCGTTGGAATCGCCAGTGTAGTGTCTGGTATTGACCAGCATCATTGCACAGGCGCCCTTGTCCCGGTCTTCCTTCGCGTCGTTCATCTCCGCCTCCCGGCACCGGATGTCGAGCTACGTCGAACGCTCATGTTCTTGTCTCGATCCCGTGTTCACCAAGCCAGGACTTCAGCCCGGGAATGGAGATCTGGCCGGAATGGAATACCGTTGCGGCCAGCGCGCCGTCGACATCGGCCTGCTCGAACACGTTCAGAAAATGCTCACGCGCGCCGGCGCCGCCCGAGGCGATCAGCGGCACGTCGCATATCGCGCGCATCTCGGCGAGCTGCTCGATGTCGTAGCCTGATCGCACGCCGTCGGCGTCCATGCAGTTGAGCACGATCTCGCCGGCGCCGAGTTGCTGCACCTGCTGAATCCAGGCTCGGGTGTCGAGATCGGGATCGATCATGTTGTCCGGGTCACCGGTATTCGCGCGCAGTCTGAACTTTCCATTCTCACGGATCGAATCGATGCCGATCACAACGCACTGGCTACCGAACGCATCGGCCAATTCGCGCACCAGCGGGGGACGCTTCAGCGCGGGGCTGTTGACCGAGATCTTGTCGGCCCCGGCGTGAAGCACGGCGCGCGCCCGGTCGACGTCGCGTATGCCGCCGGCGACCGCAAACGGGATATCGATCTCGGCGGCCACGCGCTCGACCCATTCGACGTCGACGCTGCGCTGTTCCGGGCTGGCGGTAATGTCGTAGAACACCAGTTCATCCGCGCCCTGGTCGCGATAGGCCTGAGCCCGCTCGATGATATCGCCCATGTCGACATGGTCGCGAAACTTCACGCCCTTGACCACGCGTCCGGCGCGCACGTCCAGGCAAGGGATGATGCGAACGGCCACCATCAGTCCTGTGCCTCTCGCATCTTTTGCCCACCCTGGAAGCGACCAATCGCGCTCATGGAGACACGACCCTCAAGCAGTGCGCGACCCACGATGCAGCCGTCCACGCCGGTAGCGGCCACCGCCTCGATATCGGCCTCCGAGCCGATGCCGCCGGAGGCCTGCGTGCGGAGGTTCTGATAACGCGCCTGAAGCAATTCGTATAGCGGTACACCGGCCCCGGTCAACATGCCGTCGCGCTCGATGTCTGTGCATAACAAGTGTATGAGCCCGGCCGCGACAAGCCTGTCCAGCAGCTCGAACAGATCGAGCTTGCCGGCCTCGGTCCAGCCGCTGGCCTGCGGAATCCAGCGTTGCCGAGCGTCGCGCTTGACGTCCAGGCCGGCAACGATGCGTCCGGCGCCGAATCCGGAAATCCAGTCGCACACCAGATCGGGTTGCTTGACGCATACGCTGCCGATCACGACCCGGGCCGCACCGGCATCCAGGCGGGCCTGAACGTCGGCCTTGTCGCGCACGCCGCCGCCGGTCTGCACCGGAATATCGAGTTCCCGGCACACCTCGCCGATCAGTTCCAGATTGCCGTCGCCACCGTCCAGCGCCGAATCGAGATCGACGATATGAATCAGCCTGGCGCCGGCGTCCCGGTAAAGGCGGGCCTGCTCTAGCGCGGATTCGGCGTAGCGCGTCTCGCGCGCATAGTCGCCCTGCTGCAGACGTACCACGTTGCCGTCGCGAAGGTCGATGGCGGGGATCAGGATCATGCGAATTCCTTGCTTGTAGACGGGATCAAAAAATTCTTGAACCACGAAGGGCACGAAGAACACGAAGAAAGTCGAAAAGCTGATCAGTACGGGATCGAAAGCGCGAGCATAAATGCCCGCGATTGCTCTGAATCGGTGTATGCAGTGTCGTTCCTGTAACCCCGGGTTCTGCCGCCAGGCACAGGCCGGACAATGGGCTTTGTTTTCCCTTCGTGTTCTTCGTGTACTTCGTGGTTATCCGCTTTTCCGGTTTCATGCGCCATCCTCCAGGAAATTCTGCAGCAGACGATTCCCGGCGGCGGCCGATTTTTCGGGATGGAACTGGCACGCGGCGAAGTTCCGGTGGCGCACCACGGCGGCAAACGTTCGACCATGGTCGCTGGTCGCCACCGCGGCCTCGGCCGGTGCGGCGTAGCTGTGAACGAAATAGAACCATTCGCTGCCGTCCATGCCTTTTGCAAGCGGATCGTCAACGCGCCAGTCCAACTGGTTCCACCCCATGTGCGGCATTCGAATACCGGGGCCGGCCGGCAGTCGGGTCACGCGGCCCGGGATCAATCCGAGACACGGCGTGTCGCCCTCTTCGGAGGTCTCGAACATCAGCTGCAGTCCGAGGCAAACGCCCAGCACCGGCTGGCTCAGTCCGCGTATCAGATCGACAAGTCCGTGCTCGCGCAAGGCGTTCATCGACCACGCAGCCGCGCCGACCCCGGGCAGAATCACGCGGCTCGCACCGCTTATCTCATCGGGGTGGCGCGTCAGCACGCTCTCCGCGCCCAGCCGGTTTAGCGCCTGCACCACCGACCCCAGGTTCGCCCCGCCGGAATTGATCACTGCGATGGTCATCGCCGACGCTCGCCAATACGCCCAAGTGCCGGTAAATGCAGAGTCAAAAGCGAGGGCGGAAAGTCAGGGCAGCTCTTGACCAGGCGCCAAGGCGCGCCTTCGCGAGCACTGGGTTGAATGTCCGCCTTTGCCTTTGATTTGTCCCAGGAAAATTCCATTTCTTCCAGAGAGAAGACATCAGGCATCACAGCATTCCCTTGGTCGACGGCGTGCCGCCCTCGCCCTTTGCCAGGGCCGGGCGCAGCGCGCGCCCGACGCCCTTGAAGCAGGCCTCGACGAGATGGTGCGTGTTGTCGCCTGTCAGCGTGATGTGGATCGCACAGCGCAGTTTCTGCGCCAGCGAGGCGAAGAAATGGCTGACCATTTCGGTATGCAGCCCGCCGACCGATTCGCGCGGAAATTCGCCGTGCAGTTCGAACACCGGGCGGCCCGAAAGGTCAATCGCGACGGTGGCCAGCGATTCGTCCATAGGCAACAGGAATCCGTATCGCCCGATACCGCGACGGTCACCCAGCGCACGATCCAGCGCCTCGCCCAACGCCAGCGCGCAGTCCTCGACCGTGTGGTGCTCGTCGATATGAAGATCGCCCCTGCAGCTCAACTCGAGCGCAAACCCGCCGTGCGCGGCGAGTTGATCAAGCATGTGGTCGAAGAACCCGATACCCGTGCTGTTGGCGATGGGCTTTTCGGCGTCGAGATTGACCTCAACCGAAATGGCCGTCTCGTTGGTGTTGCGAACCACAACCGCGGTGCGCGGCTGTTCGAGCAGCGCGGCAGCCACGCCGGACCAGGGCTGACCTTGCGGCCCGACGCGAAGTCCCTTGAGACCCATGTTGGCTGCCAGCTGCATGTCGGTTTCACGGTCGCCGATCACGGCCGATCGGTCGCGATCCATGTCAGGGTCACGCAGATACTCCAGCAGCATGCCGACGCCGGGTTTTCGGTTCGGACTGCTGTCTTCGGGCAGGCTGGGATCGATATGCTCGGCGTCAAACACTATTCCCTGCGAGCCGAGGATTTGCCGCAAAAGTTCGTGCGGGCCGTGGAAATCGTCTTCGGGGAATGAAGCGGTCCCCAGCCCGTCCTGGTTGCTGACCATGACGAACCGGTAGCCGGCATCCTTCAGCCGGAGCAGGGCCGGAATCACGCCGGGCATCAGCCGGAATTTTTCCAGCGAATCGACCTGCTCGTCCTCCGGTTCTTCGATCAGGCAGCCGTCGCGGTCGATGAACAGAATCTTTTTGTAGCTCATGAATACCACCCTCTCATGAAACCGATCAGCGCGTTGTTTTCTTCCGGCGTCCCTATCGTTATTCGGACGCAATCGGCAAGACCCGGCTGGGCCGACTGGTCGCGAAGACGAATACCGGCGGCTGCCGCATCCGCGACCAGTCGCGGTCCGTCGACGGCGCGAATCAGCAGGAAGTTTGCAGCTCCCGACCAGACCTTCGTGATGCCCGGGCTGGACCCGAGGGCAGCCGCCACGCGATGGCGCTCGGCGGTCAACGTCGAGACGTGCTGCTGCTTTTCGGCCAACGCGTCGTCGGCGAGCGCCCGCATGGCAATGCTCACGGTGGGCGTGGGCAACGGGTAAGGCGCGATGATGCGCCTGAGAAGGTCGATGACAACCGGGTGGGCGATGACCGCGCCCAGCCGGCATCCGGCCAGCGCGTGCGCCTTGGAGAGCGTGCGCATCAGCACCAGGTTGGGATGTCTTTCCAGCAGCGCGACCATGGCCGTCTCGGGGGCGAATTCGACGTACGCCTCGTCGACCACGACCAGTCCGGAGCCCTGCTGCGCGGTGGCCAGTTCGCCTGCCGTTTCGGCGGAAATGATGTTGCCGGTGGGATTGTTGGGTGAACACAGGAAAGCGATTCGACAGTCCCTGGCCTTTTCTCGAAGGTCATCGGGGAGAACGAATCGATCTCCGGCATCGATCAGCGGCGCCTGAACGACTTCGGCACCCTGCACCCGGGCCGACAGCGCGTACATCCCGAAGCACGGTGGACAGACAAGCACACGGTCGATTCCTGCGCGGCAGAACACCCGCACCAGAAGGTCGATGCCTTCATCGCTTCCGCGCGTGACGAGCAGGTTTTCCGGCCGCGTATCGTAAAGCTCGGCCAGGCGTGCCTTGAGGCGGGCCGGCTGGGGATCCGGATAGCGGTTCAGCGCGAGACCACCGTCGCCCGCGGGCGGCCAGGGGCTTTCATTGGCATTGAGCAGGATGCCGGCCGAATCGGCCAGCGCCCGCGCCGAGGCATAGGGCTTGAGCGCCCGGATTTCCGGCCTTGCCAGGTTTGCGACGTCTTTCGGATTCAAGAGTCGCGACCCTGCTGCAACCGCAGTTCTATGGCAAGCCGGTGCGCATCCAGCCCTTCGTGCGCGGCCAGCCGGGCGCCCGGCGGACCAAGCGCCCGGAGCCCGGAAAGACTCGCGCGCTGCACCGTCATTCGGCGCATGAAATCAACCACCGCCAGGCCCGAGGTGGTGCGCGCCCATCCGCCGGTCGGCAACGTGTGGTTGGTGCCCGAAATGTAGTCGCCCAGTGATTCAGGCGTGTAATGGCCGACGAATACCGAGCCGGCAGTCCTGACGCGATCCGCCAGGCGCTCGGCACCACGGGACTGGATGATGAGATGTTCCGGCGCATAACGCTCGCTGACCTCGACGGCCTCGTCCATGCCGCTGACCTTCACGATCACTGCGTGCTGCAGCGCCTTTGCGGTGGTTTCGGCGCGAGACAGGCGCTTGAGCAGGGTTTCGATTTCGCCCCGCACCGCGTCGGCCAGCCGATCCGAATCGGTAACGAGAATGACCTGCGAGTCCGGCCCATGTTCAGCCTGACTGAGCAGATCGACCGCGACCCACTGAGCTTCGGCCGAATCATCTGCAATCACCAGAACTTCCGACGGGCCAGCCGGCAGATCCTGGGCGGCACCATTGACATCGGTGGCGACCTGACGCTTGGCTTCGGCGACGAATCGGTTGCCCGGCCCGAAAAGCTTGGCGCAGGCCGGTACGGTTTCGGTCCCGTACGCCATCGCTGCAATCGCCTGGGCGCCGCCGGCAACAAGAACCTTGTTCAGCCCGAGCTTGGCGGCAACCGCCAGCACCGCATCATCGGCGAGCCCCTCTGCGTTCGGCGGGGTCGCCAGCACGATCCGGCGACATCCGGCCAGAAGCGCCGGCACCAGCAGCATGACGGCGGTGGACGGAAGCGGCGCACTGCCGGCCGGCACGTACAGTCCGACAGGGTCCAGCGCGAGATAGCGCATCGCGCATTCAACGCCCGGCGCGGTCGTCACCGAATAATCGTCGGGCCGCCCGGCGGCGTGAAACGCACGTACGGTCTCTATGGATCGATCGATCGCCGCGTCGAGATCAGGGTCCAGGGGTGGGCGTCCAGCCGTCTCCTGCCACAGCGCCGGTGGCGTGACGCGGTCGAACCGGCGGGTGTATTCGGATACGGCTTCGTCGCCGCGTTGGCGGACGTTGGCAACGACATCGGCGACGATGCGCGACAGTTCGTCACCTGATTCCATCTCGGGGCGGGCCAGCAGCTGGTCTTGCCCGGCCGCGTCGAGGTCGTTCCATTTGACGGTCTTCATCGACTGCATTCCCTCAAGCAAGCATCTTTTCGACGGGCAGCACCAGAATCGCCGACGCGCCTGCAGCCTTGAGCTCTTCGAGATGCTCCCAGAACACCTGCTCGGTGCACAGCGCATGCACGGCAACCCGGTCCTGCTGGCTTTCCAGCGGCAGCACCGTTGGCGTTTCGGCGCCCGGCAGAATCGCGCTGATACTCGGCAGCGCCTCGCGTGGGGCATGCAGCATGACGTACTTGGTCTCGGCCGCGCGCTGGACGCCGAGCACGCGCTGGACAAGCTTTTCCAGCAGCGCCTCTCGTTCAGGCGGCAGCGCCGAATTCCCGCGATACAACGCGGCCTGGCTCTCCAGCACGGTGGTCACGGCGCGAAGGTGGTTGGCCCGCAAGGTGGTGCCGGTCGACACAAGATCGACGATCGCCTCGGCCGTGCCAAGGCTGGGCGCGATCTCGACGGCACCGTTGAGCGTGACAATATCGGCCTCGACACCATTTTCCTGCAGCCATCGTCGCGTCAGGCGCGGATAGCTGGTCGCGATTCGCTGGCCGGCGAGTTGTTCGGGGCCGGCGTAGTCGACACCTTCCGGCAGCGCCAGCATGAGCTTGCAGTGGCCGAACTCCAGCGGGGCAAGTATCTCGAGGTCGGCGTCCGGCCGGCGCTTGCGCGCTTCCAGCACCTTTTCGACGGCCACGTTCTCACCGACGATGCCGAGCTCGCAGACGCCCTCCAGCAACAGTCTCGGAATGTCGTCGTCGCGCACCAGCAGAAGATCCACGGGCAGATTGCGACCGTACCAGAACAGCTTGTCCTTGCTTCGGGCGAAGTGAAGGCCGGATTTCTCCAGCAATTTCAGCGATTTCTCGGAAAGACGACCCGATTTCTGGATCGCAATCTTGATTCGCGGTTGGTCTGAGGACATTCTTATCGGTCTCCTTTGTGCGGACCATTCTGATTCTGGCCTTCCTGCATCGGTGCTTCCTGCAATCGCTGCAGCGCCAGACGGTATCCACCGTGGCCCATTTCCAGAAATCTTGCGACCCGACCGACCGTGGTCACACTGACCCCGGTGCGATTGTGAATCTCTCTGTAAGGCAGCCCGGCGTCGATCAACTGGGCGACCAGCCAGCGATCGACAAGCGCTTCAAGCTCGGCCGGCGTCGTCAGGTCGCGCAACAGCGCGCGGCATTCATCGGCCGTTTCCATCGCCATGAATGCCTCGGCCAGGCTGTTGCGACCCGCGCGATTGGCCTTGGCGTGCTGTTCGTCGAGCTGCTTCATGCAAATTTCCGGGGTGAATGTAATAGCGCATTAATACGATAATACATTACCACGCTATTGTGAATAATCGGCGAGGCAAGAATTCCCTGCTCGCGAGCACATGGCGTTCAGCGATTGGCGGCAGATTTTCAAAAAAAGGCCCGCCGAATGGGCGGGCCAAGGGAGTGGCTCATATGGAGAGAGCCTTGGTGAACGGTTGCCGCGTCAGTAGCGAACTTGCAGCGTGAGCGAGTACTGGCGACCGAAAAGTTCGGCGAAGTTGAAATGTCCCGCCGCCTGCTCCACCTCGTTCGGCATACGACGGAATACGTTGTTGACGACCAACTGCGCCCGGGTGTCCCGCGGCATCCAGTCAAACCACCTCGGTAGCGCCTGCGAAACCGTGAGATTACTGATGAAGTTGTGGCTGGTCGAGGTCACCTGTTCGCCTTCTTCGTTGAAGTACGCGTTCGCCTGGGTCGGCGACAGGCGTGCGCGGTTCTGCCAGATGGTGCGCCAGAACACCCGGGTGTCGTTGCGCGACCAGGTCGCATCGAACGTACCCTGGTACTTGGGATTAGCGAACGAGCGGCTGGCCCGCGCGACCTGTTCACCGGTTACGGATTGCTGACGGCGACGGTCACGCGAGATGCGCGTGCTCAGACGCAAAAAGCCCAGGTTGCTGTCACGCATGCCCTCGCTGAACAGGCCGACTGCATTGGCCAGTTCGAATCGGTAGTCGACGAAGAAGTCCTGTACCTCGACGCGGAAGCTTTCGGCGTTGGCCTGGCCGGTCTGGAAATCGACCACCTGGCCATTCGCACCACGCGTGAAGGCATCGCAGGCCGGGTTGTTCGGAAAGCTCGTCGAATCGAAACAGGCCGTCATCAGGGTGGTCAGGGTGACCGACGTGATCGCGTTGTTGAGCTCGACATCGAAATGGTCGGCGCCGATGATCAGGTTGTCGACCCAGCGTGGCTCCCAGGTGAAGCCCACCGACCAGGATTCGGCCTCTTCGTCGCTCAGATCGGGGTTGCCGCCGTTACGGCCCACCGCCGTAGCGTTGACGATGTTGGACGTGAAATTGTCCGGATCGCTGATGCCGGCCTCGATGCAGTTCTGGCGTCGTACGTCGGGAACCGGCCCCTGATCCACGAAGCGGAAGTCACACGGGTCGTTGGCCGTGTTGAACGACTGGTTCAGCGGCGCGAACAACTCGACCAGCGACGGCGCGCGAATCGACTCGGTGTAGTTGCCGCGGATGTTCAGGTCCCTGACCGGCTTCCAGTTACCTCCGGCAGACCAGACCGTCGCACTGCCGGACTGCGAATTGTCGATTTCACGAACCGCGCCGTTGATTTCCAGGGTGTGGAAACCGGGAATGTTCATGTCCTCGCTGAAGATCGGAGCCACGCCCTCGAAGAACAGCTCGTCGGTATCGAAGTCGCCACCAGTCTCGCGGAACGGCGCCGAGCGTGTAACCGGCAGTGTTGTGCCCAGACCCGGGGTCCACAGCGCGGACTCGCGGCGGCCTTCGTATCCGACGTTGACGGCGATCGGTCCGGCGGGCAGATCGAACAGTTCACCACCGATGTTGAAGTTGTAAACCGTCTGCTTGATCTTGGTGTTCGTCAGGCGGTCGCCGGTAACCCATTCGCGGGCCGCATCGGAGCGCGCATTAAGGCCGAACAGGTTCAGCGGAACACAGCCGTCGATGAAAAGCCGGCCGGTCTGGACACCGCTACCCGAAATCGTACCGAAGCTCGGGTCGAGCGCGGCCTGGTAAACGGCTTCACAAACGACGTCGCCGACGCCGACAGCACCCTGGCCGCCGATGGCGTTGAGGTCGCGTGGATCGACCGCGGCCAGATCTTCTGCGGTCAGCCGGCGCACGTCGATGGCGTTCAGGAAGCGACCGTCGATGATGCCTTCAATCTGGTTCTCGATGTCGGCCTCGCCATGGACTGCAAACGCTTCCCAGTTGAAGCGGCGGTTGCCGATGAAGAAGTCGCCGTTGAAGCCTCCGGTCCACCGCCACAGCTGCTGGTCGCGCTCGTTCGACGAATCGATAATGTCGTTGTTGAAGCGGTGCAGCGTGAAAGCACCGATGCCATTCTGGTCGAAGAGATCGCGCGCCTGTTGCGACAGCAACGGATGATCGGCATCGAAGACCAGCGCGCCGCTGGTGCCGGGAAAGGCGGAGGTCTGGAACCCGCCCTGGGTGGTCAGCTCGGTGGCGTTGGAGTCGGAGAAGAGAAAGTCCGACGAGAAGCGCACGTTGTTGGTCAGGTCGTAGTTGAACTGGCCGGTGAACACGCCGCGATCCAGCGGCGACTGCAGCTGGCCGGTTTCGTCGAAGAAGTCCGGGCTGTCTCCGCCCACCGCGAAGGCTGGGTTACCCGGAAGGCACTGGCCCGGCGTGTAAGGCACAAGGTCCGAGTTGGAATCGAACTGGTAGATGTTGCCGTCGGGGAACGTACCGACGCCGAGGCAGCCGACGAACTGGCCGCCTGGTGACGGAGCACCACCGTTGGTGAACAGATTGAGCCGCGTATCGCGAAAGATCGTGAGGCGACCCGGGGCGGTGGAAGCAAACGTGACGTCGTTTTCGCCTTCGGTGAAGCGAGGGCGCGCGGTGCCCAGCAGGCCGCCCTGGCGGAACCACTCGGCCGAGAAGGTCACGTTGCCCTTGCCGTCGGCGGTGTTGGCGCCGGCAACCATCATCACGTTTTCGATCTCGGCGTCGCCCTTGGAGGTGAAGCCGTGACGGAACGTGAATTCAGCGCCTTCGAAACGATCACGGGTGATCACGTTGATCGTGCCGGCGATGGCGTCGGAGCCGTAGATCGGCGCGCCGCCGATGCCGACGGTCTCGATGCGCTCGACCATGGCGACCGGGATCACGTTGAAGTCGACCTGCAGCCCCCCGGTCGCCCCGAAGATGGAAGGCACATTGGCCGACACAAAGCGGCGACCATTGACCAGGGTCAGCGTGCGCTGCCCGCCAAGCCCCAGGAAGTTGACGAAGTTCTGGCCTGTAGTAAATCCATTGTTGGGATTTGGACCAAGCGGCGTGACACCGGGAGTGCCGAACGTCGGAATCTCGTTCAGTGCATCGGCCACGTTGGTGAACGCGCGATCTTCGAGAAGTTGGCGATCGACCGTGATGGCCGGGTAGAACGTGTCGAGACCGGCACGCTCGATGCGTGATCCAGTTACCGTCACTCGGCTGAGATCGGCCGAGCCCTCGTCGCCCGCTTCCGCGTCCGGCGTCGCTTCGTCGTCCTCGGCTTGTGCCCAGGCAGAAGAAATGCCGCCGGCGCCCGTCAGCAAGCCAAAGTACAAAACGGCGCGAACCGCGATATGCAGTGCATTCTTGTTGTTTTGCATCTTGTCATTCCTCCGCAATCCTGGATTCAGCCCGCTGACCCACACCGGGCCCGGGCCATGCGAAGCAAATGCTAAGACACTGTTAAATTTTCTAACTGATGAGAATGTTCGCTTCCGCGCAATTTGTGATGGCTTTATACGGAATCCTTGATCTTCCCTTCGCCCAGTCCGATGCGTCCGCGCAGCCGCTGGAATTCCGGCGCCTCGCGAAAACGGCGGGTCTCTTCCAGCCATGGATCGACGATGAACAATCGTCGCTCCGCGACGGCCTGATCAGCAATCGCGAAGGCCTCAGACAGAGGGCCGGCGCTTGCGAGGAAGAACAGACCAATTCCGACATCCAGATCACCGGACTCGACCCGGCGACGTACCGCTTCGCCGAGCACACCGGACGCGCCGCCGCTGCCGATCGCCTCCATGAAGTAATCCGGCCACATCCACAGCGGATCATTGCGCCGCACTTCGTTCAGCCCTCGCCACCGGGCGAGCGCGGATTCGCCCCACCCGCTACGGTGGTTCAATAAACATTCGAGGTTATCGGTAAAAACCGTATCCGCGCCCAGCCGACGCGCGTTTGCCAGTTCCTGACGCGCGCGCGGCTCGTCCGAATGCAGCAATACCCAGGCCAACACCATGCGTTCGCCGGCCGAAACCGGTTTTATCCGGCAGGCCAGCTCGATCAATTCCAGTGCCCGGTCAAGGTCGCCCATGTGCAACAACAGCTCGGAATAATTGTGCAGCACGTTGGCGTTGAACGGCGCATATGAAACCGCACGCTCGAATTGCCGAAGCGCCTCGCGCCACTGCCAATGGTCGTGCGCCAGTCCACCCAGCACCGACCACGCCAGACCGTTGGCACCGTCCAGGCGCAAGGCCTGCTGGGCGTGCTCGCGTGCCTGGGCAATCCGCAGACCTATCGGCTCTTCCCGGTACAGCGGAATCATGCGCTCGGCATAGGCGAGCATGGCGAAAACCTGAGCGTGGTTCGGATCGTGAGCAGCGAACTCGCCGAGCTGTTCGATGGCGTGCGAAAAATCGCTGGCGTTGCGCCGCGCCACCAGATAGTCGGCCAGCGTCACGACTTCCTCTGCGCTGTCGAGCGGCTGACCGAACTGATCAGTAGGCGGCCCCGACCTTTTCGGCGCCAGCGGCGCCAGCGGTGCGCTGGCCTTGTAACCGACGCGCTGGATGGTCTCGATGTAACGGCCCTTGTCGCGTGAATCACCGAGCGCCCGGCGGAGTTCGCTAAGCGCGCGCGTGAGCGAGGTTTCGGTGGTTTCCGGTGAAGGCCAGAGCTCGTCGAGGAGTTCGTCCCGCGTGCAGACCTGATCGTGGCGCGCAACCAGCGTCAGCAGCAGGCGCATGACCTTGGGCTCGAGCCGGACCCTGCGGTCACCCTGCCGGATCAGGTTTTCCCCCGGTATCACGATCCAGTCGCCGAAGCGAAACCCGCCGGCGAGCGGCATGGTGACGGCGGTTGAATGGGATCTGGACGACATAGGATATTCGCGCGGAAATTGGCTGTGCCCATCATCCGGTATTCGATGGGTCTGTGGCAAGCGGGGCTACACAAGTTTGCCGAGCCGCGCGCCATCCGGCTAGAATAGCGGGATAAATTTTTTTTCGCATCCAATACACCAAGCTGCAGGGAGTAACCATGGACCAGAGTCTTATACCGCCGGTGATGGGCATCGTCGGCCTGATCTTCGCTTTAATCATCTACCGCGCAATGATGCGCTACCCGGTGATGGATGGAAAACCGGCCGAAATCGCCAGGCTGATCCAGGAAGGCGCGATGGCGTTCATGCGCCGTGAAGTGCTGATGATCGCCATTTCGGTGGCCGTGCTGTTCGTCGCACTCGCGTTTTCCGGCCTCGGCATCCAGACCGCAATCTCGTTTCTGGTCGGCGCAATCAGTTCGACAGTAGCCGGCTTCTTCGGCATGATCGCAGCCACGCGGGCCAACGTTCGGACCACCACTGCGGCGCACAATTTTGGTACCGACCGGGCTCTGAGCGTCGCCTTCTACGGCGGTTCGGTCATGGGACTGGTGCTCGCTTCCATCGGTCTTCTCGGCCTGGGCAGCCTGTATCTGGTGTTCGGTACCGATCCGCAGACCGCGCACAATATCCACGGCTTCGGCATGGGTGCCAGCGTCGTGGCGCTGTTCTATCGTGTCGGCGGCGGCATTTTCACCAAGTCCGCCGACGTCGGCGCCGACCTGGTGGGCAAGGTCGAAGCCGGTATTCCGGAAGACGATCCGCGCAACCCGGGCGTGATTGCCGACAACGTGGGCGACAACGTGGGCGACGTGGCCGGTATGGGCTCCGACATCTTCGAATCCTACTGCGGCTCCATGATTGCCACCATCGCGCTGGCCACCAGCCTGATCCAGCTGACCGCGGTCGACGGGGTCGTACCGGGCATGGGCCCCGGCGCTGCCCTGATGGGCCTGCCGCTGCTGCTGGCCTCGATCGGTCTGGTCTGCTCCATCATCGCGATCGGCGTGGTCCGCATGTCAGTCTCGCGCAGCCCCGAAGTGGCGCTTCGCATCGGCACCATATTTGCCGCCGTTGCGTTCATCATTTCGGCGTTCTTCCTGATTCGCTTCGTCGATGTTGCGACCGGGGTATGGCTGGCTACGCTGGTCGGCGCGCTGGGCGGGATCGTCATCGGTCTTTCAACCGAGTACTACACTGCCGGCAAGCCGGTGCGTGAAATCGCGCGCGCAGGCGAAACCGGACCGGCCACTGTCATCATCTCGGGCCTGGCCACCGGCATGCTGTCCGTAATCGTCCCCATCCTGACGATCTGCCTGATGATCTTCATCGCCAACATGCAGGCCGGCCTGTACGGCGTGGGCATCGCAGCGGTATCGATGCTGGCCACGGTCGGAATGACAATGGCGATCGACGCCTACGGTCCGGTCGCCGACAACGCCGGCGGAATTGCCGAAATGGCCGGTCTTGGCGAAGACACCCGCAAGATCACCGATTCGCTGGACGAACTGGGCAACACCACCGCAGCGATCGGCAAGGGCTTCGCGATCGGCGCCGCAGCGCTGGCTGCGTTGACCATCATCAGCGCCTACATCGCCGAAGTGCAGCTGCACGTCGAAGGCTTCGAGCTCCTGATTTCCAATCCGACCGTGCTGATCGGCATGTTCATCGGCGGGCTGTTCCCGTTTGTGGTCGCGTCGATCACGATGACCGCCGTGGGCGATGCGGCGTTTGAAATGATCAAGGAAATCCGTCGCCAGTTCAAGGAAATCCCGGGCCTGCTCGAAGGCACCGCCAAGCCCGACGCCGCGCGCTGTGTGGATATCGCCACGACGTCTGCCATCAAGCGCATGCTGTTGCCGGCCGCCCTGGCCGTTCTCGGCCCGGTCGTGGTCGGCTTCGGTTTAGGCGCCGAAGCGCTGGGCGGCATGCTCGGCGGTGCACTGGTCGCAGCAGTGCTTCTGGCACTGACCATGGCCAATGCCGGCGGTGCCTGGGACAACGCCAAGAAGTACGTCGAAAAGGGCAACTTCGGCGGCAAGGGCTCAGAAACGCATCACGCCAACGTCGTCGGCGACACGGTAGGCGATCCGCTCAAGGACACCTCCGGACCGTCGATGAACATCCTCATCAACGTGATGGCGATCGTGAGTCTGGTGATTGCGCCTTTGCTGACGCACTGATCGGTCGCTTTTTTGACGATCTTCGAAAAACGCGGCCCCGGGCCGCGTTTTTCGTTTCGCCACGGGCTGATGGGGGTGCCCTGCGCGGTTTGGCGGGCTTTGGATCAAAATCATTTCGCCACGCGCTGGTGAGAGCACCATGGTTGATGTAGTCGCCCTTTTAAACCAACGTCAAAATC
>JGI12210J13797_10017535_pt1 | contig 24705 bp, 18 predicted proteins | sample ElkSlonscriptome_3_FD_13797 | JGI IMG/M metagenome (IMG submission 13797)
AATGATGACCTTGCGAGTCATACCCCATACAACCGCAGATCATCGATGGCCGTCATTCTGTTTAATCAAATTGCAAAATTAGCCAAAAGCGAACCATCCGATTCCAATCTCCTTAACGCCCTTGTGCCTGCCTGAAACTTCAGTGTCATCAAGAATTTGGGTAATTGCTTGAATATTCTCTGTAAGTAACTTCCTTATTTGTCTCGAGACCCTTGGGTAATCGTCCTCTAGAATGTATTTCGACCATCGAAGTTGCTGGACGCGCTTCTCCGATGAATCTTGTTCGCTAAGATTGTGTAAAACGGTTTCACACAACCTTGCAATGGCTGTTGATCCGGCATTTAACACCGTGAGCTGAGATGGCCTTGCCGGCTCATAAAAACGGCTTTTCATTCGCACGAAGTTGTTGTCTACAACCTCGACGTTTCCTGACTCGATCAGATGATCCAGAACCGTGCGGGGAGTAACGTTTCTGCCGACTTCGCGCATTACGATGCCCTGAAATGAACCAGCGCCACCAGAAATTGGGATAATCTTGGGCTGTTTATTCTCGTCAATGTATTCAGGATAAAAACTCCACGCATGCAGAACACCAGTTTCTGCAGAAATATTGATTTGACGAAGACGTTCTTTTGAAGTTTTATTTTCTTCAAGCGACTTGATTGTTCGAGTATCAAGACCGCTGAGCATTGCCAACTTTGATCGGGTGACGCGCTTGGTCCCAGAATGACCTGATTGAATCCAGGCCCTCGCTTCATCTAGGTAAATCTCCTTGACCAAATTCAAAATAAAATTACAGGAAATTTTCCCCACGAACAGTCTGATCAAAGGACGGAGAATTCTTTCAAGGTAAAGTCCAAATTTTTCAGCTTGATCACGCGGTTGTCTGATATCTGCAACAACTGACATAACGAATTTCTACTTAGTAAAAATAGACAATATTGCATTTAGCCATTTATGTCAATAATAGAACGAAAGATTTCCATAAAAAGAAACGCTGCCAATTGGCAGCGTTTCGCCCCATCTACCAAGACGATTGAGCTGAAATGGGGGTGAATTTCAGCTGATCGTCAATGGCCGTAATTAAAGGTGATTTACTGGAATTTCCAGTGCTGAGATCTCCTGCATTCCACCATTTCCATCTGCCTGAAATACCAAAACATCTGCAGTATTTCGGTTCAATGAGATTTCGGCATAACCCCAGATAGTGCTTGCGCTTTCTTGACCAGTGCCTGATCCAACCAGATCTGTTGATTGGCCGGTTCCTGAACCTACTAGATCTGTAGACTGGCCTGTACCTGATCCCACCAGATCGGTCGACTGGCCTGTGCCTGATCCAACAAGATCCGTCGACTGGCCTGTGCCTGATCCCACCAGATCCGTTGATTGTCCGGTACCTGATCCAACAAGATCTGTCGATTGGCCAGTTCCTGATCCCACGAGATCGGTTGAGCTTCCCGTTCCAGATCCTACAAGGTCAACGACTCCATTGTTATCAGGCCGTTCAAATAAAGGAATAATTGCATAACTATCCTTGACCGAAGCTACACCAATGATTGAGGTATAACCACTTTCAAAGGTTATCGAGATTGCTTCATTGTTTTTGATTACGTTAAAACTCCGCTCCGAGGCTGACACGTAACCTGATACGCACATCAAAACTAAGAGCGAGGTGAATAGTTGCCTGGCGATTCCAGTCCCTGAACGTTTTATACCGGTTCCATCTCGTTCAATTCCAGTACCTGATCTTTCAATTCCGGTACCAGACCGTTTGATTCCGGTTCCTGAACGCTCAATTCCAGTTCCATCTCTTTCAATCGTAAGCATTTTGAATCTCCTAGCAAGTATTATTTATTGGCTTCCCCCCTTACGTTTTAAACTTAAAAAATTTTAATTGAACATAAACCAACCTATGCCGATAGTGCATGTTGGTGTCTTACCATCTTCGATGATTTCGTAATCAAGAATAATCTGCTCAATTTCAACAATTTGCGTCGCAAGCTTATCTCTCAAAGCTTTTTGCACATCCGGGATTTTTTCGCAGGGTATTGTCGTTGTCCATCGATCCTGCTGAGTTAACTTATTTTCAGAATGAAAATTATGTTGAACAGTTCTAATCAACCTTCCAATGGACGCTGTTCCCGAGTCAATAATCGTTTGCTCGTTCGCTTTCAGGGGCATGTAATTAATGCTTATCATTTTTAAATGATTTTCATCAACGATTTCGACGTTTTCAGAGTCAATCAATTTTTCAAGAACAGTGTGATACGTAACATTTCTACCGACCGATGAGGTCACCAGAGTCTGAAACGTAGGACCTTTTCCAGCAATTGGTAGAATTTTTGGTGTTCCATCTTCATTTTGATAATCGGCCTTATGAGACCAATTGGTTAAGACAGACGCTTCAGCGCACAATTCAGCCTCAGCGTTTTCTAATGAGGGACTTGATTCAATGCTTGTAATAGTCCGGGTATCTAAACCCGTGAGCATTGCAAGCTTGGATTTTGTAACTCGCCCATCAGGCTCATTCTTTTCGATCCAACTGCGAGCTTCTTCGATATATACGCGCTTCATTCGCTGGATCATGAAGCCGCACGAAACACGGCCCACAAATAACCTTATAAATGGCCTTAATACGCGTTCCATTGCGCTGACAATGCGTTCAATATTCTCCGAATGATTCACCTGCTGCTGGGTATTCATCATGATAATTCTCCCAGCTCGGATTCAGACTGGATGGTTTCCACCAGCTTTGGTCTTGAATAGGCAAAGCCTTGTAGCCATGAAATGCCAATCTGCTGAAGTATGTGGACCTGGTCCTGGGACTCGACGCCTTCGGCGACCAGTTCGACGCCGGTTTGTTCTGCCAGCGCCTGCAGGCCTTGGATCAATCGCACGTGGCCCTGATCGGAATCCAGAAAGCGGATCAGGCTCCGATCGATCTTGACGAAATCCACCAGTTGTGATGCGACCAGGTCCAGATTTGAAAATCCTGGGCCGAAGTCATCCAGTGCAAAACGCACGCCAAGTTTGCGCAGATCCTCAATGATAGGTCTGGATGCCATCAGATTGACTGGCCCGTCAAACTCAACCACTTCCAGGATCAATCGGGCAGGATCGAGCTGAAAATGTTCCAGTTCACGCTTGATGAACTCACCAAAGCTTTTACGACTCAGCGACCCGGGGTGGATATTGATACTCACCCAACTATCAGGGTTGAGCCACTCAATGCACTCGAATGAACCCGACACGATGTCCTCGTCAAATAAGAGCCCCCTGCGGCCATAGCCTCGCTCGACAAGCTGAAATGGTGTCAGCCTGGCCAAGGACTCAGATCCTCTGACCAGAAACTCACACCATCGGTCAGACTCAAGACTGTCTACTGGACAGATATCCTGCACGGCCATCTTGAATGGCAGCGGCCGCGAATCCTGATTGACCAGTAGTGCTTCGGTGTTCGCAATTATCATTGTGCTCTCCATCACTTGAGATAGACAATAATGCGGATAGACATTTATGTCAATAAGCATTTTTGTCTATTAGTATGAACTGTGTCACACTTCTGAGAGCATTTCAGCGTAGATGATTGATTTTATTTGTTATTTATGTTGGGGTTTATTTGCAAGCCTACATCCGCTCAACTGGCAAGCATCGCGATCAGTGCGATCGGCGGCGGGGCTTGATCCAGCCGGGATATGAACAGAACAGCAAAGGAAGATCGATCGGGGGAGTCTGCGAAAAAACAGTCTGGATCAGGCAAATGCGCGTTTCTTCAGCTGTGAAATCTGGTCACGCAAGCCTGCCGCTTCTTCGAACTCCAGGTTCTCAGCCGCTTTGAACATCTGCTTTTCCAGTTCCGCAATCTGCTTGGTTGCCTCATCGGGGCTGATCGGTTCGGCCAGATATCGAGAACGCTGCTCGGCAGCTTTGGCCAGATCTTTTGGCTTGTTCTTGCCCGGCGTCTTGTGCGCGTCGGCCATGATGTCAGCCACGCTTTTCTCGATGGATTTCGGCGTAATGCCGTGTTCTTCATTGAATGCAATCTGCTTTTCGCGTCTGCGGTTCGTTTCGTCCAGCGCGCGCTGCATCGAGTCCGTGATCCTGTCGGCATAAAGAATAGCCTTGCCGCGCAGGTTTCGCGCCGCACGGCCAATGGTCTGTATCAAAGAGCCTTCCGAGCGCAGAAAACCCTCCTTATCAGCATCAAGAATGGCAACCAGCGAGACTTCCGGCAAATCCAGGCCCTCCCGCAGCAGGTTGATGCCAACCAGAACATCGAATTCACCGAGCCGCAGGTCACGGATAATTTCGACGCGCTCGACAGTGTCGATATCGGAGTGCAGATAGCGTACCCGTACCCCGTGTTCGGCCAGGTATTCGGTCAGGCTTTCAGCCATTCGCTTGGTCAACGTGGTCACCAGCACGCGATCCCCTACCCCTACGCGAAGATTGATTTCGGACAACAAGTCATCCACCTGGCTACCCACCGGCCGGACTTCAGTCTCCGGATCAATCAGGCCGGTCGGTCGAACGACTTGTTCGGCGACCACCGTAGAGCGCTCCAGCTCCCAGCTGCGCGGGGTGGCGGACACGTGAATCGTCTGTGGTGCACGCGCTGCCCATTCTTCAAACATCAGCGGGCGATTGTCCAGTGCCGATGGCAGACGAAAACCGAACTCGACCAGCGTTTCTTTCCGTGCCCGGTCGCCTCGATACATCCCGCCGATCTGAGGGACCGTGACGTGAGATTCATCGAGAATCAGCAACGACTCCTTTGGCAGGTAGTCAAACAGCGTCGGCGGTGGATCGCCCGGTTGGCGTCCGGTCAAATGACGGGAATAGTTCTCAATACCCTGGCAATAGCCCAGTTCCATCATCATTTCGAGATCGAAGCGGGTGCGCTGCTGCAAGCGCTGCAGTTCAAGCAGTTTGTTCGCGCTTTTGAGTTGCTCAAGGCGCTCGGCCAACTCCACTTTGATGGCCTCGGCGGCATCCAGCACAACCTGGCGTGGCGTTACATAGTGGGTTTTTGGAAAAATCGTCAGCTCGTCGAGGGTGCGAAGAATTTCACCGGTCAGCGGATCAAAATAACTGATCCGCTCGACCTCATCGTCAAACAGCTCGATCCGAACGGCCTCGGAGTCGGAATCGCCCGGATACACATCGATCAGGTCACCCCGAACCCGATAGGTTCCGCGCCGCAGCTCGAAATCATTTCTCGCGTACTGCATTTCGGCCAGGTAACGCAAGACCTTGCGCTGCTCCATCGTCTGCCCCAGCTTCAACTGCAGCGTCATTTTCATGAAGCTGCTTGGATCACCAAGGCCGTAAATCGCCGATACAGTACCTACGATGAGCGCGTCGGATCGCTGCAGCAGGGCTTTGGTGGCCGACAGCCGCATCTGCTCGATATGCTCGTTGATCGAGGCGTCCTTCTCGATAAAGGTATCGGAAGACGGGACATAGGCTTCAGGCTGATAGTAGTCGTAATAGCTGACAAAATATTCAACTGCGTTATCGGGAAAAAAAGACTTGAATTCACCGTACAGCTGGGCTGCCAGGGTTTTGTTCGGCGCCATGACCAGCGTCGGCCGCTGCAGGCGTTCAATTACATTCGCCATGCTGAAGGTTTTTCCTGACCCGGTCACACCCAGCAAGGTTTGATGCTGGTTTCCTGCCAGCACTGATTCAGTCAAACGGTCGATCGCCTGCGGCTGATCGCCAGCAGGCTCGAACTTGGAGGCCATACGAAATTGGCCGGTTCTGGATTCTGCGCTCATGGCTGTGTGCAACTCTCGACAGGAGTGATCTATAATTTTATCGGCTAGAGGAGAGCATACTGTCATTGCCAGCCGCTCGATCGAGATCGGCCACATACAGGGAATAGATCATGCCAATCCGTACCGCGCAACGCGTTTCACTCGTCAAGCCATCAGCGACCATTGCAATGTCAATGAAGGCTGCTGCCCTGAAAGCCGAAGGTAAGGATGTTATCTCGCTGAGCGCGGGCGAGCCGGACTTCGATACGCCTGAACATATTCGATCGGCTGCGATCGAAGCCATCAATGAAGGCAAGACCCGCTATACCGCAGTCGATGGCACGGCAGAGCTCAAGGATGCGATCCGTCAGAAGTTCTCGCGCGACAACAACCTCGACTACCAGCGTGATCAGATCCTGGTCTCGAATGGTGCCAAGCAATCGATCTACAACCTGCTGCAAGCACTGATCGATCCGGGTGATGAGGTCCTGATTCCAGCGCCATACTGGGTTTCTTATCCGGATATGGTGCGGCTGGCTGGCGGCGAACCGGTAACGTTGAGCACTACAATCGAAGCCGAATTCAAGATCAATCCTGAACAGCTCAAGAGCTCGATCAACGATCAAACCCGACTTCTGATTTTGAACTCACCTTGCAATCCGACCGGTCGCGGCTATCGCAAGGCCGAATTGGCGGCACTGGCCGAGGTGCTGCTGGATTTCCCGCGCGTGATGATCGTGACCGACGATATCTATGAACCAATCTGGTGGGCCGACGAGCCGTTCTGCACGCTTGCCGAGGTCTGCCCCGGTCTCAAGGACCGAACCGTTGTTGTCAACGGCGTCTCGAAGGCCTATGCGATGACAGGTTGGCGCATTGGCTATGCCGCAGCCCATGCAGACCTGATACGTGAAATGCGCAAGATCCAGAGCCAGAGCACTTCCAATCCGTGCTCGATCAGCCAGGCTGCAGCAGTGGCAGCGCTGAACGGCGACCAGCAGTGCGTGCAGCAGATGTGCGCTGCATTTCATCAGCGCCACAACTGGCTGGTGCCTGCCATCAATGCCCTTTCAGGGGTGCAGTGCGCACCAGGTGAGGGTTCGTTTTATGTATTTGCCGATTTCAGTGATGCCGTCGAACGACTCGGGCTGGATGACGATCAGGCGCTGTGTGAACATTTACTGGAAAAGGCCGGTGTTGCGCTAGTCCCGGGCGGCGCATTCGGCGCACCTGGCCACGCCCGATTCTCCTTTGCCTGTTCACAGGATTCGCTCGAGCAAGCCATCGACAGGATCGGGGACACCTTACGCTGATCCGGTGACGCTCGCACGGTCCATCTTCTGACAAAAACATCGGTCAATTTCCTACCCGTGCTCAAGCAAGCAACCGACTGATTCGTTAAACCTTTTAGCGCATGCTGTTGCCAGGTTTTCACTGGAGCAACTGTCATGTCATCAAAACACTCGGGATTCACGCTGATTGAGCTTTTGCTCTGTCTGTCCGTGCTGGCGATCTTGCTGTCGCTTGCAGCACCTTCCATGCAGGATTTCCAGCAGCGGCAGCGTATAGTTTCAACCGCCAATGAGCTGGTTGCACACATCAACATTACGCGTATGCACGCAGTGAGCAGCCATGAACTGACGATCATGTGCCCCTCAAGCAATGGCCAAACCTGCAGTGGCGGCAACCGCTGGGAACTGGGCTGGGTCATTTTTCGAGACCCGGATCGAAGCGGCACGCCGGAGCGCGCAGAGGACATTTTGCGCGTCGGTCACGGCATCAAAGGGCTGGTCATCGATTCAGCCGGTCGCACACGACTTCGCTATCAGCCCGATGGCACTGCCGGCGGCAGCAACCAGACCATCAAGGTATGCGATCGACTCAACCCCGATCAGTCACGCGCCGTGATTATTTCAAATCCCGGGCGGCCACGAGTGGATGAGCTGCCGGATCGACTGAATTGCCCTGCGCCCTAAGTTGCGAAGTGAGCCGCTTGGCGCTAGGCTGGAAGCATGAAGCTTTCACATCAATTCTGGCTGATTGCAAGTATTGCGATGAGCCTGCTGATATCGAGCCCGTCCTGGTCTGCCAAGCTGTATGACATTGAACTGTTCGGTTTAAAACAATCAGCCGAGGATCGCTACAGCGCCCATGAGCAGGGGCTTGCCGACCGGCAAGCCGCTCGCTCGTCTATCAGTGCGGCACTGGAACCCGAATTCGCTCAGGCTTTACAAGGCGAAAAAAACACGCTGATGTTTGAGTGGATCCAGGCCGAACCAGACCCATTGATGAAAGAAGCGCTGCTTTCCGTATGGCTGAGCAGAGTCGCTGCAAGCAGCCAGCCGCTTGCATTCGATACAGCTGCGTTGGAGTCACTGGTTGGAACGAGACCGGTCATCCGAATCCCGCACCATGAAATGGTCCATCACAGCATGCCTGCATTCAATATTGCGCAGCGTGCATCCAACCTGTTAGCCCTTCAACGCCGCCATCAACAGGCTGCACTGTTGACCAACGATTCAGCCGCATGGTCGGCCGCCTGGCTGCAGTCACCCGATTCCGAGCAATTCAAGGCAGCCGAGCTGGCATTCAAGAACAGCACTGTGATTGAACAGCAACAGTTGATATCCAGGTTGCAAGGGCAGCTTGAACAACGGCCAAACCTCTCGAAGGCGCTGTCTCGAATGCTGGCACATTTCGGCCATGAACCTGCACTAGCGGCAGACATCATTCAGTTCGGGACAGTCGTCGATGCACGCGCTGTATTAAGGATGATTAGCGCGCACGGCAATGCACTGGAGCTGGCCGAGCTCGCATTGACGCGCCCGGAAATCGGCGGGTTGGCCATTCAAGTCTGGTTGGACAACGGCGGGGTCGCAGATCAGAAGCTGTGGTCACTGCTGGACGATCCATACCTTGGAGCCGACGCAGCGCGCGCCCTGGCGGTCCACTCCAAAACGCTGACCACGCAGATTCAACAGACCATCGAGTCCTCCAAACCGCTGGCGAGAGCCAGAATGTTGCTAGCGCTGAAATTGCGCAACTCGGACGCATCCATCAGCTTGCTGAATCAATTGATCAAGGCCGAATGGATGTCGGATGCACAGCTGCAACTGGTGTCGTCATGGCTCTGAACAAGATCAGTCCAAGGTGGCCGGTCGCGGCCATGACGCTGCTCGTAGCCCATCTCGCAGCAGCACAACAGCTGTTCGAATATACCGAAAACGACTTTTCGGGCAACACGATACCACTCGGCTACCCGGTACCCATTCCGGTCGAATCGACGCTGCCATTCGACGGATTCCGAACCTATGCCAGCCTGCATGCCCGCCACCAGGACTTGAGCCTGCAACACGATTTCATCCAGGCCACTATCGTGGGTCAAACGCTTGCAGGGCGTGATATCTGGGCCTATCAACTCAGCGATCCCGATCAATCAACCCGATTTTCCGGACCAGAATCATCCGCGCTGGTGATTGGCGGCGTGCATGCGCGGGAGTGGGCATCACCGGAACTGACCACTGGGTTGATCGAAGCCTATGCGACCAATGCCGGGGATCAGCACCTGTATGACTATCTGATCGACAATGTCACATTTACGGTACTGCCGGTAACCAACATCGACGGGTTTCTGCAGACTCAGCGCTACCCGACCGAGGTTTTTATCGGGCAGGATCCGCGGGAGCCCAGTTGGCCGCGTGACGGCCGAATGCGCCGCAAGAACATGAACAATGTCGACGAGTTCTTGTTGACCAACAACGACCATTTGTTTGGCGTTGATATCAATCGCAACAACACACCCTTCTGGGCCAGTTCCAGCGCGTCCTCTTTCGACCCAACAGAGCTCGTTTATCATGGCACTTCATCGTTTTCCGAACCAGAAAACGTAGCCATTCTCGCAGCAGCAGCGTTAGCAGGAACCGACCGCCTGCGCTGGTACCAGGATTCGCATTCATTTTCCCAGGTGTTTTTCTCGAAATACACCTTTAATCAACGCAGAAATCGGATTCAGGACCGGCTGCTTACGACCTATAGCCAGTTTCATGATGGTTTGTCCCTTCAGCGAAACGGCGAGCGCCGCGTCTATCGTGACGTCCCCGATCCGGCAGGCGTAGGCATTGGTACCACGGCTGGCTATTTTGCCTATACCCATCAGATACCAAGCTGGACGCTGGAAATTGAACCGCAGAACGGCGGCGAAGACTACGGCGGATTCGGCGCCAACCACGATGGATTCGTGTTACCTGAATCCGAAGTCACGCGAATGCGCACCGATATGGCGATCACGCATGCGGTCGTTACGTACAAGCAGGCCGGTCCACCTACAGTACGTGAGGTACAAATCCTGGATGACAGGGGCCGTCAAGTCTATTTCGCGCAATGGACCGTAATCGGCAATGGGCAGCGTCAGCTGCAAACAGAAATGATTCAGGCGCTGTTGCCCGGGTTTGATTACCAACTGCGGGTCAGCTTTGATAAACCGATGCGCTGGGAAGACCAGGGCCCTGCGCTTGCACCGGGCCTGGATGCCATCGCATTGACCCCCAATATCCGGATCCTTGAAGGGAATTCGGCCTTGATCATTCCTAATCGGGAGGAAGGTCAATGGCTGGGTCGGCCGGGCAGCGATGAAGCATTTCTGAACTATCGCTACGACACCTTTACAGTGGATTTCAGCGTACCAGCGGAACTGGACCTCGATGATTCTGGGCCGTACACACTGTCGATCAACGTAAAGGATTTTACCGGCCAATCATTGGATGCCAATCCAGCCACGATTACCGACTGGTCTGGTGGACGCTGGGTCGGCTATGAAAGCACGAATGGTTCGGATCAGGATCGAGGAGGTTCCGACCGAACGCTGGCCGTGCCTATATCACCGCAGTGGATGATCCGACCCTGGCTGCTACGTGGCCGCTAGCGGTCGAACACTTCCGGCTTCAAATACGGAAACAGCAGCACTTCGCGGATCGATGACGCATCGGTAAACAACATCACTAGCCGGTCGATACCAATGCCCTCGCCGGCCGTTGGCGGCATGCCGTATTCCAGCGCCCGGATATAGTCATGATCAAAATGCATGGCTTCGCGATCACCTGCATCCTTGGCTGCAGCCTGAGCCTTGAACCGTTCGGCCTGGTCCTCGGGGTCATTGAGCTCCGAAAAACCATTGGCAATTTCACGGCCTGCAATGAACAGCTCGAAACGGTCGGTAATTTCAGGATCGTTGTCGTTGCGGCGTGACAACGGCGATACCTCGGTTGGATAGCCGGTAATAAAGGTCGGCTGCACGAGGTTTTCTTCGGCTGTTTTTTCAAAGATTTCAAGCAACCGCTTGCCCCACCCCCAATCATCCTCGACATCAATATTGAGCGCCTGACAGGCTTTGGCCAGCACATCAAGGTCCCGTAGATCGGCCGAGGCCAACTCGGGGTAGTATTCGCGCACGGCCTCGGCGACGGTCAGACGCTGAAAAGAAGGATCGAAATCAATGTCTTCGCCCTGATAGTCCAGCTTGGCACCCTCCGTGCCCATCGCCTCAGCCAATTCGCGCAACAGCGTTTCGGTCAGATCCATCAGGTCGTTGTAGTCAGCATAGGCCCAGTAGAATTCCAGCATCGTGAATTCCGGGTTGTGCCGTGTGGATACACCCTCGTTGCGGAAATTCCGATTGATCTCGAATACCCGTTCAAAGCCACCGACCACCAGACGCTTCAAGTGCAGCTCGGGCGCGACTCGCAAGAACAGGTCGATATCGAGCGCATTATGATGCGTTTGGAAAGGCCTGGCGGTAGCCCCACCCGGCAGGTGATGCATCATCGGCGTTTCAACTTCCAGAAAATCACGCTGCTCGAAAAAATCGCGAATCATGCGGATCATCCGGCTGCGGACTTCAAAGATCCTGCGCACCTCGGGGTTCACGATCAGATCGACATAGCGCTGTCGATAACGCATTTCCTGGTCCGTCAGCCCGTGCCACTTCTCAGGCAGTGGTCTGAGCGACTTGACCAGCAACTCGACAGCCTCCGCATGCACACTGAGTTCACCGGTATTGGTGCGCATCAGGTGGCCACGCGCACCGATCTGATCGCCGATATCCCACTGCTTGAAGGCCTGATACACCCCCTCAGGCAAGTCATCGCGGCGCAGGTACAGCTGGATGCGTTCACCAGAACCATCCTGGATATGCACAAATGCAGCCTTGCCCATGATGCGGCGCGACATGATCCGGCCTGCAACGCTGACCGTTACCGCTTGTGACTCCAGGTGCTCCTTGGACCAGGCGTTTGCATCGGCATATTCGTTGTTCAAGGCCGCAGCAGTATGCTGTGGCCGGAATTGGTTGGGAAACGCATTGCCCTGCGCTCGGAGGGCCGTCAACTTGGTCCGACGCTCGGCAATCAGGCGATTCTCGTCGACCACTTCGTTTTCGGATTCGTTGTTTGTTTTTTCAGTCATAAGTATTCCAGAAGCCTGTTCCAGCAGATCAGGCAGAAATTCGCAGTTTCTCTGTTTTGCGTATCATCCACCCAATCTGCGTAATCTGCGGTTAACGTTGATTACTCCAAACCCGCCTGAAGCGAAGCAGCAACGAATTCATCGAGATCCCCGTCCAGCACTTTTTGCGTGTCGGTCCGCTCGACCCCCGTTCTCAAGTCCTTGATGCGCGACTGATCCAGCACGTAGTTGCGAATCTGGCTGCCCCAGCCGATATCAGCTTTTTCATCTTCCGCGGCTTGTGCTTTTTCACGCTGTTGCTGGAGCTCAAGCTCGTACAGCTTGGCGCGCAGCTGATTCATCGCGCGATCCTTGTTCTTGTGCTGTGAGCGATCGGTCTGACACTGGACTACAGTCCCGGTGGGTTCGTGTGTAATGCGAACGGCCGATTCGGTCCGGTTGACGTGCTGACCACCCGCACCGGAGGCACGGTATACATCGATGCGAAGCTCGGAAGGGTCGATATCGATTTCGATGTTATCGTCCACTTCGGGTGACACAAACACCGATGCAAACGAGGTATGTCGTCGATTGCCGGAGTCAAACGGAGATTTTCTGACCAGACGATGTACACCGGTCTCGGTGCGACACCAGCCGTAGGAATAGTCGCCTTCAACGCGGATAGTTGCGCTCTTGATGCCGGCGACATCACCAGCAGACGCCTCGACCAATTCGCTGTTCCAACCGCGATTCTCGGCCCAGCGCAGATACATGCGCAGCAGAATCTCGGCCCAGTCCTGGGCCTCGGTACCGCCAGAACCGGCCTGGATATCGATAAAACAGGGGCGATCGTCCATTTCGCCTGAAAACATGCGCTGGAATTCCAGCTCGGCCACGGTCTTTTCAATCCGCTTGAGGTCAATACCAAGACTGGTCAGAGTCTCATCATCGCCCTCATCCACGGCCATTTCGAAAAGCTCACTCGCCTCATCCAGGCCTTCAAACACTTCACGTTGAGCGGTTACCGACTGATCCAGTGACGCACGCTGCTTGTTCAGGTCCTGCGCGCGCTCCGGATCATTCCAGATTTCCGGGTTTTCGAGTTCCCGGTTGACTTCCTCGAGCTGTTCTACCTTGCCATCGAAGTCAAAGATACCCCCGAAGCATGCCTGCTCGTCCGGTCAGGTCATCCAGAAGGTTTTTCAGCGAAGTCTGTTCCATAGGGTATTGCTCGAATTATGGGCTGCAAAGTCCAATATTGTAACGACTGACGGCCCGAAATGGACTCGGGCCGTCAGTCGCTACTCAAATTGGTAAGCGAATATCAGGGAATGACCAGCCCCACTCGCTCAAAGCCATCGAAGAAGAGCGGCGCTTCCTGTTTCCACTCGAATGCGCCCATATCACAAACCGCTGTACCGTCACCATCACCGTCACCCGGTCGATCAATATCACGCGCATCGGTAAAGCGGCATAACGCCGAGTTGGCAGAGTTGATTGGATTGGGGTTGGCGTTATCGATTGCCAGATTGCCGTCAGCGGGCGGGACTGTGCGGGTTGCACCGCCATAGTCAGCCAGCGGAAAGAAACGTCCTGCATCTGCAACAAGGTCGTTGAAGCCGTTGATCATGCAACTCATATCCGGTAACAGGTTATAGCCCGCATTCGAAAAGGTCGCCGGGGGATTATTGTTGAAGGTTGAACAGGCATCACTTGTCGCCGTCGTGAACAGGTTGTTCCATACCGAAAAGAAATCGGTTTCGGATGGGTTGTATGCAAGGTGCGCAGCGCCGCTCGATAGATTGACATTGTCAATGAATGAGTTATTCCTGATGACCGTTTCAGCCTCCCGGAAATAGATCGCCCCGCCGGGAGCCCTAGTAGACGTGTTAGCAAGAAAAGTATTGTTGGCTAGGCCGAAAAATGGCCAGTCACTTCCCTGAACCTGGGTCGCGGTCCAAAGCGCCGCGCCAAGCCCGGCCCGATTGCCTGCAAACAGGTTGCGGTTGATGGTGGCGACGTTTTCAGGCCTGAGATTGAGTACAACGGCACCGCCCTCTCCTTCGTCGGCCTGATTGAAAAGAAATTCATTTTCGATCAAGCCAACATCTGCATCACGGACATAGACCGCACCGCCCTGGTGAGCGGCAGCATCGAGATTGTCTGACGTATTTAATTCAAAAACATTGTTGATCAAGTCCACGCGGCCACCGTCGGCGTATACCGCGCCACCGAACAGGAGATCTTCGGTTCCGTAGACCCGGTTACTGATGAACTGGCTCCCACGGATATCCAATACCCCATCGGCACCGAGCTCGGTAAGGATTGCGCCACCAAGTGCAGAAAAGGAATTCGTTGGGTTGGCAAAGGACTCTTGCTCACAGCGTTCAAACACTACGTTGATGACCCTCACTTCCAGGTTCCCGCCGCCGGTAGCGCGAATACAACCCCCACCGAACAATCCATCCGAGTTCTGAAGCTTGAGATTTTGAACAGTGAAGCCATTGGAATTACTTCCCAAAATAAAGATTCGGCCTTGCGTATTCGCATCGATGGCAAGGCCAGGTGCAGCATTGCCGTCCACTTCAAGGGTATTGAACACCACCAAAGGTAGATTCGATGTTAGAAATATAGTTTCTCCGGCCAGGGCCGGATCAAATTCAATTCGATTATCCCCACCTTGGCTATTATGCTGTTCGATCGCCCATCGCAGCGAGCCCGGGTTGCTGGTATCAGCAGTTGAACTCACAGTAAATGTTGCCGCCGACAGAAGGCTCGGGGAAAACAGCAGTATTAATAGAAGTATCCGCATGAATCGCTTCCAATGTTGAATTCACTACTGAGTACGCATTCATCGGGCCACAAGCGCCATCAATTCAATCATTCTCGAGCAGTACGTTGGTTCACCCAGTGCTGAATATTCAGTTGCGGTGTGATTTGACCACGCCAGCGATTGATTTCCAGCCGATAGGTAATGGCCAACGGGTTCGGCAGTTCCTGATGGCAGCGATCACCAGCGCCGAATGCAATTGCGTCCAGCACGGGGCCTCCACTGACAGGAGTCAACGAAAGCTTCAGATGCTTCTGTCCGACTACCCGACGATCCAGCACTGTAAATTGCCCGTCGAACAGGGGCTCTTCCCAGCCCTGTCCCCAGGGCCCTGCGTCTGCCAGTGCCTGAGCTGTTTCAACCGACAGCTCATCGGAAGACAGTGCACCCTCGCTGAGCACTTCATCAGCTTGAAATCTCAGATGCGCAACAACATCATCGAAGGCCTGCTGGAACGCTTCGAGCCGGGATGACTGCACGCTCAAACCAGCAGCCCGTGCATGACCGCCAAATTTATCGACCAGGTTGGGATGCAAGGAATCGATCTCGACCAGAACATCCCGCATGTGAACACCTTGGGGGCTTCTGCAAGAACCTTTCCATTCATCGGAATCCGGGGATGCTGGCGCCATTGCAATGACCGGGCGCTGCAGTCGCTCACAGATTCGTGAGGCAACCAGCCCCACTACACCTGGATGCCAGTCCTGGCTTTGCAGACAAAGGCCAGCAGGAATCGACTGGATCTTTTCAAGCTGCTGTTTGACCAGCACTTCGGCATCTTCGACCATGTCGGCTTGTACTGTCTGTCGATTGCGATTGATCTGGTCCAGCTGTTCGGCAAGTTCACGTGCGCTGGACTCATGCTCTGCGAGCAAACAGCGGATGCCGATGCTGATGTCATCCAATCGACCTGCGGCATTCAATCTTGGGCCAGCGATGAAGCCCAGGTCGCTGCTCGACACATGACTGAGATTCTTGCCGGCCACTTCAAGCAGCGCCATGATACCGGGCTGGCAGCGCCGATTCCGGATACGCTGCAACCCCTGATATACCAACCTTCGGTTGTTTTCATCGAGCTGAACAAGATCGGCTACTGTGCCTAAGGCGACCAGGTCCAGCAGCTGATCCAGGCGAAATTCAGCCGGTTGACCCCTTGCCCGCAGCGCCCTGCGCACCCCGATCAGCAAATAGAACATGACCCCGACCCCGGCTAAGTGGCGTGACGGAAATGGGTCATCCGGCAAATTTGGATTGACAATAGCTGCAGCAGGAGGCAGCACAGGGCCGGGTAAATGATGATCGGTAACAATCACGCGGGTTCCAGCTTTGGAAACCTGCTCGATGCCAGGGATGGAACTGATTCCCTGGTCGACCGTGACCAGAATATCGGGATTCAGCTCGAGGCATTCAGCAGCCAGCTTTGGACTCAATCCATAGCCATGGCGCACACGATCTGGCATCCGCCACTGAACGTCGGTTGCACCGAGCCCGCGCAACCCGCGGACGGCCACGGCCGTGCCGGTCGCACCATCGGCATCGAAATCACCGACGATCAGTATCCGTTGACGAGCTTCAATCGCATCGGCCAACATCTCGCTGGCGGTCTCAAGGTTGTTCAAATTCGGGCGCAACAATGCCTGCAGTCGATAATCCGGCGCCTCCGAAAGCCCTCGAGCGCCCAATACGCGGGCAAGCACCGGGTGATCGATACCTATTGCGGTCGAAGTTGCGCTGCGTCTTCGGACCTGAACGCTGCGAATCATTGGTCAGCCTTACGCCAGAACGCCCAGCGATCCCATCGCCGCATGCGCCAGCAGCGCTGCTGATCGAGCAAATCGATCTGGCGCAAATGGCCCTTTGCCAGCGCGCGCATTGCAGGTTGAATCCAATCTCGCTCGAGCGCCTCAAGCTCCGGCTCGGTCCGCAGCGGCTGAGCCTGCACCAGCTGAACGCCAGCTTGCGGGGTGAATGAATGCTGGTCACAAAGCTCGAACTGCGTCCACTGGGCCAGCCCACGCCAGACCGCGCTGATTGCGCCCCCGGAAGAACTCGACATGATCTGCCCACTGCAGGCAGGTCGGGTTTTCGGCAGGCAGCCAGCGCCCCAGAACCACAAGCCAAGCGATTGTGGCGTGGCATCATCAAGCGCCCGGAACTGATGAAAAATCATCTGACTCTCGTTCAACAAGTTGCGCCATCGAAGCTGCTGTTTACCCACCGGCAGGACTTCGTCCAGACGACGTCCTGCGACCTGATCCAGCGACTCGAAATGGCAGTCAATAGGCTGTTGGCTGCGGATCAGCCCATAGTGACCAGGCGCACCAATCTGCCAATCAAGCCCGACTGCTTCGAACATGATGCTGAGCTCATCAATCAGTGGCTGCATTGCGCCCTTGAGTAAATCCAGATCCGCGCGCGAGTGGATCCACACGGCCGTCAGATCGGGCATCAAATAAACCGGGTCAAAACGGAGCCAATGTTCATCCGGATGCGGTTCAGCTTGATCTGCCAGGGCAGTCAGCGCTGCCGGACTGGCATGCTCAAGGCCAAGCAGCGAGGCGACCGGGAGGACGCCGTCGATTTCAATTGACTTTGCGCGATGAACAAACAGGCCGAGACCTGCAGGCAGCTTCTCAGGTGGTTCCAGCCAGTGCTGCAGACCTGGCGCATCGATCAGCAGCTGATCATTGTTCGACACGCCTCTGCTCTATTCCTGTCCGTCGTAGCGAACTTCCACAATTTCATAGACGCGCAGACCGTTCGGCGTCTGGACTTCAACGACATCGCCCTCTTCCTTGCCGATCAGGGCACGCGCAACAGGCGCAGAAATCGCCATGCGTCGATGCTCGACGCTGGACTCCAGGTCACCGACAATCTGCCAGTAGACTTCTTCGGCGTCATCGACATCTTCAAGCAGGGTTACGTGCGCACCGAACACGACTTTGCCCTGGACATTGAGTGTTCGGGTATCGATGATTCGAGCATGCGACAGGGCCGATTCGAGTTCCTTGATTCTTCCCTCGATAAATCCCTGCTGTTCGCGTGCGGCATGATATTCCGCATTCTCTTTCAGGTCACCGTGGGCACGAGCTTCGGCGATGGCCTCGATAACCTGCGGTCGCTCGACCTTTTTCAAGCGTGTCAATTCTTCGCGCAGGCGCTCTGCGCCCTGTGCGGTCAATGGATGCTGCGACATGATGATTTCCTGAATTCGATCGGATCAGACCGACTATTGTACTGGTCTGAAGTTCAACAGGTTACCCAGCCAATGCCTGGGCACGATATTCCTAGTCGGCAGGAATCAACAAGTGAAACTCCGAGAGGCTTTGAACGTTGCGTTCATCCCAGTGCTCGAGCGCGCGCAGCGTTGCGCGAGCACCGGCAATGGTGGTCGAATAGTTGACTTTGCGCTGCAGCGCCTCGCGCCGGATCGAAAACGAATCATTGATGGCCTGGCGGCCTTCGGTGGTATTGACGATATAGTCGATCTCGCGATTTTTGATCATATCGACGATATGCGGTCGGCCCTGAATGACTTTGTTGACATATTCACAGTCGATCCCGTGCTCGTTCAGAAATGTCCAGGTGCCCTCGGTTGCAACCAGACGAAAATCACGTTCGATCAGGTCTCTTGCAACTTGCAGCAGCGGTTGCTTGTCACCGTCGCGTACCGATAGAAACGCTGTTCCGGTGCTGGCAGCCTGGATACCAGCGCCCTGCTGGCCCCTGGACACCGCGGCGCCAAAACTCGTTCCTACGCCCATTACCTCACCCGTCGAACGCATTTCAGGCCCCAGGATCGGATCGACCCCCTGGAATTTGATAAACGGGAAGACTGGCTCCTTTATGGAATAGAAACCACTTTTCAAGTCTTTTGTAATATTCTGTTTTTCAAGTGTTTCTTTGACCATGCAGCGCGCGGCAATCTTGGCCAGCGGTTGCCCGGTTGCCTTCGACACAAACGGCACGGTGCGCGAAGCTCGCGGATTGACCTCCAGCACAAAGAGTTCGTCATCGCGCACCGCAAACTGCACGTTCATCAAACCAATCACGTTCAAAGCGAGCGCCATCTCGCGCGTTTGATCGGCGATCAATTCGATCATGTCGGGCTCGAGCGAGAACGGCGGCAAGCTGCAGGACGAATCGCCTGAATGCACACCGGCCTGTTCAATATGCTCCATGATGCCGCCAATCACCACCCGCTCGCCGTCGCACAGGGCATCCACATCGACCTCGATTGCATGATCGAGGAAACGATCAAGCAGCACTGGTGAATCGTTCGAAACGCTGACCGCTTCGCGCATGTAGCGACGCAGTTCGTCGACGCCATGCACCACATCCATGGCGCGACCACCGAGCACGTAGGATGGACGCACGACCAGCGGAAATCCAACCTGCTCAGCCAGCGCAATCGCTTCCTCAGGTGTCCGCGCCGTCCGGTTCGGCGGCTGCTTCAGACCCAATTCATTGAGCAGTGATTGAAAACGCTCGCGGTCTTCGGCAAGGTCGATCGAGTCAGGGCTGGTGCCTATGATCGGGACACCCGCAGCCTCCAGGTCGCGAGCCAGCTTCAGCGGGGTCTGGCCACCGAACTGGACGATGACACCTTCGGGCTGTTCCAGCTCGATAATGGCCAACACGTCCTCCAGCGTCAGCGGCTCGAAATACAGTCGATCCGAGGTATCAAAATCAGTCGACACCGTTTCCGGATTGCAGTTGACCATGATGGTTTCAAAGCCAAGTTCGCGCATGGCCATGGCCGCGTGCACGCAGCAATAATCGAACTCGATGCCCTGGCCGATTCGATTCGGGCCGCCACCCAGCACCATGATCTTGCGTTGCTCACTGGGACGCGCTTCGCAGTCCTCTTCCCAGGTGCCATACAGGTAGGCCGTTGAGCTGGCAAATTCAGCAGCACAGGTATCGACACGCTTGTAGACGCGCCGGATATTCATGCGCTGACGCAAGCTCCGGATCGCATGCTCACTGGTCTCGACCAGACGGGCGATCACAGCATCGGCAAAACCGGCGCGCTTGATTTGCCGGAGGACTTGTTCATCCAGCGCATTCAATCCGCCCTGCTGGACAACACGTTCCATTTCAATCAGTGCCAGAATCTGGTCCAGGAACCATGGGTCGATAGCTGACAAACGATGGACATCGGCAAACGCCATCCCGCGCCGAAACGCTTCAGCCACATACAGGATGCGTTCGGGTCCGGCCTCGCGCAATTCACGCTGCAGCAGCGTATCGGCATCCAGTTCCGGATGTTCTTCGAGCGGCAGTGGGTCGAATCCGTCGATGCCGATTTCGAGACTGCGCAATGCTTTCTGCATGGATTCGGCAAAGGTGCGACCCATGGCCATGGCTTCGCCGACTGACTTCATCTGCGTCGTCAATCGACGGCTGGCTGCAGGAAACTTCTCGAACGCAAAGCGCGGAATCTTGGTCACGATGTAATCGATGCTCGGCTCAAACGATGCCGGGGTTGCACCACCGGTGATTTCGTTATCCAATTCGTCCAGCGTATAGCCAACTGCCAGCTTGGCCGCAACCTTGGCAATCGGAAAACCGGTTGCCTTGGACGCCAGGGCAGATGAACGCGACACGCGCGGGTTCATCTCGATGACCACCATACGACCATCGGCCGGGTTGACCGCAAATTGGACGTTTGAACCGCCGGTTTCAACGCCGATTTTTCGCAACACTGCAATTGAGGCATTGCGCATGATCTGGTATTCGCGATCGGTCAAGGTCTGCGCCGGGGCAACAGTAATCGAGTCCCCGGTATGAATACCCATCGGGTCGATATTCTCGATCGAGCAGATGATGATGCAGTTATCGGCCTTGTCGCGCACCACCTCCATCTCGAATTCCTTCCAGCCGAGCACCGACTCCTCCAGCAGCACCTCGTTGGTCGGTGATAATTCCAGCCCGTGACTGACAATGTCTACAAATTCATCCTGGTTGTAGGCAATACCGCCGCCCGAGCCACCGAGCGTGAATGATGGACGGATGATGGTCGGAAAGCCGATCCGGCGTTGAATGTCGATCGCCTGATCAATGCTGTGTGCCACTTCGGCGCGCGGCGTTTCCAAGCCGATATCATCCATCGCATGCTTGAAACGCTCACGGTCCTCGGCCATGTCGATCGCATCCTGTGAAGCACCGATCAGCTCGACTCCATATTCGTCCAGCACGCCCTCGCGGACCAGATCCAGCGCACAGTTCAATGCAGTCTGACCGCCCATGGTCGGCAACAGCGCATCGGGCCGTTCCTTGGCAATCACTTCACGCACATACTCCCAGCGCACCGGCTCGATATAGACTGCATCGGCAGTTTCAGGATCAGTCATGATCGTGGCCGGATTCGAGTTGACCAGGATGACCCGGAAACCCTCAGCTCGCAGCGCCTTGACCGCCTGGACACCGGAATAATCGAATTCGCAAGCCTGGCCAATGACTATTGGCCCGGCGCCGATGATCAGAATTGATTGGAGATCATTTCTCTTAGGCATGGTGTTTTCCGGGACTCGGGACTCGGCACTCGGGACACGCAGAGGGAGCGCGCCTTAATGACTGATGCAAGCGTTGTAACATCTGCCCAATTCGCTCGTGCGATTGCAAGACAGAAGGTGGATTGTCATCTGTAACAAAACCCAGCGTTCCAGCAAGCAGCAGTTGCGATTGCAGTTCAGCGCAGGATCCTGATGCGTCAGAGACAAATCGGGCATCGTCTTTTCTTGAAGCTCTGCCGTTACCTCTGGCAATACCTGAAGGAATTGAGATCGCACTGCGCTGGATTTGACTTGTCAGTACGTGCTTGTGCTGATCAGGAAACCTCTCCGTTCGCTTGTATCCGTCTTGTGCCAACTGCACGGCGAATCGCCAAACACCCAACTGCCGAACATGCGTGATCCTCACGCGATCTCTCCAATATTCGAGTCTCGGATCCCAAGCCCCGCGTCCCGCATTTCCTGCAGAAATTGATCAAACAAAAACTGAATATCATGCGGGCCAGGGCTGGCTTCGGGGTGGCCCTGAAAGCCGAAAACCGGCGCATTCTTGACTCGAATGCCCTGCAGACTGCCGTCGAACAGCGAGCGGTGGGTCGCACTGACATGATCGGGCAGTGATGACTCGTCGACGGCAAAACCATGGTTCTGGCTGGTGATCATGACGCGGCCCGTTTGCAGATCCTGGACCGGATGATTGGCACCATGGTGCCCGAACTTCATTTTCAGCGTCCTGGCGCCAAGCGCGAGCGCGAGTAATTGGTAGCCAAGACAGATTCCGAAGGTTGGAGTGCCATATTCGACGATCCTGCGAATGGTCTCGATGGCCTGAGTACAGGGCTCGGGGTCGCCGGGGCCGTTCGACAGCATGAATCCATCCGGTTTGAGTTCCAGTGCTTCGTTCAGCGGATATTCTGCGGGTACAACAGTGACCCGGCATCCGGATTCAACCAGCAGCCGGAGAATATTGAACTTGGTGCCGAAGTCATAGCAGATCACGTGGGGCCGATCCGCATCAGCATCGCGTTGATTCGAGCCAGACGCAATCACCGGGAGTCCATCGGTCCATTCGTAGGGTGCCTGGCAGGTATTCAGGCTGGCCAGATTCTGTCCGGTCATTGGTGGACAGTCGCGCGCCAACTGCAGGGCAGTACGAGTCTCAGCCCTGTCACCAGCCATCAAGCAGGCGTTCTGTGCTCCCGTTTCACGAAGCCGCGTGGTTAATGCACGCGTATCGATACCGGCAATGGCGACCATATTCTGGTCCTTGAGCCAGTCCGATAACGATTGGCTGGCGCGCCATGAGGAGTAACGGCGCGGCGCATCGCGCACGATCAGGCCGGCGGCTCGGCCTCGTTCGGACTCCATGTCTTCTGGATTGGCGCCAGTATTGCCAATGTGCGGCATGGTCAACGTGACCAATTGGCCGGCGTAGCTGGGGTCTGTCAGAATTTCCTGGTAGCCGGTCATGGCCGTGTTGAACACGAGCTCGCCCACCGCCTGCCCGTTTGCACCAAAGCCAATACCGGAAAACAGCGTACCGTCTTCCAGCGCCAGAACTGCAGAATGCTTGGTCAAATGCTCCTCCGGATAGGCAAATGCGGCGGACCGATGAGGCCGATCACGGCATTTGTCGAGTTCCGACTACGACAGTCGAAGTTCGAGAAAGTATTCTAAGGGAAATTCCAGCCAGGGTGGCGTCAGGCTGAATCAGTTTCCAGCATATCGCGCAATGCATACAGTCCGGCAGGCTGTTTGGCCAACCAAGCAGCTGCCCGTAGCGCGCCCAGCGCGAATACCGATCGATCGGTTGCGCGATGCTTCAGATCAAGCTGTTCACCGACCCCCTTGAATACCACCGCATGCTCACCAATCACATCACTCTCGCGCGCGGAATGGATAGAGATGTGATCGACCGCATGAACCATCGATTGATTTTGCCCAAAGGCGTCGTCGGAACGTGCGCCTTCAGCAGACAGTGTCCTGGCCAGCACAATCGCGGTACCCGAGGGCGCATCGAGCTTGCCCCGATGATGGGTTTCACTGATGCTGACCGTGAAGTCGGGCGCCAGCTGGCGAGCAATCTGTCGCAGCGCACTACGCAGGACCTCGACCCCGATACTGAAATTCGCGGCCTGGCATATGGGTATATACGCAGCCGCTTGCTGAATTGCGTGCTGCAGGTCGTCATCAATACCGGTCGTACCAATGACCATCGGCAATTGTTGATGCAACGCAAACTCCAGGCTTCGTCGGCATAAATCAGGCAGCGAAAAGTCGACCAGAACGTCGGCCGGAATGGCCGAATCGAACCATTGGTCCTGGTTGGCCCTGCCGACAATCTCCAAATCTGGGCGCTGCGCGGCAATGCGTTCGATCAGCTGGCCCATGCGGCCGGAGGAGCCACTGAGTAGAAGCTTCAGCGTTGGTGCATTCACAGCCCCATGCGGTCGAAGAAATCCTTGACCGAATCGGTCCAGCTACGCGTTCTGGGGCTGTGATCAGCCTTGTCACCACCCTCCATCGTCTCGTCCAGCTGACGCAGCAGGTCTTTTTGTTCGCGCGTCAGATTGACCGGCGTTTCGACCAGCACGCGCACCATCAGATCGCCCGGGCGTGAGCTGCGCACCGATTGCACGCCTTTGCTTTTCAGCCGGAAAGTCCGACCGGTTTGCGTTTCCGACGGGACTTTCAGCATGACCGAACCATTCAGCGTTGGCACTTTGATCTGGCCACCCAGGATGGCCGTGGTCATGGCAATGGGAATCTCGGCGTACAGCTGATCGCCATCGCGCTGAAAAAGCGAATGCGGTTTGACCTGGATATCGACATACAGATCGCCCGATGCGCCCCCCTGTGCGCCGGCACCGCCCTCACCGCTCAAACGAATGCGATCGCCATCGTCCACGCCAGCGGGAATTTTGACCTGCAGTGTCCGGGTTTCTCGAACCTGTCCCGTACCATCACAACTGCCGCATGGGTCTGATATCTCCCGCCCAGAGCCCCCGCAACTGGGGCAGGTCTGCTGCACCGAGAAGATGCCCTGCTGCATACGCACCTGGCCCGCACCGCCACAGGTTGAACACACGTTCATCTTGCCGGAGGTCGAGCCAGAACCACTGCAACTCGAACATTTACCGATACCCGGCACACGTATTTCCTT
>JGI12210J13797_10584797_pt1 | contig 24664 bp, 24 predicted proteins | sample ElkSlonscriptome_3_FD_13797 | JGI IMG/M metagenome (IMG submission 13797)
CCCGTCCGGTGCGTCGGACAGGGACGCGCGTTTACTTTGTGCTTGCCCGCTTGGCAAGCACCCCCTTTGGCTGCGCGGCTACTTTGCGAAAAGCAGCATGAGGACCTCGACCCAGCCCTTTGCCGTGCGCGAAGCTGCGCCTGGCGTGTCGCCCGGGCAGGCGAGGCAATAGGCCTGCACGCCGCGTGTACCTGACAGGCGTTCCGCATCGGCGGCGATACGGGTAATCAGGCTTTCGCGCTGGCGAGCCGCCTGCGCGAAGAGATCGCCTCCGCCTGTGCCTCGGCCGGCGTTCGCCGCGGGCGCTGCGGCACCGGTCACGATCTGGCGGATGAGCGAATCATAGCGCGGCGCGGTCTCGCCGAGAAACCGCGGGTGCCAGTCGCCTTCCTCGAGCTCGGCCTGCGCGGCGACCCATGCGAGCGCGTCGTCAAGCCCGCCGAATTGATCGACGAGCCCGATCTGGCGAGCCGTGCCGCCGTCCCAGACGCGGCCCTGCGCGATGGCATCGACCCTTTCGACCGAAAGACCCCGCGATTTCGATACGAGCGCGATGAAGTCACGGTAGCTGTCACCGACCGTGGCCTGCAGGATAGTGTCGACCTCGGGCGTCAGCCCGGCGATGACATCGGGCTGGCCGGAAAGCGGCGTGGTGCGAAAACCGTCGGCAGTGACCCCGATCCGCTTTGCCGCCTGTTCGAAAGTGGGCAGCACCGCGAACACCCCGATCGAGCCGGTGATCGTCTCGGGCTGGGCGAAGATCCTGTCGCCGGCGGTCGCGACCCAATAGCCGCCGCTCGCGGCGATATTGCCGAAAGAGACCGCCACCGGCACCCCCTTGTCGCGGTATCGCTGGACCGCCGAGCGGATCCGGTCGGAGGCGAGGGCCGAGCCACCCGGCGAATTTACCCGGACGACGAGGCCGGCAAGATCATCGTCAAGCGCGTCGTCGAGCAGGCCGGCGATGCGCGTGCCGCCCGCCGTGCCCGGCCCCGCATCGCCATCGACGATATTGCCCGCGACCGTCACGACGCCGATTGCCTTGCCCGGCTGGTCGGGCGCGATGTCGGCGAGATAGGGCGCGTAATCGCTCTTGGCGAAGGCGCCGGGCCGCTTGTTCCAGCGATCCGCGCCCGCGATTTCGGCCACGCGCTCGCCGAATTCGGCGCGGCTTCCGAGCCGGTCGACCAGCTTCGCATCGAGCGCGGCGTCGGCCAGATCGCCGGCCGATGCCTCGATCCAGCCGACCGGATCGCTTGTCACGCGGTCGATCTGGGCGGCTGGCCGTGCCGTCTTCACATTGGCCTGCCACTCCTCCCACAGCGCGCCGTAAAGCGCCTCGAGATTTTCGCGCGCCTCGGCTGACATCGAATTGCGTTCATAGGGCTCGACCGCCGACTTGAACTCGCCGACGCGGTAGATCCGCGCATTGATGCTCAGCCGGTCGAGCAGGTCGGCGTAATACAGGTTGGATCCGCCCGGTCCGCTAACGAGCGCGCCGCCCATCGGGTCGACCCAGATTTCGCTCGCATGCGAGGCGAGGTGGAGGTGATCGTCGCCATAGGCAAGCGCATAGGTGAGAACCGGCTTGTCCGCCTTCTTCACCCGCTCGATAGCCTCGCCGATTTCCTGCAGGTGGACCTGCCCGCCGCCGGCGAACATGGTGAGGTCGAACACGACCGCCTTGACCCGGTCATCGCCTGCCGCCGCATCGAGCGCGCGCACCAGGTCGCGGGCCTGGAATTCCCGCACCGGTGCCTCGCCGGTAAGGATCGCGGTGAAGGGATCGGTCGGCGAGCGTTCCTCGACCACGAAGCCGGCAAGATCGATATAGAGCGCGCCTTCACGCACCTGCCCGGGATTCGGGCTTGCGGAAAGAATGCCGAACAGGGCGACGAAGAAGAGCAGCATGAAGACGAGCACGAGCCCGTCCTTGATCCCGACCAGGACCTTCCAGATCTTGCCCACGAAACTCATATGCGGCCCTTTGCTGCGTCAGCTTTCTTGTCGGCGCGTATGGTCCCTGCCGTAGGCGGAGGGACGGGACGGGCCGGTTCCTTCGGATGATGCTTTACCGGGAGGTAGTGCGCCGATGCGCCTCTTTCCATGAGAAAGCGCGAGGCGAATGGGTTGAGCGGCGCATGGCGCTCGACTAAGGGCGTTGCCTTGATGACCACGTCGCCGTCTTCACCGCAGCAACCGCCGTCGCGGGGCCGCTTTCCGGCGGGGCGGGCGGCGTTTCCGCACCGGGACCTCAACGGCATCGGCCAGCTTGAGCGGCACGAGATTCTCTACGTGCTCGATCAGGCCGAACAGTGGGTCGAACTGAACCGTCAGCGTTCGAAGCATGTCGATCTGCTGTCAGGGCTCACCATCATCAACGCCTTCTTCGAGAATTCGACCCGCACGCTTTTGTCATTCGAGATCGCGGGCAAGCGGCTGGGTGCGGACGTCGTCAACATGCAGGCCTCGACCTCGAGCCTGAAGAAGGGCGAGACGCTGATCGACACCGCGATCACGCTCAACGCGATGCGCGCAGACGCGATCGTGATCCGGCATGGGTCATCGGGGGCGACGCAGCTGATCGCGGACAAGGTCGATTGCCCGGTCCTGAATGCGGGCGACGGCAGCCATGAACACCCCACGCAGGCCCTGCTCGATGCGCTCGCACTGCGCTATGCGCTGGCCGAGCGCGGCGAGGCCGGGGAGGACTTCACCGGGCGCACGATCACGATCTGCGGCGACATCCTCCACAGCCGCGTCGCGCGCTCTTCGCTGCTGTGCCTGCAGGCGCTGGGGGCCACCGTGCGCCTGTGCGCGCCGCCCTCGCTGATGCCCGCGGGGATCGAGGCGATGGGGGCGGAGCGCTTCCACGATTTCGACGCCGCGATCGAGGGGAGCGACGTGGTCATGATGCTGCGCCTCCAGTCGGAGCGGATGGCCGGGCAGTTCATCCCCTCGGCGCGGGAATATCGCCATCTCTACGGGCTCACCGCGCGGCGGCTTGAGCGCGCCTCCCCGCACCTGCTGGTAATGCATCCGGGTCCGATGAACCGCGGGGTTGAGATCGACAGCGAGGTCGCCGACCTTGTGGGCCGCTCGCTGATAACCCGGCAGGTCGAAATGGGCGTTGCGGTCCGCATGGCGTGCCTCGACATCCTGACCCGGACGGCGCGCGGGGTCGATGGATGGGATGCGACCGAATGAAGCAGGTGCGGCCCATCACGATCATCGGCGGCAGGATGGTCACGCCGGAGGGCGTTGCCGAGGGCTCGCTGCGGCTAGTCGACGGGCTGATCGAGGCGCTCGGTCCCGAGGTGAGAGCGAAGGAGGGCGATGAGATCATCGAGGCGCGCGGACGCCTCGTCGTGCCGGGCCTGGTCGATTTCGGCGTGTTCGCGGTCGACAAGCCGGCATTCCATTTCGGCGGCATCACAAGGGCCGCTTTGATGCCCGACCAGTCGCCGCCGCTCGATTACCCGAGCCGGGTCGGCCACATCGCCAAGAGCGGCAAGCCCGACCTGTGGGTTCACCCGCTCGCCGCAGCGACGCGCTCGCTCGAGGGGCGCGAACTGGCCGAGATCGCGTTGATGAAGGAAGCCGGCGCGCGCGGCGTCGCGACCGGGAGGCGCTGGATCGGCGACAGCGGCGTCATGCTGCGGCTGCTGCAATATGCCGCGATGCTCGACCTCGTCGTGGTGAGCCATGCCGAGGATGCAGGCCTTGCAGGCGAAGCCGCCGCGACCGCGGGCGAGATAGCGACCCGGCTCGGCCTGCCCGCCGCGCCCGCCGAGGCAGAGGCGCTCGCCATCGCACGCGACGTTGCGCTCGCCGAAATGGCCGGGGCGCGGCTCCATGTCAGGCAGGTGACGACCGCGCGCGGCCTTGACCTCGTGCGCGAAGCGAAGCGGCGCGGTGTTGCCGTGACCTGCGGGATCAGCCCGGCGCATTTCATGCTTTCCGACCTCGCCACCGCCGATTTCCGCACTTTCACCCGCCTTTCGCCTCCCCTGCGCAGCGAAGCCGATCGCCAAGCCGCGCGCGTTGCTATCGGCGAGGGCGTTGTCGATGTCATCACCAGCAGCCACGATCCGTGCGGGCCGGAGGACAAGCGCCTGCCTTTCGCCGATGCGGCGCCGGGCATGGCGGGGGCGGAAACGCTGCTCGCCATGACGCTCAATCTCGTGCGCGACGGCGTGATCGACACCGCCCGCGCTTTCGAGCTGCTCGCGGCCAATCCGGCGCGCCTGCTGGGCGTACCTGCGGGTAGGCTCGAGCCGAGTCTGGAGGCTGACATCGCGCTTGTCGATCCCGATGCGCCCTGGGTCATCGACCGGCGCAGGATGGAGGCGACCGCAGACAATACGCCTTTCGACCGCCAGGGCGCCGAGGGCCGGGTGAGGATGCTGCTGAAGGGCGGTGTGCGCGTGGGCGGCGACACCCAGTAAAAAATGCCCCCGGAGCGTTGTGCTCCGGGGGCAGGCTCGCTGAATTGTGAAGCGCGCCTACTTCGTGCGCGCTGCGATCCGCACGCCGCGATCGACCGCGCCCGCAGGCGGGTTGGTCTTGGCATAGGCAAAGCAGCCTCTTCCGCCGGACTTGACCGTGCGGCACATGCTCCGCGCGTCCGACAGGCCGAAGCCAGCCGCAGCGACGCGGAAATAGGTTTTCCCGTTCACGAGGGCCTCGGTGATGACGACGTCGTGGTCCGTGAGCTGCGGGAACTTGCGCTTGAGCTTTTCCCAGCCATCCTTGGCAAGTTCATGGCTGTCCCAGCTGCCGAGCTGGACGAGATGGGTGTCCGCGCCCGACGGTTTTGCCGAAGCGGGCTCGCTCGCCGCTTCGGTCGCGGCCATGCGGCGCTGCGAAGCGCTTGCCGCGATGCGGGTGGGAGCGGATTTCGCCGTGGGCTTCGCCTGCGGATTGGCGGCGGGAACGGTTTGCACGACGGGATTGGAGACGAAACGCGGACCGCTCGCAGCGGCGACGCGCGCGGCAGGCTTGGCAGCCGGCTTTGCTTCGGGCTTGGCGCCCTCGGCTTCGTCCTTCGCTGAGGTCTTGGCCATCGCCGCAGTATCGAGCGCAGCAGCCGGAACCTTGTCCGAAACACGCGGGGCGGGCTTGGCAGCCGGCTTCGCCTCTGGCTTGGCGGCCTTGCGCGGCTCGGCCGCTGCGAAGCGCACCGGGGTCGGGTCGATCGTTTCGACCTTTTCGGCCGGCTTGACCTGCTCAACCTGCGCCACCTTTGCGACCTTTTGAGCCTTCGCGGCCTTTTCCCCGGCATCGTCGGTGCGGGCGAAGACCAGCTTCTCCGTCTCGCTCGCCTCGGCGCGCTTTTCCGGGGCCGGGATCGTTGCGGCGGCCTCGGCCACCATCTGTTCCTGGCTCGGGAAGTTCGAAAGGGCGAGCATCGCGGGCAGGCCGCTATCGGCCACGGGCGTCACGCGCAGAAGGCCGGCGACACGGGCGCGGTAGTCTTCGGGCGCCGAATTCGCGGCCCATTCGGACAGGCGCGCATCGAGCTTGTCGGCGGGCACGTCCTCTGCCGCCATGACGCGCGCCGCACGCCAGTTGCCGGCCAGGGCATAGGTGTAGGCGAGGTTCTGCCGCGCCTTGGGCGTCGCAAGGCCGGCGCGCACCGCATTGGTGAGCACGTGGATGCCGCGCTCGGGCTGTCCGGCGAGCGCATAGGCAAGGCCCAGATCGTCGCCCGGAATGGCGTTTTCCCATTCGCGCAGCGTGGCGACTGCCGTCTTCGAATCGCCCGTCGCGATGCTGGCGAGTGCGAAGCTCAGCACGGTGCGCGGGTCTTCATGACCGAGCGCGAGCGCGTCGCCGAAGCTCGTCGCGGCGCTTTCGAACCGGCCGTTCTCGAGATAGGCCGCACCCAGCATCGCCCGGAAGGCGGGATTGCGCGGCTCGGCGAGGACGGCGGCCTCGGCATGGGAGATCGCCTTGACCGAATCGCCCTTGGCAAGCGCGCTCTGCGCCTTGGTGAAGGAGGTCTCGGCGGGCGGCGCACCGGTCGAGGTGCAACCGGCCAGAGCCGCGCTGGCGAGCGCAGTGGTGACGACAAGACCGAGCTTGGGTCCGATCCCCGGACCTTTGGTGCGGTTGATGGCAGTGCGATCCATGATGTTTCCCCTGTAGGTCCTGTGATTCGGTTCGCGTTTTCGGTCGTTCGTTCGGTTCAGGTTCGATCGCGCCGCATGCGAGCGGCGAGCGCGTCCAGTTCCTCGAATTCGGCGAGCATGGCATCGAGCGCCTCGGTCACGAGTGCCTGCGCGCTCACTCCCTGCATCGTCGCGGCCAGGCGCAGCTTGAGGTGGCGTTCGGTGTCGAGGCGCAGCGTGAATGCGGCGCGCTTGCCGGCCGCGCGAGCGGCGACCTTTTGCAGCTTCCTGCGCTGCCGCGGGCCGCTGACCTGCTCCTCGGCACCGGCATCTTCGGTCTCCCCGGCGTCTTCGGCTTCCTCGAAATAGCGCGCGGAAAGGTCTTCCTCTTCCTCGCCCAGTTCGCCATCGGACCCGTCCATCGCGGCATCGGCGAGCACGCGGTCAAGCAATTGCTTCTGCTGGCGCCGCACGACCGGGCTTCGGGTGACGACCGGATTCTCGTCCGCCTGCGCGTGGCTATCCGAGAGAGTGGGAAGGATCGGCACGATGTCCGCGCCGCCATAATGATCGCTCGATTCCTCGCCTGCATCCTCGCCCATGTCGTTCCAGCCGAGATCCTCGAGCTGTTCGTCGGCGAGCGCGGCCATTTCCTCCGGGCTCTGGGCGAGCGGAGTCAGCTGCGGACGCATGGCGGGCTTGGCTCCGCCCTTGCGCGCAAGCAGGGTCGGACCGAGTGAGGCGAAACCGGCTTCGGACATGGCCTCTTGCGGTCCCTTACTGCGCAACCCGGCGGCCGAAACCGCCGGCCGGGCGATGGACTCCGTTCGCCGGAACCTGCCCGTTCGGGGCGGCGGCGAAGACGGTACGACGGAAATTCTTTTCCAGCCGATCGTTGATGTACTTCCACAGCGCCGTGATCTCGGCGGCACTGCGGCTTTCGGGATCGACTTCCATCACCGTGCGGCCGTCGATCATCGAGGCGGCAAAGTCGGTGCGATGGTGGAGCGTTATCGGCGCGACCGTTCCATGCTGCGAAAGCGCAACGGCGGCCTCGGAGGTGATCTTTGCCTTGGGAGTGGCGGCGTTGACCACGAACACCAGCGGCTTGCCCGCGCGTTCGCACAGATCGACCGTGGCGCCGACGGCGCGCAGGTCGTGCGGGCTCGGCCGGGTCGGGACCACGATCAGCTCGGCTACGCCGATGACCGACTGGATGGCCATGGTGATTGCCGGCGGCGTGTCGATCACGGCCAGCTTGAATCCCTGTTGACGAAGCACCGCGAGATCGTTCGCGAGGCGCGAGACGGTGGTCTGGGCGAAGGCCGGATATTCAGCCTCGCGCTCGTTCCACCAATCGGCCAACGAACCCTGCGGGTCGATGTCGATCAATACGACCGGGCCGGCGCCTGCGCGCTGGGCCTGGACGGCAAGGTGTCCGGACAGGGTGGTTTTCCCCGATCCGCCTTTCTGCGATGCCAAAGCGAGTACACGCAACGCCTCAGTCCCCCTGGATTCAACCGTGTGATGCCGCTTGTCTGCGACGGGATGAGACGAGGCTTCGCAGGATACCCCTAATTTTGGGTTAACGCAGCAGTCTTCCGAAGGATGCGGCGCCGCGCATTATCTGCCGATCGTCGAGCCGTTCATCGCGCGGCATCGGGGAGATTGCTGGCAACGCTTCGTGACAAGAGATGTGGCAACGAATTCCTAACGCTTCGTTCACTATGGTTCCTTTCCGGATGGACGTACGCCCGGCACCGCGCGAATCTCCCCTTGGCGAGGGCGGGATGCGCCCGCGCCCAATCTGCCGAGCAATGTCAGAGGTTCGAGGATCAGAAAATGCACCTGAACAAACGCCTGCTCGCCCGTTCGCCCGTCGCCGTGCTCACTGCTGCGATGGCGCTCGCCTCCGCGCCCGGGCTCGCCAGCGTCAAGGAGGGCGTTGATGCATGGAGCGCGGGCGATTACGCCCGCGCCGTCGCCGAATGGCGCGGGCCTGCCGCGAATGGCGATGCGGATGCGCTGTTCAATCTCGCGCAGGCCTACAGGCTCGGCCGAGGGGTCGAAGCCGACATCGCCCGGGCGCGCGAACTCTATGCCGAGGCGGCGCGCCAGGGCCATGTGAAGGCAGCCGACAATTACGGCCTTTTGCTGTTCCAGCAGGGGGAGCAGGAAGACGCGATGCCGCTGATCCGCAATGCTGCCGATCGCGGCGATCCGCGCGCCCAGTATGTGCTGGGGCTGGCCCATTTCAACGCAGACTACGCGGACAAGGACTGGGTGCGGGCCTATGCGCTGCTTACGCTTGCCCGCTCGCAGGGCCTGCCGCAGGCGACGGAAGCGCTGGCGCAGATGGATCGCTACGTTCCCGAGATGCAGAGACAGGAGGCACAGGCGCTCGCCCGGAGGCTGGAGATGGAATCGACCCGCCGCCGCGCGGCCGAACTGGCCGCTGCCGATCTTGGCGGTACCGATCCCGGCGCCCGGCCGGTCCTGATGGCACAGAGCTCTGCCGCCCCTCCTGCTCCTTCCTCCGCTTCGCCGGACTTCGGGCCCGCTTCCGGCGATGCGATGCGGCCCATTGCGACAAGCGAGCGCGCGCCAGCTGCGCAGCAGGCGGCTGTGCGCGTTGCCGCGCCGCCGGAGAAATTGCCCGAGCGGATGGCAGCTTCCGCCAACCCGCGCGGTGAATGGCGCGTGCAGCTCGGCGCGTTCGGCGTGCACGGCAATGCCGAACGGCTATGGTCGAAGATCTCCGACAATCCGGCCCTCGCGGGAACGGACCGGGCGCTCGTCCCGGCGGGTCGGCTAATGCAACTGCAGGCGGTCGGCTTCGCCAGCCGCTCCGATGCCCGGGCCGCGTGCCTTGCGCTCAGGCGCGAAGGTCAGGCCTGCATCGTCGCCGCGCCGCCTTCCTGAACCAAGCGTCGCAAGCAGTGGCCGATGCGGAAGTGGTCGCTTCGCGACGTAAGGCTTCCCCTCAGCCCCCTTGCTGCTAATGTCTCGTCCTTGGCGACAACGGCGCGAGGGGGATCGGTCTGTGAGCAGCATTGCGGGTACGGGATCCACGCCCGATACACCGGGGAATGCGGCGGGCTTTTCCACCGGTGAGACGAGCCTCGCGCCGATCGCGGCATCCGAGCGCATCGAGAGCCTCGATTTCATCCGCGGCATAGCGGTCATGGGCATCCTCGCCGCCAATATCGTCGCGTTCGGCCAGCCCTTCGCCGCCTACATGTATCCCTCCGCCTTCCTGACCGATCACGGCGCGACCTCCGAATGGATGTGGATCGCGCAGTTCGTCCTCGTCGACGGCAAGATGCGCGGACTGTTCACCCTGCTTTTCGGTGCTGGGCTCTATCTCTTCATGGAGCGTGTGTGGGAACGCGGCGGGACGCGCTGGCGGCAGATGTGGCGATTGTTCGTCCTGATGGTCTTTGGCCTCGTCCATTTCATCCTGATCTGGGCGGGAGACATCCTGTTCTATTACGCCGTCTTTGGCTTTCTCGTCGTGCCCTGTCTCAGATGGAGCGCCAGGGTCCAGCTTTGGGTCGGGCTGGTCGGCTTCGTCCTGGGGGCCGCTTTCTACGCGCTCAACATGACCTTCCTCTACGCCGTGGCGGACACCCCGATGGGCGAACAGGACGATCTGGTCGAGGTGCGCGCGGGGCTTTTGGAGGGCAAGGCCGAAGTGCTCGCCGACGATGCGATCGTGACGGGGCTCAAGCAGGAGGGCGATTATGCGGGGCTCGTCGCTTATCGCGCGGCCGAACACTGGATGGACCCGCTCGTCAATCTCACATTGTTCGCGCTGGAGACGATCCCGCTGATGCTGATCGGCGTGGCGCTTTATCGCTTCGGATTCTTCTCGGGCGCGTTCGATCCGCGGCGAATGCGGTTCTGGGGTTGGACGGGCGTGATCTTCGGTGCCGCCCTGCATCTCGCCATCGCTTTGTTCGTGCGCGAAGGCGGTTTCACCTATTACATGACGCTTGCGGCTTTCGTCGGCTGGAGCCCGCTGCCGAAGCTCATGATGGTGCTCGGCCTTGCCGCGCTGATGGTCGAATATTCGCCGCGCTGGACGGGCGCGCTGGCCGAGCGCGTGCGTGCGGCGGGGAGGGCGGCGTTCACCAATTACCTCGGCACCTCGATCCTGATGCTGTTCGTGTTTCACGGCTGGGCGCTGGGGCTGTTCGGACAGCTGACGCGGCCGCAGCTCTACATCGTCGTCGTGCTGACCTGGGCCTTCATGCTGCTGTGGTCGAAGCCCTGGCTCGAGCGCTTTCGCTACGGGCCGCTCGAATGGCTTTGGCGCTGCCTGACCTATGGCCGGATTTTTGCACTGAAGCGGTGACGTTTTTCCTTGCTATTGAGAATGGGTCTCATATCTTGGTTCTGCAAACGACTCGCAGGAGAGATTCTTCGCATGTATATCTGCATCTGCAACGCGATCCGCGAAGACGACCTGCGCCGCGCCGCGCTGGGCTGTGCGGGCGATGCCGAGGCCACTTATGCGGCGCTTGGCAAGCGTCCCAATTGCGGCCAGTGCCTTGGCGAAGCTGGGAAAATCATCGAGCAGGAACGCGCGCTTTCGGCTTGCGAGAAAGTCGCAATCTGAACAGGCGCGCCGCTATTGCGAGTGGCTTGCAAAACCCTGATTTGCAACGGAAAATCTGACGCGCGCGGCTTGTAAACCCCCGTTTTCCGCCCCATATTGCATCGCGACATGAACAGGGGCCGTGCATCTCGCTCGGCGCATGCAAAGGGGAATGAGCGCCATGAAGGGCGATCCGAAAGTCGTGGAGTTCCTGAACAAGGCGCTCACCAATGAACTCACCGCCATCAACCAGTACTGGCTGCATTACCGCGTCCTGGCCGATTGGGGCCTGACCAAGCTTGCCGATTACGAGCGCCACGAATCGATCGAGGAAATGCAGCACGCCGATCGGCTGGCAGAGCGCATCCTGTTCCTCAACGCGCTCCCCAACTTCCAGGCGATTCACAAGCTTAAGGTCGGTGAGACGGTCGAGGAGATCCTCAAGGCCGATCTCGCGCTGGAACACGAGGCAATCCCGCTCCTGCGTGAAGCGGCGGCCTATTGTCAGGAGGTCAAGGACTTCACCTCGGGCCAGATCTTCGAGGACATTCTCGCCAACGAGGAAGAGCATGTCGATTTCCTCGAAACTCAGTTCGACATGATCGAGCGGATGGGGCTCGAAAATTACTGCCAGCTGCAGAGCGTCCCCGCAGGCGCGGGCGAAACCGGCGCGGGCAAGTAGTCGGCTAAGCCCGGGCGTTTGGCGCCACCCTGCAAAGGCCCGCGCCGCCCTCCGGCAGCGGGCCTTTTCGCGCCTGCAATTGACACGCCCGCGCGAAGCGGGCAGGCATTCGGTCGGGAGCAAAAGGCGCGTGGGGACTTTGACTGGGGTCGCGCCTATCCGACAGATCTTCTGCTTCCATTGCTCGGGTCGCCCGAAAGGCCGTGCGCATGCCGCGCCCGGCCGAGGACCGAACGATGGAGATGCACATGAACAAGCTTAGCACGATGATTGCCGCCGGACTTGCCGCCGCAAGTTTCGCCGCCGCCGCCCCGGCCGCGGCGCAATTGCAGCTCTGGGAGGACTACGAGCCGTCCGAGGAAGTGATCGAAATGACCCTGGTCAAGGTCGAGGAAGGCCAGCTCGACACCTATCTCGAGGGGCTCAAGCAGACCTGGGTCAAGGCCAACGAGGTCCAGAAGGAGATGGGCTATATCAAGGGCTACGGCATCTATGGCGTGCCCTACGGCGAAGGCGAGTTCAACCTGGTGCTCACCATCCGCTTCGCCAATGACGAGGCGCTGACCCCGAACAAGGAGCGCTACATGGAATTCATGGAGGCGTGGGGCAAGGCGAACATGGACGCCTCGCAGGAGACGGTGCGCGAGCTCTATAACGAGATCCGCGAGATCCAGGGCACCTACATGCTGCGCGAGCTCAAGATGAAGATGTGACCTGCATGCCCTGATGCGAAACCGGCGGGCGGGGTAGCGATGCTCCGCCCGTCTCGCGTTCGCATCGGCCTATTGCCCGGTCGGGACGACCAAGCCTCCGGGCGTTTCGCTCAGGAAGGCATCGATCTCGCTCGCGGGCATTGGCACGAGCGGCGTTGTCTCCGCGTCGAGCAGAGCGAGCCGCGTCCCGTCCGGCCGATAGGTGCGGGTGATATAGGTGCCATCGTCCCGCTTTTCGTAGACGGTGCAGGCCTCCTCTCTCGCCAGCTGGTCGATCAGCGCGAAGTAGGTCGCAATCTCGATGGCGGTCTGTTCCCTCCATGAAGCGACCGGGCGATCGCTGTGCAGCGTCACCCCGATATAGCCTGGATAGCAGAGCGCATTGCCTCGGCGTTCGCGCTGATGGGCGGTTTCCAGCCAGATACCTGGGGCCGCGCCGAGAAAGACGCGTTCCGCGACGAGGCCGACCGGTTCGGGACGAAGCGCGTAGCTTTCGAAGCGCGCAAGGTCGGGCCGGCTGCGCGCGAACAGGTCGACCGCGCTCAGCACCTCGGTATCGGTATCGCGCAGAAGGAAGGCACCGGGACCTCCCTCCATTGCGGCCAGATCGGCGAGGATGTCGATGCCGGCGTCCTCCCAGCCTTCCTCCATCTCGCCCGGCTGCATGATCTCCTTGACGAGCGGTTCGAGCGCAGCCGCGATTCCCTCATCGGCGCTGAAGAGGGTGAAGAACTGGATCACCTGGTCGGGGGTTGGGTCGCTCCCGAACGGGCTCGCGGTTTCGGGCGCGGCAGGCTCCTGCGCTGCCACGCTCGCGGCCAGGGGTAACCCGGCGGGCATCAGGACCGCCAAGACAACGGCCAGCGATGGGATGAACGCGTTCACTCGGCCTTGCCGTATCCGCGCGCCGCGAGGCGGGTTTCGTGGAGAAAATGGGCGAGGCCGGTCACCAGCAGCAGCATGGTCAGCACCCACAGGAACGCGATCAGGCTGCCGATCTGAGCGGTGATATAGGCCGAGACGAACACGAGGCCGATCACGAGGCTGATATTGACCGCCGCCGCCGTCGCGAAGCTAATCGCCCGCTGCGCCGCGCGCCTTCGCCGGCCGAGCCAGGCAAGTTCGCGCACGGCGCGCTCGGAACGCGCTTCGGCGTCGCTCTCCTCGAGCCGCTCGATCCTTCCCGCGATCCAGATCATCCGGGTCATGATGACATTCATGATCGCCCCGATCGCGCCGAGCAGGAAAGCTGGGGCTAGGCTCTGCTGCACCACTGCCTGCACACGCGGGGTCGAGGCAGTGCGCTCGAGAAGGTCGAAGGCGAAGGGCTGGGCGGCTGCGAGAAGGTCGAACGTGCTCACCGGTCCTTCCCGCCGTATGGATTTTTCGGACTGCGCAGGTTCACCCGCACCGGAACCGCTTCGAAACCCAGATTGTCGCGGATCGAATTGACTAGATACCGCTCGTAGCTCTTGGGCAGGGCATCAAGCCGCGTGCCGAACACGACGAAGCGCGGCGGGCGCGTTCCGGCCTGCGTGATATAGCGCAGCTTGATCCGCTTGCCGCCGGGCGCTGGCGGAGGATTGGCTGAGAGCGCATCGTCGAACCAACGATTCAATGCCGCGGTCGGCACGCGCTTGGACCAGCTGTCGCGTAGATCGAATGCCGCCCCGATCATGGCGTCTAGCCCCTTGCCGGTCTTCGCACTGACCGCGAGTAGCGGCAGGCCGCGCACCTGCGCAAGGCCATCGTCGAGCGCATGGCGCACGCCGTTGAACAGATGACTGGCATCCTCGGCCACGTCCCACTTGTTGATCGCGACCATCAGCGCGCGGCCTTCCTCTAGCACGGCGGAGGCGATCTTGAGGTCCTGATGCTCGAGGCCCTGCGTCGCGTCGAGCAGGAGGATCACGACTTCGGCGAAATCGACCGCGCGGCGGGCATCCGCGACCGAGAGCTTTTCCAGCTTCTCGGTGACGTTGCGTTTCTTGCGCATCCCGGCCGTGTCGATCAGCCGGACCTGCCGGACGTCGCCCGTCTTCGGATCGGTCCAGCCCCAGTCGATCGCGATCGAATCGCGCGTGATCCCGGCTTCGGGCCCGGTCAGCAGGCGGTCCTCGCCCAGCAGGCGGTTTATGAGAGTCGATTTGCCGGCGTTGGGCCGTCCGACGATAGCGAGCTTGAGTGGGCCGAGCGGGGCCTCCTCGTCGTCTTCCTCAAGCTCCTGGGGTTCGTCCGCCGCCTCGGCCTTGGCGCCGATTATCGGCCACAGCCCGCCGAACAGGTCCGCGATCCCCTCTCCGTGTTCGGCCGACAGGGCGACCGGTTCGCCAAGGCCCAGCGAATAGGCTTCAAGCGCACCCGCCTCTCCGGCGGCGCCTTCGGCCTTGTTGGCGACGAGGACGATCGGCACGTCGTGTTCGCGCAGGTAACGTGCGATCTCGGTGTCGAGCGGGGTCAGGCCCGCGCGCGCGTCGATCACGAACAGCGCCGCGTCCGCGCCTTCGAGGCTCGCTTCGGTCTGCTTGCGCATGCGCCCGGGAAGCGAGAGTTCGTCCTCGTCCTCCCAACCGGCCGTATCGACGATGGTGAAGCGCAGGCCCGCGATTTCGGCATCGCCCATGCGCCGGTCTCGGGTCACCCCCGGCTGGTCGTCGACAAGGGCGAGCCTTTTGCCCACCAGCCGGTTGAACAGGGTGGACTTGCCGACATTGGGTCGGCCGATGATGATGACTTGCGGTTTTTCCGGCTTTTCCATGGCTGCGGCCTCAAGTGGCCGCTCGGCCCGGGAATGGCAAGGTGCGTCGGTGTGCGGGGTCAGCCGTCCTTCTTCGCAACCGGCGGGTCTTCGCCAAGATCCTCGAACCATGCCTCGACCGGGCCGGAGAGCTTGATCGTGAGCGGATTGCCCTTGCGGTCGACCGTCTTGCCCGCCTGCACCCGGACCCAGCCTTCGGAGATCGAATATTCCTCGATGTCGGTGCGCACGCGGTCCTTGAACCGGATGCCCACGCCGCGCTGAAGCACTTCGGCATTGAAGTGCGGGCTGCTGGGATGGACCGAGAGGTGGTCGGGCGGAACGTCGCGCCCGGGCGCGGTTTCGGCGGGTTGAGGGGTTTCGTCTGTCATGTCAGCGCCGCCCGTAATCGCGCATGGGCGCGCTGACAATATGCAATGCTGCGTTCAATCGGGAGGGAAGAGCGTTTCCGGGCGCATCGAATCGAGTTCTTCCTCGCCCGCTCCTTCCTGGTCCTCGCGCCTGCGCTGGCGTTTCTCGAATTCCTCGCGCGCCTCCTCGTCCGTGCCCTTGCTTTTTTCCTGCTCCTTGGCATCGGCGTCAGAGCGGATCACGGGCGGCGTACCCTCCGGCGTCTTCGGCGTGTCATAGTCGCGGGCGGTCTTCGGATCGGGACGGCTTTCATCGGCCATGACGGCATTCTCCTTTGCCAAATCAAGCGAGCCGCGCTGGCGATTGTTCCGCGCGAGGCGCCCTATCCGCGGCAAACCGGACGAGACCAGGCGACCCCGTGCCGCAATGCCGCGCGCGGCACGAGCGGGATGGCCTAATCGCCGCGCGCGGCACGAGCGGGATGGCCTAATCCTTCGCCTGGTCGGAAACATGGTCGGCCAGCGTCGCCGAATAGACTGGGCTGCCGGCCCCGCATTCGGCGAACCTGTCGCTGAAGTCGAACTGCGAACCCCGGGGCTGTCATTGCCATCGAGCTTGCACACCATGCACTGACGGGCAGCGCCAATCCGTTCCGACAAGCCTGAACCGGTGGGGGAGAGTTCCCCGATTGCGTCGATCACTTCCTGTTTCAACGGTGTCCCCTGCTTTGCTTGAGGCTGCGAAGACCGGGACCCGTCCAATAACCGGCGCAACTCTCAGGCGTTAGAGCGGGATTTTGGCCAAAAGGGAAAACCGGATAACCCTTACGTGTCTTTACCGAGGGGTTTCCCGATGCAGTCCGGCAGCTCCCCGACCCTTCGGATCCTCAAAGCTTGCCCTTTCGACCGGCAAGATATAGAGGCGCGCTGATACGCGCGGGGGACCGGACGGTTTCCCGCGCGGCTTCGTTCAGGCTCGCGGGCGTGGCGGAACTGGTAGACGCGCCAGGTTTAGGTCCTGGTATCGCAAGATGTGGGGGTTCGAGTCCCTTCGCCCGCACCAGTTCGCTCCGCCAGCGCGGCATTCACGTTTTGCTCTAGAAGGCTTCGATACCGACCCCATGCAGACCAAGCAGACCACCAATGAAGGCCTCAAGCGCGGCTATGTGATCACCATCCCCGCCGCCGACATCGCGGCCAAGATCGAGGCCGAGATCAAGAAGATCGCGCCGCAGGTGCGCATGCCCGGCTTTCGCCCGGGCAAGGTCCCGGCCAATCTCGTCAAGAAGATGCACGGCGAACAGCTTCACGCGCAGGTCGTCAACGACACGATCCGCGATTCGGTCGACGAGCTGATCCGCTCCGAAAATCTGCGGCCTGCCATGCAGCCGGCGATCGCGCTTGGCGAAAGCTATGACGAGGGCAAGGACGCCGAGGTCACGGTCGAGCTCGAAGTCCTCCCCGAGATCGAGACACCGACCACCGATGGGCTCAAGCTCGAAAAGCTGATCGTGCCGGTGACGGACGAGCAGGTGATGGAAGCGATCGAAGGGATCGCAGGCCAGAACAAGAGCTACAAGGACGCGGCCAAGACGAAGAAGGCCGCCGAGGGCGACCAGGTCGTGATCGATTTCGTCGGCAAGCTGGACGGCGAACCCTTTGATGGCGGTGCTGCCGAGGATGCCCCGCTCGAGCTCGGCTCGGGCACTTTCATTCCCGGCTTCGAAGAACAGCTGGTCGGCGTGAAGACGGGCGAGGAAAAGACGATCACCGTCACGTTCCCGGAAGAATACCAGGCCGAACATCTCGCCGGCAAGGAAGTGACCTTTGATATCACCGTGAAGGCGGTGAAGGTCGAGAGCGAGACCAAGGTCGACGACGAGTTCGCCAAGAATCTGGGCCTCGACAGCCTCGACAAGCTCAAGGAACTGATGCGCGGCCAGCTCGAGCAGCAGACCGCCGGTCTTACCCGCACGCAGATGAAGCGCGCTCTGCTCGACCAGCTCGCCGCAGGCCACGATTTCCCGGTTCCGCAGGGCATGGTCGAAGCCGAATTCGAGCAGATCTGGGCCCAGCTCCAGCAGGAAGCGGCGAAGGAGGACGATCCTGATGCCGCCATGAAGCAGATCGAGGACGAGAAGGACGACTACAAGGCGATCGCGGAACGCCGCGTGCGGCTCGGCCTGCTGTTGTCCGAGATCGGGCAGGCCAACGGGGTCGAGATCACCAGCCAGGAAATGTCGATGCTGATCCAGCAGGCCGCCTCGCAATATCGCGAGGAGGACCGCGAACGCTTCGTCCAGTACATCCAGCAGGAGCCGATGGCCGCCGCCCAGCTGCGCGCGCCGCTTTACGAGGACAAGGTCGTCGACTTCCTCTTCGACAAGGCCGAAGTGACGGAACGCGAAGTCACGCAGGACGAACTTCAGGCCGCGATCGAGGCGGACGAGGACGTCGACGCGGAGAAGGAAAAGGCCAAGGCCGCGCCGAAGAAGAAGACCCCGGCGAAGAAGGCGGCTCCGAAGAAGGCCGCGGCGACCAAGAAGGCCGCAGAGGGCGGCGACGAAGAGAAGCCTGCAGCCAAGAAGGCGCCCGCGAAGAAGGCCGCTGCCAAGGAGGAGGGCGAAAAGCCCGCCGCCAAGAAGGCCGCGCCAAAGAAAGCCGCCGCCAAGAAGCCCGCCGCAAAGAAGGAGCCTGCGAAGAAGACGCCTGCTAAGAAGACGGCTTCCAAGGACTGATCCGGCAAGGTCGCTTAGTCGGCCGACCAGCGTTTGAAGGAGGGCGCGGGCAGTTCTGCTGTCCGCGCCCTTTCATATGCGGCGCCCATTTTCAGCACCTCGTGATCGGCCCATTTGCGCCCGATGAAGCTGATTCCGACCGGTAGCCGCTCGACCGCGCCCATCGGCACGGTGAGATGCGGATAGCCCGCGATGGCCGCGGGGCTGCCGAAACCGATCGAGCCGCCGTAATTGTCGCCGTTGACGAGGTCGCTCGTCCAGGCGGGCCCGCGTGTCGGGGCGACGAGCACCGCGACGCCGTGTTCGGCGAAGAGCCTGTCGAGCGTTTCCGGTCCGGCGATGCGCAGCGCGTTGGCGCGCGCCTCTTCATAGGCATCGCGGTCTGTCGTCGCTTCGGCCTCGAGGAATATGTCCTGCCCGAACCAGCGCATTTCCGCGTCCGCATTGGCCTCGTTGAAAGCGATCAGGTCGGCCAGACTGCGCGGGGTCCGCCCGCTCTCGAATTCGGGAATCGAGGCGAGATAGCGGCCCATTTCCTCGCGCAGCTCGAATTTCAGCACGGTGAAGCTGTCGCGATACATCTGCGTATCGGGCTCGAATTCGATGTCGACCAGTATCGCGCCCGCGGCTTTCATGTCGGCGAGTGCGTTCTCGAACACGTCGCGCAGGTCGGCCCGTTCGCCTGTCTGCTTGCGCATGATGCCGACGCGCACGCCCGCCAGCGAATGATCGGCAAGACCCTCGGTATAGTCGGCGACGCGCACCGCGCCGAGCGTCACGGGATCGGCCGGGTCCTCGCCCGCGATCGCGCCAAGCAGGAGTGCGGCGTCGTAGACCGTGCGTGTCATCGGCCCGGCCGTGTCCTGCGTCGAGGAGATCGGAACGACATGGGTGCGGCTGACCAGACCGACGCTCGGCTTGAAGCCGACCACGCCGTTCACGCTCGCCGGGCAGGTGATCGAGCCGTTGGTCTCGGTGCCGATCGCGCCCCAGGCCATGCCCGCAGCAATCGCCGCGCCGCTGCCAGAGGACGATCCGCAGGCGTTCCGGTCGATTGCGTGCGGGTTGCGGGTGAGACCCCCGACCGCGCTCCATCCGCTGGTCGAATTGCCGTCCCTGATATTCGCCCATTCCGACAGGTTCGTCTTGCCCAGCACGACACCGCCATTGCGCCTGAGATTGGCGATCAGCGGTGCATCGCGGCGGGTGGCATTATCCGCGAGCGCGAGGCTGCCTGCGGTGGTCGGCCATTCCTCGGTCTCGATATTGTCCTTCACCAGCACGCTGCGACCCTTGAGCAGGCCTAATCCCACCGCATCGCGCGCCTTGAAGCCGGCTGTGTACGAATGGGCGATCACCGCGCCTATGCCGTCCGGCCCGTCGTCATATTGCTTGATACGCTCGACACGCTTGCCGATATCGGCGAGCGCGTCGAAATCCTGAGGTCCGACATCGCGCTGGGCGAGAGCCATGGGAGCGGCAGCGAAGGCGCACAGCGCGGCGAGCAGAAACGGTTTCGTGGAGCGCATCCCGACATGAATTGCCCGGATCGCCGATGCGGGCAAGACCATTTCGGAGGCGACAATGGGCAGGGGCGCGCTCAAACCCCTTGAAATTGCCCCCCACACTCCGACATAGCGGGGCCAGAACCAAGGGAAGGACTCCACCACGATGATCGATCTGCTCGGCGACAAGGGCGAAACCTACGGCACTCAGGGCCAGTTCACGCGCGATCCGCTTACCGGCGCGCTGGTGCCCGTCGTGGTTGAGCAGACCAGCCGCGGCGAACGCAGCTTCGACATCTTCTCGCGCCTGCTGCGCGAAAGGATCGTCTTCGTGACCGGACAGGTCGAAGACGGCATGGCCTCGCTTATCACCGCGCAGCTGCTTTTTCTCGAAAGCGAGAACCCGTCGAAACCGATCAGCATGTATATCAATTCGCCCGGCGGCGTGGTGACGGCCGGCATGGCGATCCACGACACGATGCAATACATCAAGCCGCGCGTTTCGACCGTGTGCATGGGCCAGGCCGCTTCGATGGGCAGCTTCCTGCTCGCCGCGGGTGAGCCGGGCATGCGCATCGCGCTCCCCAATGCGCGGATCATGGTCCACCAGCCCTCGGGCGGCGCGCGCGGAATGGCTTCCGACATCGAGATCCAGGCGCGCGAGATTTTGCGCATTCGGGAACGGATGAACGCGCTTTACGTCAAGTATACTGGCCAGAGCCTGTCCGACATCGAACGGGCGATGGACCGCGACACCTTCCTTGATGCCGAGGAAGCTAAGAAATTCGGGATCGTCGACAAGGTCTTCGAAACGCGCCCCGAATCCGAGGAAGACGGCGGCGAGGAAGGCTCGGGCGGCGCTCCGGAATAGGCCGGAGGCGCCACCACTCTGCGCTCATCGCGCGCCAGGGCGCATGGCGGCTGAAACATGAACGATAGGGCGGATGCGCGTTCCGCTCTGGCACGCACAGGCGGATCGCGTGGTTTCCGCGCGGCTTCGTGCTGATTTTCTCCACCTGTGTGGATGCAAATTCGTCGGCGCATGTGTTGATTCATGCGCACGGACAGATACACTCGGCGAATCCTCACGCAAAGAACCGCTTTCGCGTGCGGCGCCCAGGATGACAGGAATGACCAAATTGAGCGGATCTGACAGCAAGAGCACTCTTTATTGCAGCTTCTGCGGCAAATCGCAGCACGAAGTGCGCAAGCTCATCGCCGGCCCCACCGTCTTCATCTGCGACGAATGCGTGGAGCTGTGCAACGACATCATCCGGGAGGAAACCAAGGCCGGGATCGCCGGAAAGAAGGAAGGCGAGGTCCCCACGCCGAAGGAAATCTTCGAGACGCTGAACGATTACGTGATCGGCCAGAACAGCGCCAAGCGGAACCTCGCGGTCGCGGTTCACAATCACTACAAGCGACTGAAGCATTCCGGGAAGGCGGGCGATGTCGAACTCGCCAAGTCTAACATCCTGCTGGTCGGCCCGACCGGCACCGGCAAGACGTTGCTCGCCCAGACGCTGGCGCGCACTTTCGACGTACCTTTCACCATGGCCGATGCCACGACCCTGACCGAAGCCGGTTACGTGGGCGAAGACGTCGAGAACATCATCCTCAAGCTGCTCCAGGCTTCCGACTACAATGTCGAGAAGGCGCAGCATGGCATCGTCTACATCGACGAGATCGACAAGATCACGCGCAAGGCCGAAAACCCGTCGATCACCCGCGATGTGTCGGGCGAGGGGGTGCAGCAGGCCCTGCTCAAGCTGATGGAGGGCACGACTGCGAGCGTGCCGCCCCAGGGCGGGCGCAAGCATCCGCAGCAGGAATTCCTGCAGGTAGACACGACCAACATCCTGTTCATCTGCGGCGGCGCCTTCGCCGGGCTCGACAAGATCATCGCCGACCGCTTGCAGAAGCGGTCGATCGGTTTCGGCGCGCATGTCGCCGATCCGGACAAGCGCAAGGTCGGCGAGCTGCTTGAAAAGAGCGAGCCGGAGGACCTTCTCAAGTTCGGTCTCATCCCCGAATTCGTCGGCCGTCTGCCGGTTATCGCGACCTTGCACGATCTCGATGTCGATGCGCTGGTGACGATCCTGACCGAGCCGAAGAACGCCATCGTCAAGCAGTACAGCAAGCTGTTCGAGCTTGAGGATGTCGACCTCACCTTCACCGACGATGCTCTCAAGGAAATCGCCGAACGCGCGATCAAGCGGAAGACCGGCGCGCGCGGCCTGCGCTCGATCGTCGAGGCGATCCTGCTCGACACGATGTTCGACCTGCCCGACATGGAAGGCGTCAGCGAGGTCGTGATCGATGCCGAGGTGGTGAAGGGCGAGAAGGAGCCGATCCTCGTCCACGGCAGCGAGAAGAAGGAAGCGGCTGCGTGATCGTATCGGGCGGCGCGCTCACGCTCGCCGCCGCCGCGATCGGGTTGCTCGTCTGCTCGGGCCTTTGGGCGCATTGGCGCTATCGTCATTTTTCTCAGCTGCCGGCCCATTTCAATGCGTCGGGCAAGGCGACCAGGCTTGCCCCGCGAAACGTCGTGATCTGGACGCCCGTAATTTTCGCAGGGCTGCTCTTCACCGGGTTGCTGCTTGGGCTCCCGCCTGAAAAGGTGCGCGGCGACCCCGGCCATGCCGTGATCCTCGCCAGCCTTGTTCTGCTCGGCACTCAGGCCTTCGTCCTCTGGCTGATCGGGCGCTGGGCGCGTGGTCAGACTTGAGTCAGCGTGAGGACCGCGTGCGACGGCGCGCCGATACCTCTTCGTCGTCGGCCGCAATCGCCTTTGCAGCCGGGCGGCCGCGCAGGTTTTCGCCGATCTCGAAGATGTCGAAACTCTTTCGGCAGGGACGAACCGGGATGCCGATGTGCCGCTGAGTGATGAAATCGTCGAATGGCCGGACGTCGTGTTCGTCATGGAGCGAAGCCATCGCGTAAAGCTTCGCAGGGAACACCGCGCGGCGCTGCGCGACACTCGGATCGTCACGCTGGGCATACCGGACGAGTATGAATTCATGGACCCCGATCTCGTGAGACTGCTCGAGGCGAAAATGGCGCGCTGGCTGCCGCTCGAACGGGTCTGAGGCCCGTTCATGAAAACCATCGGCATTATCGGCGGGATGAGCTGGGAAAGCTCGGCCCAATATTACGCGGCGATCAATCGGGGTGTGCGCGATGCTCTCGGCTCGCCGCATTCGGCAAGGGTCGTCATGGACAGCCTTGATTTCGCTGAGGTCGAGGCGCTCCAGCACGTGGGCGATTGGGATGCCCTGGCCAGCCTGCTCGCCGCAAGCGCCCGGAGGCTCGAGGCGGCGGGGGCGGACTTCCTCGTCATGGCGACCAACACGATGCACAAGCTGGCGGCCGCCGTCGAGAGCTCGACCCGGCTCGAACTGCTCCATATCGCCGACCCGACCGCCCAGGCGATCCGCGCCGCCGGACTCGCTCGTATCGCGCTGATCGGGACTTCTTTCACAATGGAGCAGGGTTTCTACCGTGATCGCCTCGAATCGGAAGGGATCGAAGTCATCGTGCCCGAGGCGCAAGACCGCGCCGAAGTGCATCGGGTGATCTACGAGGAACTCGTCGCGGGACGGTTCCTCGAAAGGTCGCGAGCGGCCTACAGCGCCGCGATCGCCCGGCTGGCGCAGCGCGGGGCCGAGGGCGTGGTGCTGGGTTGCACCGAGATCGGCCTGCTCGTCGGCCCGGGTGACAGTCCTCTTCCCCTGTTCGACACCACCGCGCTCCACGCCGCGGCCGCGGTGCGGCGTGCGCTTGCCTGATGCCGCTTCGGCGAGGGGCGCGCACAAAGACAACCCCGCCCGGGCCAGTAATGGCCGGACGGGGCTGCATTCGGCGCCGCCCTCAGGGGGGAGGGGGGGAACAGGACGACGCCTTTGGTTCGTTCCGTAGCTCGTGTTGGGCGCGCGAGGGGCGGCGAACCCGTGGGGTCAGATGACCGCGTCGGCTATCAAGTATACCGTGCCGACGGTCGCGGCGTTGAAGAATGTCTTGACGGTCAGCGGAAGCACGATCGTGGAAGTCCTTTGTCTGGTGTTGCCGGCGGCCCATTCGCCGCTCTTTCCCTATCAATGCATTGCCCCTCGCAAGGGTTCGGCGATATTCGACGCCCTGCCGCGCACTTCCCACCACTCGGCCCGGATCGTGCTTGGTGTCGCGGTTTCGACCGTGCCTCTTTTGATGAGAAGGCCCCGCCCGGCCTGGAGGAGGAGCCGGACGGGGCGCTGTCCCGCGTCGCCCCGGGTGGGAGGTAAGGGTGAGGCGACGCGAGCTTGTCGGGTGGAGGCGATCAGCCCGGCAGGAACACGCCGTCGGTCACATGGACGATGCCGTTCGAAGCCTCGACATTGGCCTTTACGACCTTGGTCTGGCGTCCGCGGGCGTCGGTGATGACGATGTCGTCGCCCATCGGCATGGCGGTCAGCGTGCCGCCCTGGATGGTCTCGATCGTGGCTGAACCGCCGCCCTGTCGGATGAGGTTCATCAGATCGGCGCTGGTCACCTTGCCGGACACCGCGTGATAGGTCAGCACCGATTGCAGCATGCCCTTGTTCTCGGGCTTGAGCAGGGTCGGGACCGTGCCCTCGGGAAGCGCGGCAAAGGCTTCGTCGACCGGCGCAAACACGGTGATCGGGCCCGGGCCGGAGAGCGTTTCGGCAAGATCGGCAGCGACTACGGCCTGGACCAGCGTATCATGCATGCCGGTGCTCTTGGCGATGTCGACGATCGTCCCTGCTTCCATGGGCGAGGACTTGTGGTGATCGGCCGCGGCCGGGGCTGCGGTCATCGCGGCAAGGCCGGTCGCGGAGGCGATGCCGGCGAGAATGGCGGCTTTGAGGGGGTTTGGCGTAAGGCGCATGTGAAACTCTCCTTGTTTACGCAAGCCCCCCGATCTTGCCTCGAAACTACGCAGCGCGGTCCGGTCCGGATGCAGCGGAACGGAGTTCTTTCGAAAAACTGAGGGTTTGCGCGATGCCGTGTGCCTCAGCCGCGCCCGGATGAGCCCGGTCTGCTTGGCGGACGACACGCGTCAGACTTCGGTGAAGGAGCCTTCTGCGACGACCGGGCCCGCATCGACGCCTTCCGGCTTGCCGCCCAGCGGTTCGCGGGTCAGCAGCAGCGCCGAGCCTTCGGCTAGGTTGCGCCTGATGTCGTCGGGCAGTTTCATGCTGCGTATCT